>Ga0181529_10005785_pt1 | contig 12827 bp, 7 predicted proteins | sample PEATcosm2014_Bin_36_FD_119763 | JGI IMG/M metagenome (GOLD analysis project Ga0181529, IMG submission 119763) | Peatland microbial communities from MTU Mesocosm Facility, Houghton, MI, USA - PEATcosm2014_Bin10_30_metaG | ecosystem: Environmental > Terrestrial > Soil > Wetlands > Peat | place... | reverse complement strand
CGGAATGCTGCAGGCCGAGGGAGGCTCCATTGACGGTCAGCTCGATGTCCGGGGCGGTCGAGTACACTTTGACCTCCGTCTGGGGCTTGTGCCGCTCAAGGAAACGGCGGCTCGCGATCCAGACGAAAGGCTCGTCGCTCCAGTTGGCCTTGTACCAGTAGAACGCGTCCTTGCGGAATCGCCGGTCATAGGTGACCAGACCCTTGTCGTTGCGGCCGTCATGGTCCCCCTCGCTGCGGCCGTCGGAGGCAAAGTCGAACATGCACCAGATGAACTTCCCCCACACATAGGGCCGGTCGCGGAGCGCGAGCCAGGAGTTTTCATGGAGAAGCGCCTGGTACTCTTCCGGGTGGAAATGGCTCTTCGTCACAGGGTGGCGCGGCGGCTCCTCGTGCTCAAAAATGCTCGCGCCCGCCCCGAATTCGCTGACCCCGATCGCGGATTGGGGATGGAGCTTGTGGAGATTGTCGAGCCAGGCGGGCAGCGCCGTGAACTCCTCCGAGTACCATCCGGCATAGTGGTTGAATGCAACGACGTCCGTGCGCCAGTTCCTCGGATCGTTCTCCTTTGCGTTTGAGGCGTAGGTGGACAGCCGGGTCTGATCCTGGGCGCGCGCGACATTCGCCAGTTCCGCGATCACCTTGTCGGCGGAGCTTCCCTGCGTCTCGTTTCCCACGCTCCAGAAGCAGATCGAGGGATGATTGTAATTCTGACGGATGAGCTCGCGGAGCTGCTGCTTTGCGTTGTCCAGGAATTCGGGCGAAGGGAGAGCCGGGCCCACAAACGGCACTTCCGCCCAGGCGACAATCCCGGTCCGGTCGCACCGCTGATACCAGGTGTCGGACTGCTGGTAGTGGGAGACCCGAATCGCGCTGCAACCCAGTTCCCGGACGAGGTCGAAGTCCTCCGCCTCGTCGGCCATCGAGATCGCCCAGCCCTTGTCGATGCGATCCTGGTGCCGGTTCACGCCGTGCAGGTCGAGACTGCGGCCGTTCAGGAAAAAGCCCTTGTCCGGATCCACTCGGAACGAGCGCAACCCGACTGTCTGGGTCACCGAGTCGGAGAGTTCGCCCTTGGCAAGGATGTCGACCCGAAGCGTGTACAGATAGGGGTCCGCCTCCCCGTTCCAAAGATGCGGGTGGGGAACCGACAGGTGCTGGCTCTCCTCGACGGCATCCCCCCCGGCCAAATTGCCCTTGTTTCCAGCCGACGCCACCTCGTGGCCAGCCGCATCCAGCAAGTGGGCATGGACCTCAACCTCCTCGCCCTTGTCCGCGTAGCTCTCCACCTGAGACCGCACCGTCAGGTCGGCCCGCTCGGAGGTGATTTCATTCTGGTCCAAATAGACTCCCGGCGAACCGTAATCGGTCGCGGATATCTGAACCTGATTGGTGGCGAGAAGGCTCACGGAACGGTAAATGCCTCCAAAAAAAGTGAAATCCGCCGAAACCGGAGGTATACCGAGCATCCCGTTGTCAACTCGCACCGAAATCAGATTGTCCTGGCCGGTCTTCAAGGCATCGGTCACGTCGAAGCGGAATCGGGCGAAGCCTCCCTTGTGCGTGCCCACGTGAACGCCGTTCACGTACGCATCGGCCATCAAGCTCACCCCGTCGAACTGAAGATACAACCGCTTGCCTGCCAGGGACGAATCCAGCCGGAGATGCCTGCGGTACCAGGCGGCTCCGCGCCGGTAGTTGTTTCCCCCATCCTCGCCGTCGAGCGCGTTCCACGTGTGCGGAACGGAGACGGTCTTCCACGCGGCGTCGTCAAAACCCGCCTCCGATCCGTGGACATTGTCAGCCGGGTAGAACTTCCATTCGCCGTCGAGATCGATTTGGATGCGCGGAGAAGGCGGGAGCGGCGACACCGGCAGTCCGTGAGCGGGGGTCCCGAAATACTGGCGGAGAAACCCGAGGACGACGGGCCGCAGGTCGCGGGACATGGGTTTGCCATCCCAACTCGTCAGATCGAAACTGTGACCCACGTGCTCGAGCGCCACGAATTCGTGCGCCACGCCGTTTTGGGTCAGAATCCGCTCCAACTCGGCAGATTGGCCAAAATTCACGAGGGAATCCACTGTGCCGTGGGCAATGAGGACGGGAGGCGAATCCGGGCTCACGTGGTTGACCGGAGAGGCCGCGCGCCAAAGGTCCAAGCCCGCCTGGGAATCCTTGCCCAATGCCGCCGTCGGATCCGCATTGACGGCGGGTTTGGCAAGCGCATTGCCCTTCGCATCCGCACCTCGGAGCGTCAGCAGGTCCGCAGGCCCGTAGAGGTCCACGACCGCCCCCACCATATCCGGAATTCCAGGATACGGCGCCTGAGGTTCGAGTGCGGGTTCGCCCGCAGTAAGGCCCACCATCAGAGCGAGATGTCCGCCGGCCGAGCCGCCCATGACGGCGATCCGATCCGGGTCGATATGATAATCGGCCGCGTGAACACGCAGAAATCGCACGGCGTTCTTGCAGTCGAAGAGATCGCCAGGCCATGAATCCGCGCCGAGGCGGTAGTCGATGCTCGCGCACACATAGCCGGCTCCGGCAAGGGTGCCGCAGACCTCCTGCGCCCTCGCCTCCTTTTTCGAGCCCCCTGTCCAACCGCCGCCGTGAATCCAAACAACCGCGGGCGAGGGCGGATCTGCCGGATCGCGCGCGGGCAGGTACAGATCCAGCTTTTCGGACCGCCCTGCCTCCAAGTAGCTAACGTCGTGAACTGTCTGCGCTTCCGCGGCTCGCGTTTGCGCGACCGGGAGAGCAATCCAGAGTGCAAACGAAGCCGGAACGACGGCCGAAAAAAAAGAGAAGGGGGTCATCGAGTCGAATTATCGTGCGCCGTGGGCAAAAGGGAATCCTTGAGTCCCCGGAAGCGTTCCCGGGTTCCCGGATCGGGCGCAAACTCAAGCCCTATGTCGCACAGGCCGGCGGCGGACGCCGCGCGGCCCAAATGCGCCTGCAGCCTCGCGTCGGCATAGACCAGGTCCATGTCGTAGGGGAAAAGCAGCACGCCTTCGTCGACCGCGCCGAGATTCCCGCTCGTGGGCGCGACCGAGGAGCGGCTCCAGGTATCGGCGATCAGTTCGTACAAGTCGGGAAGGGGCGGCCGCAGGGGTCGCGCCGCGAAAAGCGGCCGCAGAATTCCGACGATCTGGTCGATTCCGAGTGTGCCTGCGGCTCCCGCGGGCTTGGCCATCGCCTCCCGGTACCTCAGGCGGGCGAACTCGACATAGGCCCGGGCCCGGTTCGTTCGGGCGGCAATCGCCGCTTCGAGGAACTTGTCCGCGCAGTCGTCGCGGCCCGCGGCATGCTCGGCCAGGCCGAGGGCCGCCAGGAGCTGAGGATCGCGCGAACCCCTGACATAGGGGGCGATGAGGCTGCGCCGAGCCTCGTCCGTGCGGCCGGCCATCCGCTGAGCCTCTCCCCTCACCCGGGCGGATTCGGCGTCGGCCGCTTCCCTGAGTTCCAGCGCCGGAATTCTCGCCAGGGGATGGCCGTCCTTGTCCTGGAGCTTGAACGCATGAGGCGAGGCAAAATCCGTATATCGCCAAAGGATCGCGAGCATCTCGCCGTAGCTTTTCTTGAAACATTGCCGGAACAGCGCCTCGGTCACCGGCTCGCGGGCCGCGCGATACGCGAAATTGAGGAAGGCCTGCCTATACTCGATTTGCCCGCCGAAAAGGCAGAGGTGGACAAACTCGTAGCACTCCCTCGCCCTCGGCGAATCGGCGGAGTCGGCGGAATCCGCGGCAAACAGCCGTTCGAAGGGAATGAAGGTCCCTGCCGCAATCGCGGCCTGGAAGGCCGGATCGTTCGCCAACGCCGGCGCACCTTCGGCCGATCCCTGGGAACCGGATTTGGCAAGGCCGAAAGCCTTTCGGGCCGCAAGATCGGGGTCCGTGACGGCGGGCAGGCCTATCTTGCCTTCGTCATAGACCATCGAGCCGAACAGCTTCACAAGGGCGGCCTCAAGCCAGGGTGGCGTCCGCGGCCCGATCCGGCCGACCACAAAATGGACGTACTCATCGTGCAAAAGCCTTTTTGAAAAATCCGACATCCCGCCCGAATCCATGGCACTGGGATCCTGCAGATTGATGACGATCGCCGCGTTCTCCCGGTCCTGGACAGACAGGCTGAGAGTGCTCCCGGCGTAGGGAATCACGTTCGACGGCACGAATTCGGCAAAATTGTCGGCGCCATGGCAAAGGATCAGCGACGCTGCCACCTCGGCGTTCATGCGCACCGTCGGCCAAACCATTTCCACGGCCCGGTGGAAAAGGAGAAAATCGTGGGCCAATTTCTCCGTCGTCCCGTCCGGCGCGTCGGATAGGATTTCAAAACCGGGCACCTGGGCGTAGCGCCACGATTCCGGAGGGGGAAGAATCCGCGTGTCGACGACCGTGAAGGTCGGCAGCTTCACGATCGGCCCCTGGTTCACCGGCGGGGTTTCCGCCCGGGCGAAGGTCAGGCAGGCCATGGTGGCCATCGCCAATGGGGCGAGCCGCTGAAGAGCAGAGGACGTGCAAAAGGAAAGCACGCGGCGCATGATCGATTCAGAAGAAAGCGCTCGCCGTCCGGATCCGCAACAGCCGTCTCACCCCTTGGGCAGGCAGCAGTGCTTGTATTTCTTTCCGCTGCCGCAGGGGCAGGGATCGTTCCGTCCCGGCTTCGGTGCAGCAACCTTGTACGGCGCAGGACCCTCCCGTATCGGCCTGGTGTAAATCCATGCGCCGTTCTCGCGGACAAATTCCGCCTTTTCCTGCAACACTTGCTCGACTCCGTTCTCCGTCCCGTAGGCGGAAAACTCGACATAGGCCAGATCGGGCCTGCTGCCTGGGGTGTGGCTGTGGACAACGAGCCGGGTCCACTTCACCGGGAGCGTTTCCGACTCCGGTACGAAGGGGCGGCGGGCGGTCGGGCGGTACGTTCGGTGAAGAAACTCGAAATTATGGACGACGTGGGCCGTGAACCGGGCTCGCATGAGCTCCTCGGCGGTCGCCGCGGGCCGCAAGCCCGCATGGAGAGCGCCGCAGCAATCGTCAAAAGCCTTTCCGCTGCCACAGGGGCATTCTTGCCTACGGTCCGGTGCGCTGGCTGCTGTCGACGGTTCGCTCATGGTTGACAATCTTGCGGAGCCCCGGCGGGAAATCTCAATCGCCAAAGTTCAGTCCCGATAGAGCGCCGCGGCTTGATCCGGGCTTCCGGGTCGATAGCGTTGCCAGTTGCCATGCCACCGACCCAATCGGCCCCGCCCGCCGCCATTCGACCGCTTGCCGTGGTGACCGGTGCGTCCAGCGGAATAGGAGAAGCCTTTGCCCGGAGGCTCGCCCCTGCTCACGATCTTCTCCTGGTGGCCCGGCGGAAGGACCGGCTGGATGCGGTCGCATCGGAGGTTGCAACGGCGCACGGCACGCGCGCCGAAATCCTGGTCGCGGACTTGGGACGGCAGGAAGATGTCGCCCGCGTGGCCGAGCGGCTCCGGCGGGAGCAAAATCTGGAGCTTTTGGTCAACAACGCCGGCTTCGGCGTCGATGGACTCTTCTGGGAGGGAGAAATCGCATCCCACGAGCAAATGCACCGGCTGCACATCCTCGCCACCCTGAAGCTGTGCCACGCGGCGCTGGGAAACCTCGTGCCGAGAAATCGCGGGGCGATCGTCAATGTCGCTTCCGTCGCGGCGTTTGTCCGGGGCATCGGCTCGGGCAGCTACGGGGCGACCAAAAGCTGGATGACGGCCTTCACAGAAGGATTGCACCTCGATCTTCGCAGCATCAAGTCCCGGGTCGTCGTCCAGGCTCTTTGCCCGGGATTCACCTACTCGGAGTTTCACGATACGATGGGGGTCCGCCGGGAAAGGAGGGCCCCCCGCTTCTTCTGGCTGAGCGCCGACCGCGTGGCCGCCGCGTCCCTCGCCGGATTGCGAAGCGGCCGGCTTTACGTCGTTCCCGGCTGGCAGTATCGGATTCTGACCGCCCTCATGACCAAGTTACCCAACGGATTGCGCGTGGCCTTGGAATCGGCTCGGCCGCGTTGACGCCCCGAACTCCACGACGGTCAAAGCAGTAATGGCGTCGAATAGCGCGGAGCCTGTTCAGTCAGCGGGCGAGATCCGGTAGAGTCCGGCTCCATGCGCAGGGATCGACGGGGCGAACTCGCCGGCCACCCGCCCGAGATCGGCCCTTCGCCAGAGGTCGCGAATGCGGCCTGCGCCATCCAGCCCGAGTTCCGCCAGTTTGACGGGCACAGGCGCGGAGCCCGCGTCGCGGGTATTGAAAAGCGCAAGGTACCTGTCGCGCGAGCCGGGCACGTCGGCCACCCAGCCGTAGAAGCCATCCCGGCGGAACAATTCCCGGTTGCCGGTGCTGCCCTGGTCGACGGCCAGGATCTCGTCGTTCGTGATCAGCGCTAACGTTGCGTCGTCCAGCTTCGTCAGGTCGGCGCCGAGGATCAGCGGCGAGCGCGCGATGCTCCAGAGCGACAGGAGGCAGACCTGCTCGTCCGCCGTGAAATTCGTGCGGCGCTTTCCCATCGAGATCGTGCCGAGCGGCAGCATGTCGGCGTCCGGGAAATGCCCGGGGCCCCGGAAGGGAGTCCATGCGTTCAGCCGTCCGAATTGGGCGAGCAGCTGCGGCCAATGGTCCCAGAAATCCCCGCTGATGCGCCAAAGGTTGGCATGCGCGCTGATGTGCGTCCCGTCGGCGACCGGTGTGGGGCCGGGAGAAGTGCTCAGCACGATCGCACGGCCGCAGTGGTCTATTGCGCTGCGAATGCCCTCGATCTCGGGCAAGTGGTAGGGCTCGGAAAGATCGTCGACCTTCACAAAGTCGATCCCCCACGACGCGAAGAGTTCGAATACGGAATTGTAATACTCCTGCGCCCCGGGTTTTGCCATGTCGACGCCGAACATGTCGCCATTCCAACGGCAGATGCTCTTCGGATCGGCTATGTCGGCCGCCGTGTACGCCGTGCCCTTGACCGGTGTCCGGGCCTCGACTGCCTGGCGCGGCACGCCGCGAAGCAGATGCACGCCAAACTTTAGACCCAGGCCGTGCACGGCATCGGCCAGCGCCTTGAAACCCTGGCCCCCGGAGGACGACGGGAACTTGTTCGCCGCCGGGATCAGCCTGCCCCACTCGTCCATCTCCAGCTTTGCATTCTTTCGGTAATCGAAGCCGGTCGCATTGGGCTCGTACCATTGGATATCGACCGTGATCAGGTTCCAGCCATGGGTTGCGAGCCTGGCCTTCATCACTTCGGCCTGTGCCCGGGTCTGCGCCTCCGTGACGGTCGTGGCAAAGCAGTCCCAGCTGTTCCAACCCATGGGCGGCGTTGCCGCCCAGCCATGAAAGGCGGGAGTGACTCGGAACCAGTTGAAATCGGCAAAGCCCGTGGCCTGGGCTGACGGTCTCGCGCTAGCGAACAGGCCGACCTTGGCCCCGATCCACCGGTCGCCCGAGGCCTGGAACGGCTTGCCGATGGGCGTGAAGTCCCGGTTGTCGAAGCTGAAGGCAAACTGGCAAATTGCATTTTCTCCGACGGTGACCCGCAGGAACACGGGCGAGGCCGGCGCGTCGATGCCGGAGACTTCGCTCTCCTGGGCGCCGGGCCGGTTGGCGCCACGGTTGACATCATAGACAAGCCTCAAGCCGGTCGCGGTACGCCGAAGGCCAACCCAGGCATAGTCGAAGCCGAAAACGACCAGACCCGCTCTTTCGCCCTCGTCCGCCGGCGAGAACTGGAGGGAAGTCGTCACGGTGAACGCGGAAGAGGGAAATTTCTGCAGAAGGAAGTTTGGAATGTCGTAGAGGCTGTTCCCGGCCGGCGACCCGTTGTTGCGGGTGGCCGGCGCCGGCACGCTCGCCAGTCGGAGGAAACCGGGCCGCGCGCTCAGAGAGGTCCAATCGGCGCGCGGATTGGCGTTCCACTGCCATTGCAGGCCCAATGTTCCGCCGTCGAATTCGTCGCTTGTCTGCGGAACGGTTATCGGCCAGACGCGCCCGACGTCGGGCTTGCGATGCACAAGCACCGGCTCGCCCTTGCCCGTGCCTCCCGGGTCGGCTCCGATGACCGGCCAGTCGTCGTGCCATGCCATGGGTTCGAGATGAACGACGCGTCCGTAGGCTCCGAGATCCTGGAAATGAAGAAACCAGTCCTCGCCTGTTGGCGTATCGATCCACGCGCCCTGGTGCGGCCCGTTGATCGGGGTCCTGCCCTGGTCCAACACGTTCCGGTGCTCGTAGGGGCCATGCAGGCTCTTTGAGCGGAAAACGGCCTGATAACCATGCCCGACTCCGCCGGAAGGGGCAAACACGTAGTAGTAGCCGTGGTGCTTGTAAAGTTTCGGACCTTCGAGCGTGTTCCAGTCGGGGATCTTGTTGCCGTCGATGATGATTTCCCCGGCATCGAGCAGCTTTGTGCCGTCCTCGCTGAGCCGGTGCAGCGTGAGCAGATTGGAAATTCCGGCGCGGCTCTTGGCCCAGCCATGGACGAGATAAAGCTGTCCGTCGTCGTCCCAGAATGGACACGGATCGATGAGTCCCCTGCCGCCCTTGATAAGGACCGGCGGAGTCCAGGTCCCGGCGGGATCGGTCGCGGTCGTCAGGTACAGGCCATAGTCGGGGTCCGGGTACGTGATCCAAAACCGTCCGCCGTGAAATCGGATGGCGGGCGCCCACACTCCCTCGCCGTGACGCGCCGCAGCAAAGTGATCCGCCGGCACCTGAACGGCCAGGGCGTGGTTTATTATGGTCCAGTTGACGAGGTCCTTCGAATGCAGGATGGGAAGGCCCGGAGTCGCGAGGAAGCTCGAGGAGACAAGGTAATAATCGTCGCCCACCCGCACGGCATCCGGATCGGAATAGTCGGCGAAAAGCACGGGATTCCGGTATGTGCCGTCGCCCCGGTCCGGTATCCAAGGCGAAACGGTTCCGGGCGAGGGCGCAGCCAGGACCGCCAGGCTCGGTGCGATCGCCGCGGCCAATAGAATGCGGAGGGAGAACAGACTTTGCATAAAGTGGGGATTCTCGAACTGCAGATTTTGCCGACTGCGCGGCAATAAAGCCATGCGCACAGAATTAAGAAATGTAACTACTTATACCCTAATTACGTACGACCTGCCAAAAATACGTGGCACCTCAATTGCTGAGCAGGAAAAGCCCGTGGCTCCGAAATTCTCCATGCTCCTCGAACCAGACACAGAGAGCGCACGCGCGTGCGCGTTTCCAGGAGCCAGACAGTCCGCTCTGACCTATCCTGAGACGATCGCAGATCCGGATGACGAATTCCTCGGATGGTTCCTGAAGATCACGCGGCCCTGGACCGACGGTGCGCGTATGGCCGGGCCGCCCGCCAGCGAGGGAGCGATCGCAGGGCTTTCCGGCCAAATGCCGTGGCTGCCCGACCCGGAAGCCGTTCGCCGTGCAGCCGTCGAGTGGGCAAATGGGGACAGGCACCTTTCGAGTTTGCTTTCCGGGGGGGTGCCCGCCAGTCGCGCGCTCGCGCGCTGGGGCATGTCGCTTCTTCAGTCCAACCAGATCCCGTTGGCAGTGGCCGCATTCCGGGCCTCGGTGGCTCTGGCGCCGAGGGATCCGGTCGCGTGGTCGAACTATGGAGTCGCCCTGGACCTGGCGCATTCGCCCTCGGAGGCTTGCACCTGTATCGAGCGCTCCTTGTTCCTGTCGGCCCATCAGCCTCAAACCTGGCTGCGACTTGGAATGATCCGCAATAAACTGGAGGACTGCGCAGGTGCGGAATCCGCCTATCGCACGGCATTGGAGCAGGACCCGGCCGATGCCTATGCGTGGCAGTGCCTGGGCTTCCTCAAGGAGGAACAGGCGGATCTTCCGGGTGCCATCGATTGCTATGCGGCGAGCATCGAGCGCGGCGGCGGCGGCCCGGCGGTCTCGGCCAATCTGGGCATGTTATGCTATCGCATCGGACGATTCGTCGAGGCACAGAAGGCCTACGCGGAAGCCGTGGAAGGCGAGCCCGACAACACTGAATTTCAACTTATGCTGCGGAAACTGACCTCCCTTCGGAATGTCCGGGAGGGCGGATCCGCGGATGCTGCCGGCTATCGGGCGTCATTCAATTAGCCCATCTGATCGGGCGGGCGGAGAAGACGTGCCGACCGCAAGAGGTCGGCGTCAAAACAGGCATCTCCAAGGTCCACTTTGCCTTGCCCAACGTCACTGCATGTATTCACCCGCACACCCGCCCTTTGACTTCCTTGAAACAACGATCTAGCCTCTCGCACCCTGTTGATATGGTTGGGAAAGCACACGAACCCGTGATGGCGAAATACTCCGCGCTCCGCGAGGCCTTGCGCCCGAGGCTACAACGCGGATTGATCGTCGCGTTTTCCGGAGGAGTGGACAGCGCCTTCCTTCTTTGGAGCGCGGAGCAGGAGCGGCGTGTCGCGGGGGGGCGGCTCCTCGCGGTTACCGCAGTCAGCGACAGCCTGCCTCAAGTGGAAAAACGTGACGCAGAGCAATTTGCAAAGTCAATCGGCGTGGAGCAACGCTGGGAGAAAAGCGGCGAGCTCTCCAATCCCGACTATCTACGCAATGACGGCTTGCGCTGCTACTACTGCAAGACGGAGCTTTTCAGGCTCACCGGGACCCTGAAGGATCACGGTGAATATGAGTTTGTGGCGTACGGCTACAACGCGTCGGATCGCGCCGATTTTCGCCCCGGCCATAAGGCGGCGCTGGAAAACGGCGTCATCGCGCCGCTGGCCGATGCGGAACTGACCAAGGACGAGATCCGCGTGCTCATGCGTGTATTCGAACTCCCTCTCGCCGACAAGCCTTCCAGTCCATGCCTTAGCTCGAGACTTATGACGGGGGTTGCGGTCACTCCGGAAAAGCTCCGGCATGTGGAGGCGATGGAATCGATTTTGCGCGAGCGCGGCGTCAACGTGGTCCGCGTGCGGCTTCACGAGGAGGGAAAGCGCCGGTACCTGCGGGTCGAAGTTGCGCCCGATGAGATGGATAAGGTGCTCGCCGCCCGCAACGACCTGGTCGCCGCGGGACTGTCCAACGGCTATGAGCGGGTGCTGTTGGATCTCGCAGGGTACCGGACCGGCGGGGCAAACCTTGCCTGATTACAATTATGCGCGACAACGACATGCTTGAGCTGCTGGCGGCGGTCGAAGCCGGCAAGGTTTCTCCCGCGGAGGCGCTTCGCCAACTGCGAGCCGGTCCTTTTCGCCAGACCGACCTCGGGTTCGCACAGCCCGATCATCATCGCCGCGTCCGCCACGGCTTGAACGAGGTCGTCTACGGCGAATCCAAGTCCGCGGAGCAGATTCTCGCCATTGTCGCCGAATTGTGCGTGTCCGGTGGGCCTGTTCTGATTACGCGGCTCCAACCGGAGAAAATTGCCGCCCTTCAAAACCGGTTCAAGGAGGGCCGATCCAATCCCGCCGCGCGCACTTTCATCGCAAATCCGCCGGCTCCGCAGCAAGGGAGCCCGTCGGTGCCCCACGTCGCGGTCGTCGCAGCCGGCACGAGCGATCTTCCGGTGGCGGAGGAGGCTTGCGAGGTGTGCATCGCCATGGAGACCCCGTTCGTACGCGTCTGCGATGTGGGCGTGTCCGGAATTCATCGCCTTTTGGGAGCCGCGGAAACGCTTCAGGCCGCAACGGCGATCGTCGTCATCGCCGGGATGGAAGGAGCCCTGCCGAGCGTGGTAGCGGGCCTGATCGGCCGCCCCGTGTTCGCGGTGCCGACGAGCGTGGGCTATGGGGCCAGTTTCGGAGGCGTGACGCCCCTGCTTGCCATGCTCAACTCGTGCGCACCGGGTGTCACCGTCACGAACATCGACAACGGATTTTCCGCCGCATTTGCCGCCTGCCAAGTCGTGCGCGCGGTCCGCGATGCGCAAACGAAACGCAATGAAAAAAGCAGTCTACCTTGAGAGTGTCGCCGGCGTCGCCGGGGACATGTTTGTCGCGAGCTTCGTGGATGCCGGCCTTGTCAATGTGGAGGAGTTGAACGCCCTGCCGGGCCTGCTCGGCATGGACGGCGTTGGAATCGCTGTCAGCCGCGTCCGCAGGGCCGAGATCCAAGCGACCCACATCCAGGTCACCTGGGATCGCAAGTCCGACCTGTTTCCCCATGGCCATCATCACCATCATGATGAGCCTCACGATCACCATGACCATGGTCACGACCATGATCATCACCATCATCCTCACTCGGAACACAAGGTTGGAACGGAAACCCATCTCGAGCTCCATGTGCCGCTTCACGATGGCGGGCACGCCCATTTCGCCGACATCGACCAATGCATCGCCGAATCCAGGCTCGACAAGCCCGTAAAGGAGCTGGCCCGAAAGATATTCCGGCTATTGGCGGAGGCGGAGGCATCCGTTCATGGCTTCGCGGTCGACGACGTGGCCTTTCACGAGGTGGGCGCTGTGGATTCGATCATGGATGTCGTGATGGCGTCGTATTGCGTGAACAAGCTCGGGGACTGCACCTGGTACGCCTCTCCGATTCGCCCGGGCCGCGGGTTTGTGAAAATGGCTCACGGCACCCATCCGGTGCCGCCTCCCGCCTCGCTCCAGCTTCTCGCCGGCCTGCCGACCGCACCCGTTCCGCAGGCGATCCTGCTCACCAATGTCGAGCTTTCGACCCCGACCGGAATTGCGATCCTCAAGGCGCTTGCGCCGCGTTTCGTCGCCGAGGTCCCGTCCGGAACCCTGCTCGGACACGGCGTCGGCGCGGGCACCATGACCCTCGGGCATTTTCCGAATATTTTCCGGGTGATCCTGCTCAATGAGGAGATTCCGCCTGTCTCGGCGGAGGGGTTCGACGCCGATCGCGT
>Ga0181529_10005784_pt1 | contig 12829 bp, 9 predicted proteins | sample PEATcosm2014_Bin_36_FD_119763 | JGI IMG/M metagenome (GOLD analysis project Ga0181529, IMG submission 119763) | Peatland microbial communities from MTU Mesocosm Facility, Houghton, MI, USA - PEATcosm2014_Bin10_30_metaG | ecosystem: Environmental > Terrestrial > Soil > Wetlands > Peat | place... | reverse complement strand
GCAGTGCGTCGATGCCGCCGCCGAGTACGAGACCCCCGGCAACTACGTGAACGGCGCCAACATCGCCGGTTTCGTCAAGGTCGCCGACAGCATGCTCGACCAGGGCCTCGTCTAAGCCGAGACTCGCGTAGGGTCGCAAGAACGGCCGGATCGCCCGAACGCCCAGTCGGCTCAGTCCCAGACGGGTCGGCGGTCCGGGCCATTTCTGCCAACGGCAAAGGGGCGCGAGAACGAGGAAACCCTTCTCGCGCCCTTTGCCGTCCGGTTGCGGGGTTCGGCGGGGCCGGAGCGCGACGATAGTGCACTGGCGTCCGGGCAGACGATGTCGATCGCGGTGTCCAGAGGCCTCGTGCTCGTTGAGCTCCCGCTCAATGCTCGGGCCCTCGGCGGCAAGCCTGGCTAGCTGTCGCTGGACTGGTGGTGTCCATCCAGGATCGACAGAAGCTCGCCTGGTTCATTCACCAGGTAGTCGGGGTGCGCTTCGAGCAGACGATCGGCGCTGTGCCAGCCCCAGCTCGCCGCGATCGTGTGAACGTCTGCTTCCTTTGCCTCGACAATGTCGCCGACCGTATCGCCTACATACCAGTACTCCCGCCCATCACCGAACTCGGCCCTCACGGCAGTCAGCTTGGCGACTTTGCTCGTCTCGCCGTCGGAGCCCATGATCCGTGAGATCCGCGCAATGCGATGCGCAGCCAGGAAGGCCTCGACGACTCGAGCTCGGCTTGAGGTGACGACGAGCAACGTGCTCGTCTTGCTCAGCGTCGCGATCACCTCGCGAACGCCCGGAAACGGTTGAAGATGTGCTTGCTCGCAGGCGCGAGCCGCCGCGTCTTCGATCTCCTGGACCGTGGCCTCTGGAACTCCGACGGCGGCGAGGGCGGCAAACCAGTTCCGCTCGTGAAGGGTCAGGATCGCTTCGATGGTGCCGAACTGCGGAAACCCGGCAGCGAGAAACGCCTTCGCGCACGCGTCGCCGAACACTCGAAGCGAATCGACGATGACCCCGTCGTAATCGAACATGATGACCTTGATCACCGGGTCTTGCTCCTCGTCGTCGGGAAACTCTTCGGGTCAGCCATGCGCGGCGCTCGGAAGGAGCGCATCAAGGATCAGGCAGAGCTGGCGCCGGCCGAGGTCCAGTGATCCAAGCTCGATCCGCTCGTGCATCGTGTGCATGCCGGAGCCCCGAGCGCAACCGAGCGCCACCGCGGGAATCCCGAGCGCGATCGCGGCGTTGGCGTCGGTCGACCCAGAGCCCATTCGGTCGGGCAGGCCGAGCTTGCAGCGTGCCGCGCGCGCGGCCTTCACGAGCGGGTGGTCGAGTGCGGTCCGTCCGGCCCCGCGTTGTCCGAGTACAGTACACTCCATCGTGAGCGGGGGATGGAAGGCGAGCCTGCGAAGCTGTGCGGTGAACGCTTCGAGTTCTGAAGAGTGTAGCGAGCGCTGTTCGACCAGCATCGCAGCCGAAGCGGCGATCGCATTCACAGCGCTGCCGCCACAGATGGTTCCGACGTTCGCGCCGCCTTCAGCGAGCTGGTCGGCCAGCTTGACCAGGGCGTGGGTCGCGCTGGGCGTCTCGCGATCCCACCAGGAGTGCCCACCGGGGCCGTTGATCGTCACTCTCGCACGGACGCTCCCGACGTGCTCCGTGATGACATCGTCAAGGCCGTGCCCCTCCAGGGCGATCGCCATGTTCGGCCGTAGTGCCGCGCAGACGTGCAGCGCGCCGCGAAGATTCCCCAGTCCCTCCTCGGCGACCGTGAACGCGACCGCCAGGCGCAAAGGAACGCTGGACATCGATTCGAGCGCGCTGATGAGCGTGACCACGGCAGCCGCGTTGTCTCCCACACCAGGTCCGACGAGGTCGTCGGCTTCCCTGCGTACGGTGATCGAGGTGTCTTCAAAGACGGTGTCAACGTGAGCCATGACCAGGAGCTCGGGCTCGTCTTGTGTGAATCGCCAGACGAGGTTGCCGGCCGAGTCTCGCCTTCGCGCGCCGGGGAGGTGGGAGATCCTCTGCTCGATCCAGCGCAACCGGGCGCCTTCGGCGCCGGTGGGCGCAGGGATGGCGGCGAGCGTGGCGATCTCGTCGGACGCTGTCATGCCGTCGAGACCCTAGTCGATGTCCGCGGACACGTCGCGGTCACGCGGGATGACGGCGGTCACATCGATCTCGACCAGCCACTCCGGGCGGGCGAGGCCGCTGACGATGATCCCCGTCGAGCAGGGATAGACGCCGCGCAGCCAGCGCCCGATCACGGCGTAGGCTGCATCGCGGTGGCGAATGTCGGTGAGGTAGACGACGATCTTGCAGATGTCTTCCAGGCGGGCGCCGGCTTCTCCGAGGAGCGCCTCGACGTTGGCCATGGCCTGGTCAGCCTGAGCGCCGGGGTCGCCAACGCCAACGCTTTGCGACGTGACCAGATCTTGGCCGACCTGCCCGCGGAGGAAGACGATGTTATCGGCCACGACCGCCTGGCAGAGATCGTTGTCGAGACTCTGCTCGGGGTAGGTGCTCTTTGTGTTGAAGCGGCGAATTCGCTTGTGGGACAAGGGAGTCTCCTCAGGGCGCTGGTGTCGGGAGTGCGGTGCGTGTCGAATGCACGACCCGGCCGCCGATCACCACGTCCGACACGACGTCCTGGCCCACTGCCAGGCAGAGCTCGTCAGGGTGAGCAACCGAGAGGATCGTGAGGTCGCCGCGTTTGCCGATGTCGACCGAGCCGCGGTCGGCGTTGAGTCGTAGAGCGTACGCCGCGTTCACAGTCGCCGCGACGATCGTCTCTGCCGGGGTCAACCGGTACCAGGGAGCCGCCAGTCCGATCGTGGCGGCAAGTGATGTCGCATGAATCGAGGAACAGTAATCGGTCGCCACCGCGATCGGCACGTCGTGCTCGATGAGCAAGCGGGCGTCGGCGCGGCATTCCGTCATGTAGATGAGCTCGGCCATCGGCAGCAGTACGGCGATCGTCTCCGTCGCGCCCACTGCCCGAATCTCGTCCTGGGGGGTGTAGGTGAGGTGCTCCGCCGAGATGGCTCCGCCCTCGACGGCCGTGCTCCAGCCGTTCGATGAGGCCCATGCGTCGGCGTGTGCCTTCGTCGGAATGCCGAGCTTCTTGGAACGCTCGAAGAGTTGCAGCGCTCGTGCTGCCGAGAAGAGGCCCTGTTCACAGGTGATGTCGTGGAACGACGCGATGCCCTGGCTCATCACGCGCGGCAACATGTCGAGTACGTCACGTGTATAGCTGTCGGAGTCCTTGTCGGGGGGCACAACGTGCGCGCCGAGGAACGTGATGACGAGGCTGATGGGCGTGAGCGCTCGGCTTTGGTCGAGCAACGCGAGCAGGCGCAGCTCCGAATCCGCCGTGAGGCCGTACCCTGACTTCACCTCAAGGGTGGTGGCGCCGCCCTTGAGAATCTGTCGATACGCGTGGGGCAGCTGACCAAGAAGGTCGGCGCTGGAGGCAGCGCGGGTCGCCTTGACGCTGGCCCAGATGCCACCACCGCGGCGGGAGACCTCGGCGAGCGAGGCGCCCGCCAGACGCTCCGCGTACTCGGCACGGCGACTGCCGGCGAACAACGGGTGGGAGTGACATTCGATCAGGCCGGGCAGTACCGTCATTCCCGAGGCATCCAGGGTCGGAGCACCGTCGCGCCATTCGCGCAGCACCTTGTCCGTTTGGCCCACGGCGACTATCTTGCCGTCGCGAATGGCAACGGCGCCGTCCGCGACGAGGTCGAGGACTCCCTGCCCCAAGCCGCGACGTGGCGCGCCGCGATCGCGGATGCGGGCGACCTGCGAGGCGTTGACGACGTTGAGATCGCTCACTGCTGCGAATCGATCAAGTGGGAACTCGTTTGGTCGTCGCCTGCGCCGTCGGAGGGCGCCGACAAGCCCGCGAAGCGGCGGACGAGGTCGGCAGGGCCGGCAAAGTCGAAGTTGTTGTAGACCGCGAGCAGATGCGCGAATGCCGGGGACTGGGCGAAGAGCTGAAAGGTGAGGCGATGTCCGGCGTAGTCCGAGTTCAGTAAGTCGCGCGCGAAGGCGAACAGGCGCCGACGATCCTCGGCGTCAACGTCGCCAATGGCGAGGTACTTGTGTAGCAGCGGCCCCGTCTCGGGATTGCTGTACGACGCGGCATCGGGAGTGACGCAGAGCTGACCGCCGCAGAGATCGCGCACCAAGTGCATCATCATGGGAAGCTGGGTGCAGGCGAACACACGCCCCGTATAGAGCAGCGCCTGATTCGGCATGAGAAGTCCGCCGGGGCTCGTTTCGGCGAGTTCGATCGAGGCGGTCAGGTGGGCGTTGATGCCCTCGCGATAACAAATCAGCTCGGCGAGCTTCTCGCGAACCCCCTGGTGCATCTTGACGCCGGTCTGCGTCGCAGTGGTGTGAGCGACTCCGATCAAGAGGTCGGCGAAGCGCAAGTGTCGCTGAATGAAGGGGAACGTGCTGTAGCGGTGCAGCGTCGCGCGTATGAACGCGGCAGCCCGCGTATGCTGATAGAAGAGCACGTTCTCCCAGGGAATCTCCACGTCGTCGAAGACGATCATGGAGTCGATCTCGTCGAATCGGTTCGACAGCGGATAGTCCGATGAGGACCCTCGTCCCGCGAATGACGATCGACAGATATGTTTGATGCCCGGCGCGGCCATGTCGGCGATGAAGCCGATCGCATACTCCGATAGCTCAGCGTCGCCCCAGTCACCGATCGTCGGCTTGACGAACGCCTGGTTGGCATACGCCGCGGCGGTCTCGAACTTCGCGCCCCGCACGACGAGCCCGCTGTCCGTCTCTTTGGCGACGTGCAGGAGGACGTCGGGGTCTTGCTCTTGCGGATGCCGCGTGCGGTCGCCCTTTGGGTCGGTGTTGGCGGATACGTGGAACGGGTCGGCGACCGCGGCTCGCCGCACATGGTCGAGGATATGTGTGGAGAACGCGGGGTTGATCTCGTTGAGGACGTCCTGGCCGTCGTAGAGCGACCACATCTCGCCCACCGTCTCGTCGCCCACGCGAGTCACGATCCCACCAAGGTCGTCGATGACAGTATCGACCGCGAGTCGCTTTGCGCGCCAATCGTCCTTCGTCATGGGTGGTTTGGCGCCGACCGGGCAGCGCTCGCCGGTCGTCGGGTCTACATACGACATGACGTCTCGCGTTGCGTCTTCGTGCGCGAGGTCGTAGATCCTCGCCCTGGCGTCCACGATCGGCCTGAAGGCGGCGTGGCTGGGTACGTCGCCGACACGCTCGCCGTCGATCCAGACTTCGCGTCCGTCGCGGAGGGACTCGCGGTACTCGTCGCCGGTTCTGATCACTCTTGCTCCCTCGTCTGGCACGCGGGGACTCTCGAACCGACGATACTGGCCGGGTCCGAGTCACGCAACAGTTGGGGAGAAGCGGGGGAGTCGAGGCGGCGAGAGGGTCGAGGCACGTCGCTGGATCTCGCCTGGCTTACGCAGTTCAAAAGAGCCGGGCGGCGAGCGCGACGCCCGACGCCCGGCTCTTGTCGTGCGATGAACCGGCGTTAGCAGGTTGCGGGCCGAGGGCTATGCGTCTTTGACCACGTTTCCGATGAGATCATCGTCGGTGGTCTCGGCGCCCTTGCTCTGTGCTCTGCCCCAGGCCCAGAAGCCCACGGCGACAAGGAGGATGACGATGAACGACCCGAACGTGACCTCCTCGAAGAACGTGCGTCCGACTCCCCAGCTGTCCATGATCGAGTACGACTGTCCAAGGAGGTACTTGTCGATGAACCCCGGCCACAGCAACGTGAAGCCCGTGAGGATCACGCAGATCTCAGACAGGATGACGGAGATCCACAGGCCGACGGTCCCGCCGGGTACGCGGAACGGTCGCTTCACGTCGGGGAACTTCTTGCGCAGTGTGATGCAGGCCGGCAGGCTGAAGAGGTAGCACAGCACGGCAGTCGAGAGCGCCAAACTGAGCATGACCGAGAAGAAGCTGGTGAGCGAGCCTTTGAGCACCGCGAAGATGTAAACGACAAAGAACGAGCCGACGAACCCGGAAAGGATCGCCATGGCGATCGGGGTGCCCTGTTTGCTGAAGCGCCCCAAGATGCGCGGCGCAGCTCCATCGAGAGCGGCCATCGCCTCGACACGGCAGGAACCGAGGATCCACACCGAGCCCGAGCTGATCAGGGTGAGGATGATGATGATGGCGAAGATGTAGCCCAGGAACTTGGCGCCGGTACCTGTGCCGAACACCCCCTGGTTGACGATCTGGAAGGCGCCGGTGAAGCCGCTGGAGGCGCTCAGGGTCTTCTCTGGAAGTGCGAGCAGGATTCCGGCGACGACCATGATGTACAGGATGGCGGTGATGGCGCCGGAGCGCAGCACGCCGATCGGCACATCGCGTTGCGGGTTGATCATCTCTTCACTGGCGCCCGACTCGAGCTCGAAGCCGACGAGCAGGAAGACGATGCTGCCGATCACGGCCAGGAAGCCGGTTGCGCTGGGCTTGAGGCCGCTCAGGGGCGCGTGCCCGGAGGGCATGCCCTTCTTGATCAGGAAGCCGACGACCAGGATGCTGAAGAAGATCACCGCAATGGCCTTGACGTAGGCCCCGACGGTGGCCGCCCACTTGCCGCGTTTCAGCGAGACGACGGAGATCCCGATGTTCACCCAGACGAAGATGAGGCCGATGAACATCGACGCCAGCCAGCCCAGGTCGGCGTGGCCGTTGGGCTCCATATAGAAGGCGTTGATGGCGGCAATGGAAACGCCGGCCAGTGTGCCTCCGATCCAGATCGGGTTCGCGATCCAGTAGAGCATCGCCGTGATACCGGCCGGGAGCTTGCCGTAGGCCATGCGCACCCAACTGTAGATCCCGCCTTCGACCGGGAAGGTCGAAGCCAGCTCGGCGCTGATGAGGCCGTAGGGCAGAAGGAAGATGAAGACAAAGATGACGAACCACGTGACGCCTTGCCAGAGGCCGAACTTGGCCACCCCCGCGATGGCGTCGAGGCTGATGATCGCACAGACGCTGAAGAACACCAGGTCCCAGCGCCGCAGCACCTTTTTGAGTTTGGCCTTTTCCTGCTTCAGCTCGACATCAGGCACGTGGACCTCCCATTGCTCTGTTTGCGAACATCGAAGAAGGCGGACAAGATCCCCCCTTAGGTCTTGCACGGCCCGCCCCCACGGGCCATGCCGATAGCTATGGGCTGCCGTAACTCCGACACCCATGGCACGCCCGGCATGTGCCCGTCGGGGCGGCCGTCGCTCAGGCGTCTACCTTCATCGCGTTCAAACGCCCGGTGACGACCTTCGTAGCCGCCTCCATCACGTTCAGGCTCTCGTCGACCTCGGCCTGAGTGTGGGCCAGGCTGGCGAAGAGGCGCTCGAAGTTGAAGTTGTGGAAATACACGCCGCGAGTCTGGCATTCGGCTTGCAGCGCGCCGAAGAACTCGGTGTCGCTGGCCCTCGCCTGACGATAGCGCGTCACGGGCTCTTCGTGGCCAAAGAAGACCTGCCACATCGGGCCTACCTGATTGATCCAGGCCGGCACGTTCTGCTCCGCAAAGATGATCTTCATGCCGCTCACCATCGCATCGGCGATCGAGTTGAGGTGCCCATACACACGGTCGTGGTCGTTGATGAAGATGTCGAGGGCTGCGTTCATGCCGGCCAGGGTCAGCGGGTTACCGCTGTAGGTGCCTCCGTGGAGCACGACGCCTTCGGCTTCGAGCTCCATGATGTCCTTGCGACCGCCGAAGAATGCGGCGCCGGGAGTGCCGCCGCCGACCGCCTTGGCCATGCAGGTGATGTCCGGGGTCACGCCATAGAGCTCCTGAGCGCCGCCGAGCGACACACGGAATCCGGTGATCACCTCATCGAAGATGAGCAGCACGCCGTTCTCGTCGCAGATGCGGCGCAGACCCTGAAGGAAGCCGGGATCGGGCGGGATGATGCCCGCGTCCGCGAGGATCGGCTCGCTGAGCACGGCGGCCAGGTGGTCCGCATTGCGGCGGATGAGCTGTTCGGCACTATCGAGGTCGTTGAAACAACCGACGATGACCATGTCCTCGAACGTCTTGGGGATGCCAGCGAGCGAGGGCAGCGTGCGCGGGAAGCGCTCGGTCCCGGCGGCTTCGAGCGCCGGCACGTGCGAGAACGCGTGGCAGTCGAGAAAGCCGTTGTAGCTGCCTTCCCACTTGAGGATCTTGTCCTTGCCAGTGTAAGCGCGGGCAAGACGGATCGCCGCCTGGGTGGCCTCGCTACCCGAGTTGGCAAATCGCACCTGGTCGATGCCCGGCACAGCCTGCACGATCTTGCGTCCGACCTCGTAATCGAGCTCGTGAGGGAACGTGTAGAGCATGCCGTGCTTGGTGATCTGCTCGACAACGGCATCGACGATGGGCTTGGGCCGATGCCCGAAGATCATGGGCCCGTAGCCGATGCACCAGTCGATGTAGCGGTTGCCGTCGACGTCGAAGAAGAACGGCCCTTCGCCGCGCTCCATCACGATCGGGCGGGTGCCGGTGAGACGTGCGTAGCTGGACTCGCCGCCGGAAACCACCTCTTTGCACTTCGCGAACATCTCGCGGCTCTTGGTCAGATGGGCGTCGTCGATGAGATGGTCATTCATGGAAGCGGCTCCTTCACTCTGGGGTGCTTCTCTCGCGGGACGAGGTCCTCCTCCCGCGAGACGGGATTGGCAACGTTGGAACGCAGCCAACTCTTGGGAATGCGGAGGCAACGAGGCAGGTCAAGATGACCGCACGACGTCGGGTAGTACTGGACTGCGAGGCTGTCGCCATGGCCGTCGCGTGCCGAGGAGCTGTGAGCGAGGCCGCCCGCTGCGCCGACCGTGTGCCATTGCTGCTGCCAAGGTTTGCCCCCCCTGATGGCATCCGCTGCCTTCGTCCTCGCCGAAGCGACGATGGCAGAAACACAATACGAAAATATAGCTTGCCTCGCGCACGATTGCCAGACTCTCCTGGCGGCGACAGTGGCGCGGAGGGCACACGGTTGTTCGAACGTCTTGACGGTCGCCGGGGCCTTTGCTACTTTGGGATGGCCAATACGTATAGCAAGACTTTGTCACCCACTCCTTTTCGGGCAACACCCAATGCCGTTTCGGACATTTCGATTTCGAAGGGGGCGCAATGAGTGGCACACCGACGGACGCCGCAGGATCGCGGGGGGCCGAGCACGCGGCCGAACTGGAGCAGTACACGATCGAGCAGATCCCGCTCGATCAGCGACATGGACGACCACGGGACCTGTTCACGATCTGGTTCACCTCCAACCTCATGCCGCTCACGGTGGTCACCGGGGCGCTCGCCACCGTGGCGTTTGGGCTGCCGTTCATCCCGGCCGTGATCGCGCTCGTCATCGGTAACCTCCTCGGAGCGGTGTTCATGGCCCTCCACTCCGCTCAAGGTCCGAAGCTCGGCATTCCGCAGATGATCCAAAGCCGGGCACAGTACGGCGTGTTGGGCTCGATCCTTGTGGTCGGAATCGTGGTGTTCATGTACGTCGGCTTCTTCGCCTCGAACCTCATCCTCGGCGGACAGTCGATCAACGCGCTTTCGTCTGCCGTCAGCGTCAACTGGGGCATCGTGATCTGCGCGGTCGCCAGTCTTCTCATCGTGGTGTTCGGCTACGACCTCATCCACTACCTCAACAGGTGGCTGGCGATCGCCTTCTCGGTCGTCCTGATCGTCGCCACCATCCTCGTCATCCGCGCCTTGCCGGCGCACTTCCTGTCGCTGGGGCACTTTGGCTGGGGCGCTTTCATCAGCGCTGTAGTCGTGACGGGGATCCTCTGGCAGATTGCCTACGCCCCGTATGTCTCCGACTACTCCCGCTACATGTCGCCCAAAGAGGGAGTCAAGCCGGTGTTCTGGTACTCCTACTGGGGCGTCGTCATCGGCAGCACCGTCCCCATGATCATCGGCGCCCTGGTGGGCCTCGCCTCGAAGAATGCCAGTCAGGTCGCCGGCCTGGACAAACTCTCCCTGGGCTTTGGCTGGGTCGTGATGCTCGTCTTCGGCATAGGCATCATCAACACCAACTCGCTCAACGCCTACGGCGGGGTGCTCTGTGCGATCACCGTCGGCCAGAACTTCTACGAGAAGTGGTTCCCTGGCGCGAAGGCACGGGCGCTGTTCGCGGCCGTCTTCGTGGGCGTCTGCCTCTATGCGGCGCTTGTCTATGCGTCTTCGTTCCTCACGTCGTATGTGAACTTCATGCTCTTCCTGCTCTATCTGCTCGTCCCCTGGACGCTGATCAACCTGATCGACTTCTACCTGGTCGCTCACGGCGACTACGACGTGCCGGCGCTGTTCAGCAAGAGCGGTGGCATCTACGGTCGCTTCAACTGGGGAACGATGGCTATCTATGTCCTGGGTTTCGCGGTCGAGATCCCGTTCATCAATACCACCTTCTACGAAGGCCCGGCGGCCAAGGCACTCAATGGCACCGACTTGTCGTGGCTGATCGCGATCATCGTGGTCACTCCCGTGTACTACATCTATGCGACGCGGAAACGGCAGGCCAAGCTCGCCAAGGGAGAGCGCGTCGGCGCTCGCGTGGCCGAGTCGGCGCCCTCTGAGACGATCGCATGACGCAGTGTCTCTAGCGGGGACCGCGCCGGTCTGAAGCAGGCGGCGCCCTTGGTCCTGCGTCACAGCACGGCAAGCTCACCCTCGACATCATCTGCGGGGGTGGGCTTGCGGGCGTTGACGGAGGGCACGCGCGCCGTCGCAGCCTTACCCTTCCACGTACCGACGCGGGAACCGACGACGTCGGCCCTTAGCCCCGGCTGCTGACCCCCATGGGCCAGGTCGCCCAAGGGCCTCGACCCTAGTTGACCGGAGAACACGGTTGTGCCGACCTGGACAGGAGGTTCCTGATGGCAGCTCCCTTGAACGGCCCTGAGGAAAAGGTCGTCGAGCTCGTGCGCGATGGGCGCGACGAGCTCGTTGGCTTGGTCACAGAGCTCGTCGCCTTCGACACCACGGCGCGCAGCGTTGGCGACCCCCCGCGCGACGAGACACGCCTGCAGCAGACGCTGGCGGCGCGGTTGCGGGCCATCGGCGCCGAGGTCGACCTATGGGAGCCGAAGGCGACCGGCAGCGGCAATCGCTTCGTTCCTGACGGCCTCGACTTCAAAGGCCGGCCGCAGCTTGCCGCCCGACTGGCGGGCCGCGGCGGAGGCCGCTCGTTGCTGCTCAACGGCCACATCGACGCTGTGACCCCGGGGTCGCTTGCCGACTGGACGACCGATCCTTTCAAGGCTGTTGTCAAGGACGGGCAGCTCTGGGGCCGCGGCGTGAACGACATGAAGGGCGGGCTTGCCTCAATGCTCGTTGCGCTCGAGATGCTGCATCGTGCGGGGGTGACGCTGCGCGGCGACGTCGTCTACTGCGCCGATTCCGACGAGGAGTCTTCGGGTGCCGGCAGTCTGGCCTGCGTCGAGCACGGCGTGCGCGCCGACGCAGGCATCTGTGGTGAGCCGACCGGTTTTGATGCCTGGGTGTGCTGCCGCGGCATCATGACGCCTGTCATTACGGTCGAGGGCCGCGCCGGCCACGCCGAGATGCCCCATCCACATTGGCGCGACGGTGGTGCCGTGAACGCCATCGAGAAAGCCAGGATCGTACTCGATGCGATCCAGGCCGTGCGCGCAGAGTGGCTCGGGCGACCCGACAAACAGCACTGGTGTCTGGCGTCGGCCGACATCGTGCCGACGATCATTCAGGGAGGCGAGTGGTGGGTCACCTACCCGGCTCACTGCAGTGTCACCTGCGATGTCACGTATCTGCCGGCAAACGTCGATGCGGACGGCACAGCCAAGGGCGTGGAAGCTGAGATCACGGACTGGATCAACGCCGCGGCAAACGCCGACCCCTGGCTGCGCGACCATCCTCTGAAGTGGCAGTGGATGGAGGACATCGTGCCAGCCGAGATGCCGCGCGACCACCCGCTCGTCGACATCGTGCTCCGCTCAGCCGCAGATCTTGGCCGAACCGGCAGAGCGTCGGGCCTCAACTCATGGCACGATGCCGCTCACTTCACCCACTGGGGCAAGACGCCTACGCTGTCGTTCGGGCCCGACGGCATCGACAGCGCCCACGCGGCCGACGAGCACGTCTCTGTCGACGGCCTGGTCGATCACTGCGCGTCCGTCGCGCTGGCCGTCATGCGGTGGTGCGGAGCCTGTTGACACTACGTGCGAAGCTCCATTGCGTCGAACGGCGCCTCATGGGGAATCGGCCGGGCTGACCGACCCTCGTCGCCGCCATGCCCCGCCACTGGGCATCACGCGGAGCGGAAAATGCCCTTGGCCATGAGCGAGGTCTCCTGGTCGGAGCGAAGGCGATAGAGCGCGCGGCGGCGGTCGGCGATGCCGGCGTTGTTTGGCGCAGCCGCGTGTGCCCACTCGATCAATTGGCAGGCCAACCTCAGGTCGCCGCCATCGGCCAAGGTTGCCGCGCGGGCCGCGAGAGTCGGGGCGCCGCCAACGAGCGCGGCGACTTCGGCGGCGAGCGAGTCGCGGCAGGGCGGCTTGAGACGCGCAAGGTCAGCGTCCCACCAGCCGCCATACAAGCGCCAGACGTTGCGGACCACGAACTCGGGCTCGTCGTAGAACGGCCGCAGCCAAGGGCGGCCCAACGTGTCAGGGTCGACGCGGACCGACTGGACGACCTCATCGAGGGTTGCGCCCGCGTTCATGGCAGCGATCACGTCAGCAACCAGTCGTTCGAGCACTGAGGCTACCTCGTCAAGGACGAGGGTGATGCGATCGTTGCCGGCGATGGGCAGACCGTGCGCGGGAACCAGCAGCTCCGGCTTC
>Ga0181529_10005780_pt1 | contig 12831 bp, 9 predicted proteins | sample PEATcosm2014_Bin_36_FD_119763 | JGI IMG/M metagenome (GOLD analysis project Ga0181529, IMG submission 119763) | Peatland microbial communities from MTU Mesocosm Facility, Houghton, MI, USA - PEATcosm2014_Bin10_30_metaG | ecosystem: Environmental > Terrestrial > Soil > Wetlands > Peat | place... | reverse complement strand
GGGCATCGTCGAGTATCCCATCGTCCTGCCCTGGAATCAGGCCGAGACCCTCACCTGCGATTTCACGACGATCACGGCCCTCTTCGGCGGCGTCATGGCCAAGGACGGGAAGCCCACGCTCTATACCGATTCGAACCGGAAGGCCCTGTCGTGGATGGCGCAGGCGATCAAGGACGGCCTGGTCAATCCCAAGTCCATCACCTACGGCGAGGACGACATCAACGGCGTCTTCGCGGGCGGCAACGCGGCCTACATGTTCAACTGGACCTACGCCTACGGCGTGGCGAACGATCCCGCCCAATCCAAGGTGGTCGGGGACGTCGGCATCGCGCTGATCCCCGGCAACGGAAAGGTGAAGAGCGCCACGGTCAACGGCGGGCAGCCCCTCTCCATCACCTCGGGCTCCAAGCATCCGAACGAAGCCTGGGCCTACATCGTCTACATGACAGGCAAGGACTTCCAGAAGAGCTATCCCGCCAACTCCCTCCCGATCTGGAGGAGCCTCTACGTCGATCCGAACGTAGTGAAGTCCAGCCCCGCGGTGGTCAAGGTCGCCAAGGACCAGTACGACTACATCGTCAATCGCCCGAAGGTACCCTACTACAGCGCCTTCTCCTCGATGCTCCAGGTCAAGATACAGGAGGCCCTTCTCGGCAAGAAGTCGGCCGATCAGGCCCTCGAGGAAGCGCAGGCCGAGGGCGAGACCATGGCGAAGTAAGCGCGACGCCGGGGCTGGCCGCCGACGGCCCGCCCCGGTCCCATGGCTACGGACCGATCCTTCACTTCCAGGACGATAGCATGACACCTAGGCTTCCCTATTCGCGCGGGAAGGGGGGGCGAGGCCGGGGCGGCGAGGGCGACCTCAGCGAGCAGGGCTTCGCCTTCCTCCTCCTGACGCCCGCCGCCGTACTCATCCTCACAGTCATCCTCGCGCCGCTCCTCGTCACCTTCGCCTATACCCTGATCGATATGAACCTGCTCTCGAGCGCGAAGGGGCGCTTTACGGGCTTGGCCGCATATGCCGCCGTCCTCGGCTCCTCATGGTTCCGGGAGTCGCTCGGCCGGACCCTCTATTTCACCTTCGTGTCCCTGGCGGTGGAGGTGGGGCTCGGCCTCCTCATGGCCCTCCTCCTCGCGGAGTCCTTCCCCGGGGTGAAACTCCTGCGGGCCCTCGTCATCCTGCCTTGGGCCATTCCGACCAACGTCTCCGGCGCCCTCTGGAAGTGGATACTCCATCCCGACTACGGCGCGCTCAACGCCCTCCTGTCCTGGCTCGGCCTGATACGGCATTACCACGCATGGCTGGGGGAGCCCTGGCTAGCGATGAACATGATCATCCTGGCCGATGTCTGGAAGATGGCTCCCTATTCGGCCATCTTCTTCCTCGCCTCCCTCCAGTTCATCAACAAGTCGCTGTACGAGGCGGCGCGGATCGACGGTGCGGGCGCGCTCAAGCGTTTCCGCTACGTCACCTTCCCTCATCTCGTGCCGACCCTCCTCGTCGTCGCGGTGATGCGCTCCATGGAAAAGTTCAAGGCCTTCGATCTGTTCTACATCATGACGAAGGGCGGCCCGGCGAACGGCACCAAGGTCCTTACCTACGACGCCTATCTGAGGGGATTCGACAATCTGGACTACTCGACCGCCGCGGCCATCTCCTACGTGATCGCGTTCATGGTCCTCGGCTTCACGATCATCTATCTGAGGCTGGGAAGGCAGGAGGACATCAATGACTGACCGGAAGCGCTCCCCCGCCCGGCCCCGCGCGGCGCGGCGCGCGGGCTTCACCGCTTTCCTGTGCGCGATGGGCTTCCTCCTCCTCCTCTTCGTCATGACTCCCTTCCTCTGGCTCTTCGTCTCCAGCCTTTCCGAGCGTCGGGACCTGATCTCCGTGCCCCTGCGCTTTCCGCCCGGACCCATGAGCCTCGCGCGCTACGCCGCGGTCTTCGGGCCGGGGGTAGGGGGAATCGCCAAGGCCTTCGAATACGCCCTGCTCAACAGCCTGATCGTGGCCGCCCTGGTGACGGCCGTCGGGCTCGTCGTCGGCTCCCTCGCCTCGTATTCCTTCGCCAGGCTTCGCTTCGCGTTCAAGGACAAGCTGCTTTACGCTCTCCTCTTCACGTACATGATACCGCCCATCGTGATCGTCCTGCCCCTCTACGTGGGCATCAGCGCCCTGGGCCTCCTGGACAGGAAGGCGACGCTGGTGTTCGTCTATCTTTCCATGACGATTCCCTTCATCGTCTGGGTCATGCGCAGCTACTTCGGCTCGATCTCTCGGAGCTTCGAGGAGGCCGCCCTCATCGACGGATGCTCCCGGCTCCAGACGCTCCGCTATATCTACGTCCCCATGGCCCGTCCCGGCCTGATCGCGACGGGCATCCTGGCCTTCCTGCTCTCCTGGGACGAGTTCTTCTTCTCGCTCATATTCACGTCGAGCCTGGCCGCCAAGACCATCCCGGTCGCCATCGCCGAATTCACAGGCAAGAATACGGTGGACTATGGTATGATTTCGACCGGAGGCGTCATCGCGTCGATCCCGCCCCTTCTGATAGCCGTTTTCTTCCAGAAGTACATCGTGATGGGAATGACCGGCGGCGGAAACAAGGAGTGAATGAAAGCATAGACGCAATCTCCCTGGTTTTCATCCTCGGCTCCTCGCAATGCCTCTTCCTGGCCGTCGTGTTCTGGCGGGCGGACAGGGGGAAGCGCAGGGCCAATCGCATCCTCGCCCTCTTCTTCGTGGTCCTTCCCCTCGCGACGATGGACGGGATCCTCTATCGGACCGGCTTCTACCGCAGCGCGCCCTTCCTCATCGGCCTGGAACCCGCGTTCCGCCTCCTCATGGGGCCCGTCCTCTTCCTCTACGTCGAGACCCTCGTGGATCCGTCGATTCAGATCCGGAAGAGCTTCGCGCTCCATCTGGGCGGCGCCTTGCTCCTCATGCCGCTCTGCCTTCCCTTCTACCTCGAGGACCCCGTCTACAAGATGCTCTTCGTCGAGGTCTGGCTGCGCAACGGCCGCTACACGGCCGCCGAGTACTTCGGCCGTTTCTGGTACGAGATCGCGATCGAGCTCCAGCTCTGGACCTACCTCGTCGCGGTCTGGCTCAAGGTCCATCGCTACGAGACCATGATCCGGGACACCTACTCGTCGATCGAGTCGATCACCCTCGCCTGGATGCGGAAAGTGCTCGTGGCCTTCGCGTTGGCGCTCGCGGCGGGCAGCGCCTCGTACGTGCTGTTCTTCCTGGTGATCACCTTCAGGCGCATGTACCTCTTCGCCCCGCTCGCGACGGTGTTCTCGGCCTATTACATCAGCTACAAGGCCTTTCACGAGCCCGACGTCTTCCTCGTCGCCAAGCCGGCGATGGGACCCGATCGCCCCGGGGAGCTCAGGCGAAAATACGAGAAATCGGGAATATCCGAGGAGGAAGGAGACATTCTCCTCGACAGGCTGGACAAGGTAGTGCGAGCCCAGCGTCCCTATGCCGACGCCGACCTGACCCTGCCCAAGCTCGCCGCCCTCCTCCGGACTTCGCCCCACCGCCTGTCGCAGCTCCTCAACCAGAGATTGGGCACGAGCTTCTACGATTACGTGAACCGCCTGCGCGTCGAGGAGGTCAAGCGTTGCCTGGAAGCGTCCCGCAAGATGGAGAAGAGCGTGCTCGACATAGCCCTCGAGTGCGGCTTCAACTCCAAGTCGGCCTTCAACAGGATATTCAAGCAGCACACCTCTCTTTCCCCGACCCAGTTCCGCCAGCGCGCCGCGGAGTCCCGCTAGAATCGCATCGCGGCGTCGACGAAGCGGATCGCCCCGTCTATATGCTCGGCCGCGCGGGCTCGCAAGCCCCGTATATCGCCGATATCCTCTTCCTGCTCGATGTCGGCACGGGCCCGCCTCAGGTACGACTCGGCGTCCCCGAGCCGGCCGCGGCGATCGCGCCTTTCATCCACGGCTTGATGGTCGTCGATGCCCCTGCCGTCGTCGATCGACGCCCTTCTGATCTCGTCGATCGCCCCGTCGATCTCGCGCATGGCATCGGTCTCCTCGACGGCGCGGACCCAGTCCCCGGGAACGTGGGAAAGAAGCCATCGCGCAGTTCGCAGGTCCGCGAGCGCGCGAAGGTAGGAGGGATGCTCCATGGAGGCCGGGGGCGGCATGGTCGTCGGAGCCGGCACGAAGGCGGGCGCCGGGCCGCCGGGCCCGCTGATGGCGCTCTCCACGAATCGGATGGCCCCCTCGATGCGCCCGGCCTCGCGTTCCCTGAGGCCCCTCGTCTCGCCGCGGTCCTCCTCGCGGTCGATGTCGGCGCGGGCCCGCCTCAAGTAGGCCTCCGCGTCGCGCAGACGGCCGGGGCGATCGTACCTCTCCTGCATGGCGGGATGGTCGTCGACGTTCCTGCCGTCGTCGATCGAGGCCCTCCTCATCTCGTCGATCGCGCCGTCGATTTCATGGACGGCGTTCAGCTCGTCGTCGACGCGAACCCAGTCGCCGGGAACGTGATCGAGGAGCCAGCGCGCCGCGCGAAGGTCGGAGAGGGCGTGGAAATAGCCCGAATACCGTTGCTGAGCGAAAACCGCGGATGCCAGGCAGGCCGCGAAGGCGACCGCGATCAGACGCCGCCTAATTCTCATAGCCGATCCTCCTGAAGGATGTCCCATAGCGTCGACATGCACCATGATACTTCGACCGGGCGGGGAAAGCATAGAATAAAATCGCCCTTTCCCGTACCAAGGATAGGTCCGGCCTGCTACAATCGAGGCATGGGCAACATGAGTGCGGGAAGCCTCGGCCGCGAGCATCGCCCCCCGGCGGGGGCCGCGCGGCGCCGCGAGCTCCCCGAGCCGAAGGTCAGCCTTCGCGTCCTGGCCGCCCTGCGCGCCCTCGGCGGCATCTATGGCCGGATGGGCCTCAAACTGGACGCCATCGAGTTCCGACATGCCGATAGGCTGCTCGGGGCGCTGACCGACTTTCGCGAGGGCCGAAACCGTCTCGTCCTCGCGTTCAGGCATCCCTATGGAGACGAGCCTCAGCTCCTTTCCCTGGCACTTTCGAAGGCCCTGGACAGGGAGGCGAGGCGCCTCGGCGCATCCGCTCCCGGCAGGGTCCACGCCAGATTCGTCCACGGCTACGAAGTGCCCATGTGGAGCGGCGCCTTGGTGCGCTGGATCCTGCCGCGATTCGGCGCGATGCCGGTCTACCACGCGAAGCTCGATCAGGCGAGCATGGGACGCATCCGGACGGCGCTGCGCGACGACCCCTACCCCCTTGCCTTGGCGCCCGAGGGCCAGGCTTCGTATCGGAGCGAGACGGTGCCGCGCCTGGAGCGCGGCACCGCCCGGCTCGCGTTCTGGTGCTCGGGGGAGCTGCGGAAGCAGGGCCGCCCCGAGCGCGTCGAGCTCTTGCCTCTCTCCGTCCACTATCGCTTCTACGAGGACGACATCGGCAAGGTGGAGCGGCTCGTCTCACGGATAGAGTCGGATTGCGGTCTTTCCGACGGCCGGGGCGGCGACCCGGACCTCCGCGCCGGCGGCGGGGCGGGAGCCGTCGGCGAGGCGACGCCGGATATCCGCCGGCGCATCCTCGCCCGGCGCCTCGTCGCCTTGGACGATTGCCTCGTCTCCATGGCCGAGTTCTACTATTTCGGGGCGGGACACCGGAGGGATGGGAAGGACCGCGACGCTCGGCTCGCCGACCTCATTGAGGAGGCCCTGCGGCGCGGCGAGGCCGTCATGGGCCTCAAGGCGGAGGGCGATCCCATCTCGCGCGTGTACCGCATCAGGCAGGAGGGCTGGGACCGCATCTACCCCGAGCGCGGCGCCGCGGGCTTCCCCCCTTTAGGCAGGCGGATGGCGGATCGCAAGGCCGGCGAGGCCTGGTACGCGATGCGGCACATGGAGTTCGTCGACCTCTGCTACTACCTCGACTCGAGCTACATCCGGACCGAGGACGGTTCGGCCCCGCCCTTCGGGCGCCTCGTGGAAACCGCCTACAACGCCGCCGACCTCGCCTCGAGGCTCTCGGGGGGCAATATCTCCCAGCGTCCCAATACCCTGCGGCATACCGCGGTCCTGTCCGTCGGCGAGCCGATCGAGCTGCGCTCCCGCTACGAGGATTATCTCAAGGACAGGAAGGCCGCGGTCCAAGACGCGACGCGCGATCTCGAGCGAGAATACATAGACTGCATCGAGGAGTTCATCGATGAGCGGAAAAGCTAGCGCTATCGGCGGAGCCGAGCCGGGACAAGGGACGCGGCTGAGCCTGGGGACCAAGCTGGGCTTCGGGGTTTGCGACCTGGGCGGCAACCTCTTCTTCACGGCCCTGGGCTTCTGGGCCCTGAAGTATCTCACCGACACGGTGGGCATCGCCGCCGCGGCGGCGGGCTCGGTCATCATGGTCGGGAAGCTCGTCGACGCGGTCTGGGATCCTTTCCTGGGCTTCCTCTCCGATCGGACCAGGACCCGATGGGGACGCCGCAGGCCCTACATCCTCCTGGGCTCCATTCCCCTGGCCCTCGCGATGTGGCTGTTCTTCACCAATCCGCGCATCCAGGACCCGACCCTGCTCGCGGCCTGGGGCGGCGCCTGCTTCATCCTGCTCAACGTGGTCTACTCGGTGGTGAACATCCCCTACTCGTCCCTGACGCCCGAGCTCACCGCGGATTACAACGAGCGCTCGAGCCTCAACGGCTTCCGCTTCATGTTCGCGGTAGTCGGCACCCTCCTGGGAGCCGCCTCGGTCCAGCCCCTCCTCGCCGCCTTCGGCGGCGGCCCCGGAGCCGACAAGAGCCTCGGCTTCTCGATGATGGGCCTGATCTTCGGCGCCGTGATGCTGGTCTCGGCCGTCATCACCGGCCTGTCGGTGCGGGAGCCCGAGCGATCCGCGGAGGTCAAGCCCGAGGGCGGCATCCTCAAGACCTACCTTTCGGTCTTCCGCAACAAGCCCTACCTCATCATCCTCTTCACCTACGCCCTCAATCTGATAGGCCTTACCTTCCTCCAGGGCGTGATCGCCTATTACTTCGCGTATATCTACGGCAACGAGGGCCTCACCGCCATCGCGATGCTCGTCCTGCTCGTGACCGCGATGATCTGCATCCCCATCTCGGTCGCGGTCTCCAAGAAGATCGGGAAGAAGCTCACCTATCAAATATGCTTCTTCGTCCTCGCCACCGCGAGCCTCATACTGTTCTTCCTCGGCCATGTCCTGGGGCCCTGGTTCTTCATCGGCATGATGGTCTACGCCGGCATAGGCGTAGGCTTCGGCTACGTGGCTCCCTATTCGATGGTGCCTGATACCATAGAATACGACGCCGCCGAGACCGGCGTTCGCAAGGAGGGCGCGTTCTACGGCATGTGGCTCTTCATCTCCAAGATCGGCTCCGCCTTCGCCATCCTCGCGACCGGCCTCGTGCTCGGCGCGGGGCATTTCGTCCCGAACGCGGCGCAGGCCGATTCCGCGAAGTTGGCGATCCGGCTCGCGATCGGCCCTATACCCGCGCTCTTCCTCGTCGCGGCGATGATCCTGATCCAGCGCTACCCCATCGACGAGAAGAAATACGCCGAGATCCTGAAGGGCAAGGGCTAGACCTTGAACCGCCCTATGGCGGCGTCCATGTCTTCGATGGTGGCTCGCGTCGATTCGGCCATCTCGGAGACGCGCTTGGCGCTCTTCGAGATATGGTCGGCGCCCTTCGACAGCTCGTCCATGCTCGACCTGATCTCGAGGCTCGAGGAGCGGAGGCTCCCCATCTCTCCCAGGATGGTCCTGTTCCCCTCGCCCATCTCGGACGAGCTCCCCCGTACTTGCGAGGTTATCTCGTTCACCGACTTCAGCGCCTCGAGCACCTGGGCGCCTCCCTCGCTCTGCTCGCCGAGGGCGTCCCGCATCTCGCGGACGAGGCGCTCGGTCTCCGTTATCCGCGAAGCGACGCCGTCGAAGGCCGCTTCCGATTCGCTCGAGGAGCCCACCACGTCGCGAATGGCCGTCTGGACGCTCGACAGGTCCCTGCCGATGGTATCGGACTGCTCGGCGGCCGTCTCGGAGAGGCGGCGGATCTCGTCGGCGACGACCGAGAATCCCTTGCCCGCCTCCCCCGCGTGCGCCGCCTCGATCGCCGCGTTCATCGCGAGAAGGTTGGTCTGGGACGCGATGGCCGCTATCACGTCGTTGGCCTCGAGGAGGGCGCGCGAGCGATCGGCGATCTGGGCGATGCGCTCGCCGACCGCCGCCTGCATTTCCTTGCCCGACCGGGAGGCCTCGAGGAGGGCGTCGAATTGCCTGGCCATCGCGTCCATCGACCTCGAGACGGAGGCGATGTTGCCCACCATCTCCTCGATCGCCGCGGAGGCCTCGGTCACGCTCGCCGCCTGATCCTGGATGAGGCGCCCCAGTCCGTCGATGTTCTTGGCGATCTGCTCGACCGCGCTCGAGGACTGCTCGACGCTGGCGGACTGCTGCCCGACTTTCCCGCGCACCGACTCTACCGCCCCCGAGATCTGCGCGATCGCGCTCGCCGTTTCCGTGACCGAGCCTCCGAGCTCGGATCCGATGGAACCGAGCCCGCCCTGAGCCGCCTTGAGGCTCGTCACGATCTCCCTGAGCTTGGCGAGGAAGGCGTTGAACTCCAGCGCGAGATCGCCTATCTCGTCGGATCGATCGATCTCTATGTTCCTGCGGAGGTCGGCCTCGCCCGCGGCCAGGTCTCGGAAGCCGGCGGCCGCCTGCCTGATCGGGACGACGATGAAGCGGGCGAGCAGGGCCGAGGCCGCGATGGCGATCAGCATTCCCGCCGCGAAGACGATCGATAGGATGATCAGGATGGCGTTCGTCGATTCCGCTATCTCCCCCGTCGGCAGGCTGACGGCCAGTCTCCATCCGGGGCTGTTGGGGATGGAGGAGAAGAAGGACGTATACGCGGCGCCGTCGGGCATTCGCCAGGATCCCGTGCCCGAGGCCGACTTGAGCATCCTCTTGCCGAAGGCGTCCATGCCCTTGTAGCCGAGTTTGTCGGCATCGGCGACATTCAGGGTCATGATGGCCTTTTCCGTCGGGAAGGCTATCACGTCGCCCCCCCCGTCGACCATCCAGCCATAGCCCGTCCTGCCCGCCTTCATCGTGGCGGTGATCTCCGAGAACGTCGGGAGCTTGACCTGGAAGGCGACCATGGCCGCGACCGATCCGTCCGACGCCTTGACCGCCTGGGCGAAGACGATCTGATAGATCCCGAGCGACTTGGATATGACGGGCTCGCTTACGACGAAATCGGAGTCGCCCGACATGACGGTTCGGAAATAGGCGCGATCCGAGATATTGCCGCGGGCGCCGGCCGAGCTGATATAGCTGCCGTCTGGCCAGGCGAGGAGTATGCCGAGAACCTCGAAGGACGCCGAGTCCTTGAGGGAATAGATGGCCGCCGAGGACGCGTTCCTATCCTTCGCGAGCAGCTCGGGCCTGAGCGAAATCATCCGCAGCTGCCATCGCAGCTTTTCGATGATCCTCCCCACCTCGTCCGCGCGGCTGCGAGTGATCTCGATGTTATCCTTGAGGATAATAGCGTCGAGGCTGTCCCGCAGCCGCGAGCCGGTTATCAGCAGCGTCGCGGCCAGGAGAACGAAGACCATGGCTGAAATGAAGAGGGTCATGCGAAGGGCGAGGGGGACGCGACGTTTACTCATGCGCCGATTCTAGCCCCCGCCGTCGGCGGCCGCAAGTCGAGTCGCGGCCGCCCGGCGGGCGGCCCGACCCTCAACCCCTATAGCACAGCGTCGGGTTGCGCGCCGCCGACACCTCGTCGAGGCGTCCGACCGGCGTGGTCGCGGGCGCGGAAGTCAGCAGCGAGGGCTCGGTCCTCGCCTCCTCGGCGATCTTGAGGAGGACGGCGGCGAACTCGTCCAAGGTCTCCTTCGCCTCGGTCTCCGTAGGCTCTATCATGAGGGCCTCGGGAACGATGAGCGGAAAGTAGATGGTCGGCGGATGGAAGCCGTAGTCGATGAGGCGCTTGGCTACGTCGAGGGTATGGATACCCTCGGCGAGGTCCCCCTGGGCCACGAACTCGTGCATGCAGCGCCGCGGGTACTTGATCCGGTACGCGCCCTCGATGAGGGCCTTGAGGTAGTTCGCGTTGAGCACGGCCGTCTCGGCGACGCGGCGGAGTCCCGGCGCGCCGAGCATGCGCAGGTAGACGTAGGCGCGCACCAGGATGCCGAAATTCCCGTAGAAGGCCTTCATCCGTCCGATCGACCGCGCCGGCATGGCGAGGCGATAGGCGCCATCGGCTCTTACCGCTATCGGACCGGGGAGGAAATCGGCGAGGTCGGCTCGCGCTCCCACGAAGCCGGCTCCCGGACCGCCGCCGCCGTGCGGCGTCGAGAAGGTCTTGTGCAGGTTGTAGTGCATGACGTCGATGCCGACCGAGGCGGGCTTGAGGACGCCGGCGAGGGCGTTCATGTTGGCCCCGTCGCCGTAGACGAGGCCGCCCGCTTCGTGCACGAGGCGGGAGATCTCCTCGATGTTGGGGTCGAAGAGGCCGAGGGTGTTGGGATTGGTTATCATGATCCCGGCGACTTCCGCGCCCGAGGCGCCGTCCAGGGCCGCCCGGAGCGCGTTCATGTCGACGCCGCCCTCGGCGTCCGATGGCAGGGTCTTGGTCGCGAATCCGGCCATCGAGCAGGTGGCGGGGTTGGTGCCATGGGCGGAATCGGGCACGAGGACCACGCGCCGCCTGCCGTCGGCCCTCGCCGAGTGGTAGGCGCGGATGATCAATACCCCCGCGAGCTCTCCTTGGGCGCCGGCCGCGGGCTGGAGGCTGCCGGCCGCGAAGCCGCCGATCTCGCACATCCACTTTTGCAGCGAATGGATCAGCTCGAGGGCGCCCTGGCTGAACTCCTCGCCGGCGAGGGGGTGGATGTTCCGCCAACCCGGCAGCGAAGCCGCCTGCTCGTCGACCTTGGGATTGTATTTCATCGTGCAGGAGCCGAGCGGGTAGAACTCCGTGTCGATCGAGAAGTTCTTCTGGGACAGGCGCGTGAAATGCCTCACGAGGCCGAGCTCGTCCAGCTCGGGGAGGTCGAGGCCGGCCCTGGCGAGCTCCTCCGGAAGGGGCGTCGGCGGCACGTCGCACGAGGGCAGGGAGGCGCATCTGCGCCCGGGCGACGAGAGCTCGAAGAGGAGGGGCTCCGCCTTAAGGTTCATCTCGAGGCCTCCTCGAGCGACGCCGCGAGGAGCTCGATCTGACCTTTCGTGCACATCTCGGTGACGCAGACGAGAAGCTCGCGCTTCCGCTCGGGATAATAGCGGGACAGGGGGAGCCCCGGCACGACGCCGCGGCGCGACAGCTTCGCCGCGAGGTCCTCGGCCGGGATCGGCGTCTCCACGAGGAACTCCTTGAAGAAGCGGTCGGCCCGGACGGCGAAGCCGGGGATCCCGGCTATCAGGGAGGCGGCGTAATGAGACTTGTTCCAGCAGAGCTCGGCGACGGCGCGGAGGCCCGAGCGGCCCATCGCCGCGAGGTAGACGCAGGCCTGCAGCATCGCCAGGCCCTGGTTGGAGCAGATGTTGGAGACCGCCTTCTCGCGCCTGATGTGCTGTTCGCGGGCGGTCAGCGTCAGGACGAAGCCCCGCCGGCCTGCCGCGTCCTTGGCCTGGCCGACGAGGCGGCCCGGCAGCTTGCGGACGAGGCCGGCCTTCGCGCCCATCATGCCGAGGAAGGGACCGCCGAAACACATCGGGTTGCCGAGGGCCTGGCCTTCGGCGGCAACGATGTCCGCTCCGAGCTCGCCCGGGCTCTTCAAGAGCCCGCACATGATCGGGTCGGCCTGGACGACGAGGAGGGCGCCCGCCGCGTGGGTCGCCGCCGCTGCGGCGGCCAGGTCGCCTATCGCTCCCGAAAAGCCCGGGTAGGGAGCGACGACGCAGAAGGTCGAGGCGTCGGCCAGGGCGGCGGCGCCTTCGGGGGGGAGGTCGATTTCATCGACGCGCGCGGAATAGGCGGAGAGGTAGGAGCGGATGACCTCCTTGTACTCGGGATGGATATCCGCGCAGAGGACGACCCTATCGCGCGTTCCCGCTCCCCCGGCCGCGTTGTAGGCCATGAGCAGGGCCTCGGCCAGGGCCGTCGCCCCGTCGTAGTGCGAGGCGTTGACTACGTCCATGCCCAGGAGGGCGGCGGCCATGCTCTGGTACTCGAAGATCGCCTGGAGCGTCCCCTGCGAGACCTCGGGCTGGTAGGGCGTGTACGCGGAGAGGAACTCTCCGCGCGAGGCTATCGCCGGCACGACGGCGGGGATGAAATGGTAATAGGCGCCCGCGCCGAGGAACCACGCCGAGCTCGAGGCGGAGAGGTTCCTGGCGGCCAAGGCTTCGATCTCGCGCATCGCCTCCATCTCGGAAAGGGGAGGCGGCAGGTCGAGGACCGGGAAGCGCGCGGAGGAGGGGATATCGGAGAACAATTCCTCGACGTCCGCGGCTCCGATGCGCTCGAGCATGGCCGCGCGGTCGGCGTCGGTCGCCGCGATGTAAGGCATGATCAGTCCTTGCCGGTTTCTTTTTCGTAGGCCGTCGGATCGAGGAGGCCTTCCCATTCGGCCGGCTTCGATGGGGACATCCGCAAGAGCCAGCCCGCGCCGTAGCAGTCCTTGTTCACGAGGGAGGGATCGCCCTGGAGAGCCGTATTCAAGGCCTTGATCGTGCCGGACATGGGAGCGTAAATGTCGCTGGCGGCCTTGACCGATTCGACGACTCCGATGGCCTCTCCTTGGGCGACCGTCTTGCCGACCTCGACCATTTCGACGAAGACGAAGTCGCCCAGGGCTTCCTGGGCGTGGTCGG
>Ga0181529_10005778_pt1 | contig 12834 bp, 5 predicted proteins | sample PEATcosm2014_Bin_36_FD_119763 | JGI IMG/M metagenome (GOLD analysis project Ga0181529, IMG submission 119763) | Peatland microbial communities from MTU Mesocosm Facility, Houghton, MI, USA - PEATcosm2014_Bin10_30_metaG | ecosystem: Environmental > Terrestrial > Soil > Wetlands > Peat | place... | reverse complement strand
GGCTGGTACGACTACGAATACGTGACATCGGGCACCTACACGCCTGCGAACGACTCGGTCGACAATCCTTCCACTGTAGGCGCTCTCATGGTCCCGTCGATCACGGCCCAACCCGCCTCGCAATCCGCCACCCCCGGAGCGAGCCCCACCCTGAGCGTCGCCGCCACCGGCGCCACGGGCTACCAGTGGCAATTCAACGGGGTCAATATTCCGAACGCAACCGGTTCCACGCTTCTACTCTCGAACATCGGAACGACCCAGAGGGGAAGCTATGCCGTTGTCGTCTCCAACGGCTACGGCTCGGTCACGTCCAACGCGGCGACCGTGACGGTTTCACCGGCCAGTTCCTACTTGCTCAACATTTCCTCCCTGGCCTACGTGGGAGCGGGCTCCACCATCACGGCCGGATTCTTCACCGGTGGAACGGGGGGTTCCAAGAACATCGCGGTGTGGGGAATCGGCCCGTATCTGGCGTCGTCGTTCAGCGGGATTCTCGCCGCACCCGAGCTGACTTTGTCCGACAGCAGCCATAACGCGCTTGCGATCAATACCGCCTGGGGCGGCAGCCCGACTCTGAGCAACATACTTGTGAACGTTGTTTATGCCGTGCAGACTGCGTTGCAGGCCAACTCCAACGATACGGCGGTATTCAAAAGCGTTCCCGCCGGTCCCGGCATTGGCTACTACGCCCAAGTGTCGGGCGCGACTAGCGGAGCCGCCGGGCTCGCCTTGATCGGGATTGCCGACTACGACGCCTACACCGGCGCGCCTTCCTCGCACCTGGTCAGCATCTCGACGAGCGCCTTCTACGCGCCGGGCAGCCTCAATCCCCTTGCCGGCGGTTTCACGATCGCCGGCAGCACTTCCCAGACTGTCCTCATCGGGGCGCTCGGCCCGGCCATGGCGTCTTCGGTAACCGGCCAGATTCTGGACAAACCCGTGCTGACCCTGTACGACTCGGCCAACAAGGTAATCGCGACCAATGCCGGGTGGGGCAATGCCATCGTCCTTGGCAACTCGCCGGTCGCCGCTGGAATCCAGTCGGCGACCTCCGCGATTGTCACCGGGGTCTACGCCACTCCCATGGCCACGGGTTCCGCCGATAGCGCCATGGTGGTCACCCTTCCTCCCGGCAGCTACTCGGCCCAGGTGACCAGCGGCGACAACACCTCCGGCACCGCCCTCGTCGAGATTTACAACGTGCCCTGAAAGAAAAAGTGACTACATTCCCGTCGCTTTCGTCTTACAGCCGTGCCATCGCTCCATTTCCCCGTGATTGACGCATGAAAACACCAATTCTTGCTTTCTTTTTGTCCCTAGCCGCCGGCGGCCTGCTTTTCGGCCAAGACGCCGTTCCAGGCTCCCGCAGCGCGCCTGCGGGCGCGCCCGCAAATCCACCGCGGCCCCATATGGTCCTGCCCGTCCCGGCAAACCCAAGCCTGCCTTCGCTGTTTCTCGTCGGCGACTCGACCGTCCGCAATGGATCTGACGACGGCCAGGGCAAGGGGCCCGAAGGCCAGTGGGGCTGGGGCCACACCATCGCCGATTTGTTCGACCCGGCCAAGATCAACGTGGTCAACCGGGCGATCGGCGGCCTGAGCAGCCGCACCTACCTGACGGGCGAACACTGGGAGCGCACACTCGCCCTGATCAAACCCGGCGATTTCGTGATCATTCAGTTCGGAACCAACGACAGCGGGGCGATCAACGATCGCTATCGCGCCCGGGGGTCCCTTCCGGGCGTCGGCGACGAGCAGAAGGAAATCAATAATCTGCTGACGAAAAAGGACGAGGTGGTGCACACCTATGGATGGTATTTGCGGAAGTTCGTCTCGGACGCCCGCGCCAAGGGCGCCACACCGATCCTTTGCTCCATGGTTCCGCGCAAGCAATGGGATCCGGAGGGCCGGATCCGGCGGGTTGCCAGCTATGCCGCGTGGGCGCGCGAAGTCGCCGAGCAGGAAAAGGTCGGCTTCATCAATCTGAATGAAATTGTCGCCTCCCGATACGACGCGCTGGGCCGCGAAAAAGTGATGACGTTATTTCCCCAGGTGACTCCCGACGAAAACACCCACACCAACCTCGCCGGCGCCCGGGTGCTGGCCGAGTGCGTGGTGGCCGGGCTGAAGATCCTTCCACACGACCCGCTGGCTTCCTTCTATTCCAGCCGGACGGCCTCCATCGCCCCGGCCGACCCCTCCTCCGCCGCTGCGCCCATGCCTCCCCCCCTGTCCTACCGATTCCAATTCGGAGCCCAGAAAACCGCGCCAGGCTACACCTTGGTCGCGCCCGGAGCCGTGTACGCCAAGGAAACCGGCTACGGCTTCGAACCCGACTCGGCGGTAACGACTGTCGCAGGGGAGGAAGGCGAACCCCTGCATTCCGGAGCGGTCACCTCCGCAAAGCCATTTGCGTTTTCCGTAGCCGTGCCAGAGGGCAATTACCGCGTCACCGTCACCCTGGGCGATCCCAAGGCCGAGGCGATCACCACGGTTAAGGCGGAAGTGCGGCGCCTGATGGTTGAGCACATCCGTATCGGCGCAGGCCAGTTCGAGACTCGCACCTTCACGGTCAACGTCCGCAGGCCCCAGATATCCACGGGGGGCATGGTCGACCTGGACAGCCACGAATGGGACAAGGCCGCCAACAAGGCCCTTTCCCGCAGTTGGGACGATAAGTTGACGCTCACCTTCAGCGACTCCCACCCCGCTTTGGCCGCCCTGGAGATTCAAAAAGTGGACAACGCCGTCACCGTCTTCCTGCTCGGCGACTCGACCGTGGTCGATCAGCCGCGCGGGCCGGGCAGCAGTTGGGGCCAGATGTTCCCCCGATGGTTCAAGCCCGAGGTCGCCATCGCCAACCACGCCGAATCCGGCGAAACCTTGAAGGGCTTCCTGAAGGAGCGGCGCTGGGACAAGGTCCTGGATTCGATCAAGCCGGGCGACTACGTCGTCATAGAATTCGGAACGAACGACTCCAAGGACAGCGGGCCGCAGAACATCTATCCCAATCAGAGTTTTTCCGAGACCTACGCGCCGGCCGACACCACGTACCGGGAGCTTCTGCGGAGATTTGTCCTGGATGCGCAGAAACTCGGTGCCCTGCCAATCATCGCATCCCCTTCGGCCCGCCGGGGCGAAGTGGCCCGCCCGACCAGCCTTGGCGCCTACGCGGATGCGGCCGTGGCCACCGCCAAGGAGCTCGGCATTCCCTCGATCGACCTCAACGCGATGGGGGTCGAGCTGAATGCGGCCCTGGGAGCCGACGCCACGCGCCAGTTCGGTGATCGCACGCATCACGTTGAGTACGGCAGTTACCTGCAGGCCAAGTGCATCGTCGAGGGGATCCGGCGGAACAATCTGGACCTGGCAAAGTACATCGTGGACGACTTCGGCACGTTCGACCCGAGCCATCCCGAGCCGACCCCCGCTCATTTCACCCTTCCTCCGGACCCCGCGGGTCCGCCCGGGCCCGGCCGCCGCAAAGCGCCCGCCAATCCAGGCCAGTCGATGTACGGTCCGGCCATGCCCAGTCCGTAACCGGCCACCGGCCGGGAGCATTAAACTAGTTTCCCAATGTCGTTTCCCCGAGGCGAAACACGCCTTGGAGCCTTGTGTCGCGCGATGAGCTCCCTACCTGGAGAGTGAAGTCGTCCGCCTCGGCAACCCAGCCCGATCTGGCCGGATCGTAGTAGGCGAAGGCGCTGCGATCCAGGGCGATCGAAACGGCCTTCTTCTCTCCCGGATTGAGCATGACCTTGCGGAAGCCCTTCAGCTCCTTGAGCGGCCGCGGCAGGCTCGGCTTGGCCTGGTGCACGTAAAGTTGCGCCACCTCGGCGCCGGCGCGGTCGCCCGTGTTTGCGACCTGAAACTCAACCGTGACGATCGGACCGTTCGGGGCCGTCCCCGAAACAAGCGTCAGGCCGGAGTATTCGAATTTCGTGTAGGAGAGACCGTAGCCGAAGGGAAAAAGCGGCTCGATCCGCTTCGTATCGTACCACCGGTACCCCACGAGCAGACCCTCGGCATAATGCACAACGCCATTCTTGCCCGGATACTCGTCCATCGCATGAGCGGGCGTATCCTCGATTCGCCTCGGATAGGTGCAGGGAAGCTTGCCGGAAGGGTTCACCTCGCCAAAGAGCACGTCCGCCAGCGAATTGCCTCCTTCCGTGCCTCCATACCACGCCTGGACGACGGCCGGCGCCCGGTCCAGCCAATCGCCCATTCCCACCGGCGAGCCGGAAACGATCACAACGATTGTGTGCGGGTTGGCCGCGGCCACCCGACGGATCAGCTCGTCCTGGCCCCACGGAAGCCGCAGATCCGAGCGATCCGCCCCTTCGCAGTCAAAAGGGCGCTCGTGGATCAGGCCCCCGATGACAATGGCGACATCGGCCGCCCGTGCGGCGGCGACCGCCTTGTCGATCAAGTCGGGGGCTCCATCCTTTCGGTAGCCGGGCGAATAGGTGACGTTTGTCCTTGCGCCGACCTTTCGGAGAATGCCTTCGAGCGGGTTCACCTCGTAGAGCGCCTTGATGCGCGCGCTGTCGCCGCCGTAGGCATGGAGGCGCACGGCGTTTTCGCCGATGACGGCGATCGCGTTCAACTTGTCGGCCCTCAAAGGAAGGGCGCCGCCTTCGTTTTTCAGCAAGACGATCCCTTCTCCGGCGACGCTGCGGGCAGCCTTCTGGTGGGCCGCGGTGTTCAGCGCGCCCTCCTCCCGGCCGTCAAACAGGCGCGTGGCGATCATCACCCGCAAATTGCGGCGCACCTTGTCGTCGAGCGCCGACAAGGGGAACTCGCCCCGCTTCAAACCCTCCCGAAATGCACCGGCGAGATAATACCGCTCATAAGGGCTCGGATCGGAGCCTGCCTCCGGGGCGCTCTTTTTCGCGCGATCGCGGGCGCCCCTTTCGGTGCCCATCTCCAGATCCAGGCCGTTGAAAACCGCCTCCCGGGTATCGTGCGTGCCGCCCCAGTCGGACATGACCAATCCCTGAAAACCCCACTCCCCCTTGAGCACATGGTTGATGAGAGTGTCGTTCTCGCAGCAGAACTGGCCTCGGAACTTGTTGTACGCGCCCATCACCGCCCAGGCTCCTCCCTCCTGAACCGCCGCCCGGAAAGCAGGCAGGTAAATCTCCCGCAGGGTGCGCTCGTCCATCTCGACATCGACCGAGGCGCGTTGCGTCTCCTGGTTGTTGGCGGCGAAATGCTTCACGCAGGACGCAACGCCATGCGACTGCACCGCGCGAACGTAATTCACAACCATGCGCGAGGCGAGAAACGGGTCCTCGCCGAGATACTCGGAGGTGCGGCCGTTGAGCGGCGTGCGCTGGATGTTCACGCCGGGCCCGAGCATGATGTCCTTGCCGCGCCGGCGGGCTTCCTCTCCGATCACGTCGCCATAGGCGCGCGCGGCGTCGGGATTCCAAGTCGCGGCGAGGCCGATCAGGACCGGCATGCAGGTCGCAAAATCGTCGGTGTGGCCCGCGACATTCCAGGTGTCGGGCCCGACATCCTCGCGCACGCCGTGGGGACCGTCGGACATCCATCGGCGCGGAATGCCCAGGCGCGGGATCGCAGCCGTGGTGAACTTGGAGTCGGCGTGCACAAGCGACAGCTTCTCCTCCAGAGTCAGGCGGCCCAGAAGGTCTTCGACGCGCGATTCGAGCGGCGCCGCGGGATCGAGGTAGGCGGGACGAGTTTCCGCCGCGGCCAGCGGCCGCGGAAAGGAAACGGCGCACATGCCGAGCAACCAGGGCGCAATGGGGACGATGCGGGCCAAGTTCATTGGAATGAAATCGTCGTCGATTCGCCGCCATACCGCACGGTCCGGCCCGGCTGCTGAACGAGGGAGAAGCCCTCCGGCCTGTCGGGCGTCACCAGCACGACCTTGAATGTCCGCTCTTTGAGCATGCCGGGGAACTCGCCGGCGCGCCGCCCGATCGTGAGCGCCCGCGCCGCGTCATCCCAGCGCAATGCGATCCGCGAGAATTCACCGCGTTCATAGCCATAGGTGACTCCATCGTCCTCGTAGAGCGTGAACGCCCCATCCGAGCCCGTGTACACATAGAGCGTGATCGGATCGGGCGCCTTCTCCGCCGTGTACTGGATCTGCGGACCGACCGGAAGAATCGTGCCGGAGCGAACGTAAAGCGGAATCTCCTCGTAAGGCGCCGGCGCCTCAATCGTGCGACCTCCGGAGGCGGCTCGCCCCGTCCAGAAATCAAACCACCCTCCCGCCGTCGACGGCAGGTACACAGCCCGGCTCCGGGCCTGGTAGGTCGTCACCGGAGCCACCAGCAACCCCGGACCGAACAGGTATTCGTCGGCAAGGGTGCGCGCGGTCGCGTCGTCCGGAAAATCCATGACAAGCGGCCGCATCATCGTGTCCCCATCCTGCGTGACCGCGCCGGCCACCGAATACACGTAGGGAAGGAGCCGGTAGCGGAGCCGGTCGAATTTCACGATCGCCTTGTACGCCGGGTGCGTGTCGCCGCCGAATGTCCACGGTTCCCGCACGCGCAGTTCGCCGTGAATTCGGGTCAGCGGGCAAAATGTCGCGAACTCGAACCAGCGCGCATTGAGCTCGCGCCACTCCTCGGCGTCCTCGGGCTTCTGGTCCGCCACCGCGAACTTCTCCTGCATCGTGTATCCGCCGCTGTCCGAGGTCCAATACGGAACCCCCGACAGGCTGTAGCCCAGTCCGGCCGGGATCTGCTTGGCCAGCGCGGTCCAGGTCGAGGATACATCCCCCGACCAGGTGACCGTGGCATAGCGCTGGATGCCGGCGAAGCCGGAACGGGTGAGGATGAACACGCGCTGGTCGGGCGCGACCGAACGCTGGCCCTCGTAGACGCCCCGGCTGTTTTCCAGAGCGTAGGCGTTTTGAACCCTCGAGGCCGGCCCCAGCGCGGTCCGGCCCATGAAATGCTGCTGCTTCTCCAATGTGGTCGGCGACGGTTGCGAGACCTCGGGTTCGGTGGCATCCATCCACCATGCGTCGATTCCGCGCCGGAATAGCGCCCCATTGATCTGCTCCCAATACAGACGGCGCGCGCCGGGGTTGAACGCGTCGTAGAATGCGTAGTTGTAGCCGCCATTCCCAACCCAGTCGCGGACGCCCTCGGTCAGCGTCGGCTGATAAAGGAATCCGCCTGCCTGCATCGCCTTGAAATTCCCGTTGCCCACGAAGTCGCCGGAGTAGAACTTGCCCCAGACCGAGATCATCACGCGGGCATGGCGGTCGTGCAGATCCTTGATCCACCGGTCGGGATCGGGAAAGCGCTTCGCATCGAACAGATGCGAACCCCAGGCATCCTCCGGCCAATACAGCCAGTCCTGGACGATATTGTCCAATGGCAACCCCCGGCGGCGGAATTCGTCGACGACATCGAGCGATTGCTGCGCGGTTTCGTAACGCTGGCGCGATTGCCAGAGGCCGAACGCCCAGCGCGGCAGAAGCGTGGCGCGGCCCGTCAGCTGCCGGTACCCGGCGACGACGCGGTCGAGCTTGGGCCCGTAGACGAAAGTGTAATCGACGCCGTCGCCCACCTCGGACCACAGCGTCGTCGGCGCGGCGGGAGGCGCGGGCGTCTTCCAGCGCAACTGCAGCGTGGTCGCCTGCTCGCCGCCGGCTTCGATCTTCAACGCGTAATGCCGCCCGGCTTCCAATGGAGCCTTCACCTGGTCATACTCCGCCAGCCAGTCCTGCCGCCAGTGGTTGATGACCAGCCGGCCGTCCAGCCAGACCTTGATTCCGCCGTTGGAATAAGTCCGCAGCTGATAATCGCCCGTGGCCGGCGGAACGACCTCTCCCGTCCAGCGCCAGAGAGCCGGACCGCGGTTGCCTTCCCCTTTCTTGGGAAGCGCGACCTCCGGCGTCGGACCCGCATCCAGCAGCTCGCCGGGCTTGTCGGCCGCGAACCGGCCCCGGGTCAATCCTCCCTCCAGCCCGCTGGCGTCGCGCATGAACTGCGGTGGGATCGCAACGAAAGGCCGCAGGTCGCCGAAACGGGTGTATGCGCAATTGTCCCAAAGAATCCCCCAACCGCGGCTCGAAACGAGGAACGGAACGACAACCGTCGTGTTGCGCTGCCAAAGTTCGAGATCGAGTCCCTTGATGTCGATGGCGCCGAGCTGCTGCTGTCCCAGGCCGTGGAGCGATTCGTCGGGATTGGGCTCCCATTCCTGTTTCACGTGGAATGTCTTCTCGCCCTGCACCTCGGCCGGTTCGATCGCCCGTCCACCCGCGCGCTCGGCGAGGATCTGCCGTCCCTCGGCATCGAGGAACGTGACGGCTCCGCTTGCGAGGTCCACCCTCGCCTGCAGCTTTTGCGTCCGCAATGTGACAGCGCCCGGATCGCTCGCAAGGGTCCAAGTCCCGGGCGCCGCCGGCCGATTCTCGACCATGAGGCTCGGCCGGTCAAAAAAAGCCCGGTCGCGCGCATAGCAGACACGGATGATGTCGTCGGCGCAGACGGTCAGCTTGAGCCAGCCGTCGCCCTGCGCGACGACGAATCCGTCGGCAAGTTTCTCGGGCGGAGCGGCTTGAAGAAAGGCGGAGCCGAATGCCGCGGCGAGAACGGCAAGCGCGGTGACGGCGATTTTCGACACGGGGGGCGTGGGTCGTTTCATGGGGGAATTCACGGATTGGGCACGGTGAAGATGCGATCGTAGTCTCTCCAATGGGCGTTCATGATATCGATCTTGCGCTGGAGCTGGTTGATGAGATCGGGGCCGAGGCGCATGACGTATTCTTCCTCGGGCGTGGGCGCCGTGTCGATTATCGGCTCGTCGCTTTCCCTGATCAGCTGCATCAGGCGGACGGTGTTGTCGATTTCCTTTCGGGCGATTTCCATCATGTCGGCGCGCGCCCAATCGGACTGCGCCCCGAGCGGCGGATTGTACTCGGGCTTGAGATCCAGTTCGCGAATCCGGTCAAGGTGGGCCTGGTACGCGACCATGTTGTCCGCGGAGTTCAGCAGGCAGATCACGGCCTCGAACCGCTTCGCATGCAGCTCCCACTCGTGGCGCCTCCCGGGGTCCGCCGCCCTGCCGGCGATCCGCAGAGCCGCATTCTGCGCGCTGCGGATGTCGGGCACGGTGGTCTCGATGACGCGCTGAAAAATCATCTTTGCGCCCCAGCCCTTGTACATGAGCATGCCCTGGACATCGACCAGGTCGTCCGCCTGCCTTTCGCTGCGCGCCTGAAGGAGATACTTCCGATAATAGTCCCTCTCGCCAAACATCAGCCTCTCCGGAAAAGGCACCATGGGCCGGTTGATCCAACGGGTGAGGACGTGCCCAAAGCGCAGCATCGCCCCGAAATCGAGCGCGCTCAGCCGCGTGCGCGCATCGCCTATGGCATCCCACATGGCCATGTAGTCGTCCGCCGAGGATTCGCCGACTTCCCGCACCGCGGCATTGCGCTGGGCGGCGACCCGCTCGACCTGATTGGGCGCGCTGCCGTCGCCCCGTCCACCGCGGCCTCCCGCGCGCCCTGCGGCGCCAAATCCCGCGGGCGCCCTGGGCAGGCCTACAACCGGATAAAACGGCCCGTGGACCGCGTCCTCCCCTGCCTGTCCGCGATTCCCTGCGAACGGACGGCCATCCGGGCCCTCCCGTCCGGCCACGGCCATGCCCGGGGGCAGACGCCGCACGATGGCCTGAATGACCTCCTCCGAGAAGGTCGGCGTCATCCACTGCCGCGGCTCGATGGGATTGATGCTGACGGAAACCCTGATCTTGAAATCGTCGGCCGCGGTCTGAAAGTTCCTCATGAAGCCGGCGACGCGCTCCTCCATCGGCCGGTTCTTCCATTTGCTGTTGCCGTTGATCCCCGGGTAGAGACTCGGCGCCCAGTCGAAACCCGAGCCCGAATCGGAAGTCAAAAACGAAAAGCTGTCGATTTCCGGGCATCTCGACCACATGGCCTTGAGCGCGTCGCGGTAAAGCCGGAGGGTATCGGGTTCGTCCACGCAGGGAGCAAATCGGGCGACTCGGGAGCGATTGGGCTGGTCGACCCGCGGACCGCGCAATTGCGGATACGCTTGGAAGAACGCCTCCGGCAGTTGCTGGGGCTCGTCGGAATTCCACGAGCCCTTGAGCCCGAGTCTGCCGAGAATCCCGCAGCGCTCCTCGACCAGACGGGCGGTGCGGTCGGCCCAGGCCGCATCCACAAACGGCCGCAGTTCCCTCGGCGCAAAGATCTTGAGCAGGCTCGCCTGGGCCACATACCAGGCGGGATACGGGTCGCGGGGCGAGTCGAATTCCCATAACGCGGGCGGCAGTCCCGAGGTCACGGAAAAATGGCTCGCTCCCCGCTCCTTGGCGGCGGCCGCATCCTTTTCAAACGCAACCAGGCTCGCCGCGTCGCGACTGGCAGCTTCGGAGGCAGCCGAAACCGGAGCGCCCGCGGTTTGCGCAAAGAGCGGTTCCGCCGGCGGAAAAGACGCCAGCAGGAGGATGAAGAAACGCGCCGCCAACGAACGGCCGGCCGGCGATGCGGGTTCGTGCCGGAGGGGAACGGAGGAGAGATCCATTTTCTGGGAAAGGACGCGCACCTTGCGGAGTGCCGGGGTTGTGGGGCAACGAAACGACCGAAGCCGTTTGATGACCGTGAAAAGGCTAACGGGAGCCGGAGGGATCGGTCAATGGGCAAGCGGCGCCGTCAGGGCGCACCCTGCAGCGGGGAGAGCCGCTCGAGCATCTCCCGGGCGGAGGTGAAATTCGGTTTCAGGCGCAGCGCCTCGGCGAATTCGTCGCGCGCCTCCCTTACCCTGCGCAAACGCAGAAGCGCGTTGCCCAGGTTGTAATGAGCTTCCGGATAATCGGCTCGCAACTGCAAAGCCCGGCGGAATTCCCCCAACGCCTCGCCGCCGCGGCCAACCGTGTCGAGCGCCGTGGCCAGGTTCCCGTGGGCCACAGCCGAGTCGGGCCGCAGGCGCGTCGCCTCCCGCAGGGGCGGCACCGCCGCTTCCGCCCGCCCCAGTTCGAGCAGCGCAACGCCCAGATTGAGTTGCGCATCCGCGTTCTTGGGCTGCAACCGGACGGCGTTCGCATATCTGGCTGCCGCCTCCTCCAGCCGTCCGGTTGCCGCCAACGCAACTCCGAGATCGAATTCCACGTCATCCTGAGCGGGCTCCAGGCTGAGGGACGCCTCAAACTCACGAATCGCTTCATCCCCCCGGCCTTGGGCCGCCAGCGCGACTCCCAGGCTGCCGTGGGCCAGCGACGACTTCGGGTCGATCTCCAATGCCCGGCGCAGAAGGGGCTCGGCCTCCGACGAACGGCCGAAACGGTTGAGGAGCCGGCCCGCTTGGGCCCGGGCATAAGCGAACTTCGGATCCAGCCGCGACGCCTCCAAGAATTCGGCGAGCGCCTCCTCCATTCGGTTTTCGGTCTCGTAGGACAAACCGAGATCGTAATGGGTCTCCGCCATCCCCGGTTTGAGATGCAGCGCAACAAGGTAGCAGGCAATGGCCTCCTTCGTGCGGCCGCGCGTGGAAAGGGCCATTCCCAGGTTGCATTGTGCCGCGGCGCTGGCGGGCCGCTTGGCCACCGAGTCGGCCCAAATCGCCAGATCGCTGCGATAATCCCAATTGCGACGAGCGGTCTCCGCGCCGAGCGCCAGCACGATCACAGCGACAAGCCCAATCCAGATCGCCGGACGAATGCGGGCGAGGCCGGCCAATCTCCCCGCGCACGCATCCGCCCCTCCCGCAACCGCGGCGACGATCGCGGCCAGCGGCAGGTACATTCGATACTCGACCGCGAACTGGATGGTACCCGGAATCAGGCTGGTAGGCGCGAGGATCATCCAGCAACAGGCGGCGCAGAACGCCCAGGGACGGCCCCGCACGACACCGACGAACGTTGCGACAACGGCGGCCAGCAGAATCGGCCCAAAGAGGAAACTCGAGATCCAGTCCGGAAACGTCGGCAAGCCGTACTCAAAAACCAGCGGATGAGGCCAGAAGACCAGCCACAGGTAGCGGGTCATCGCCTCGATTTGGGAGAACCAATAGTGAAGTGCCGAAGTCCCGAGATTGAACCCCGAAGTGCCACCGCGATTTCCCCCCGAGCTGGCAACAAAGAAAGCCAGCGGGATCCAGGTCGCCGCCAAGCATAGATAATAGGCCTTTCTCTCCCGCCAGGCAGCCTTCCACCCTTGAGCCGCAAAAGTGCGGTCGTAAACAAACACCGCCACGGGCGCCGATACCATGACTTCCTTGGTGCCCATGCCAAGCAGGCAGGCCAGGAACGAAAATGCGAACCAGCGGCGCCGGACGCCCCCGTCGGTTTGTGTCCCGCGAATGAAGCAATACAGGGTGAGCAGGTAAAACAGCGCCATCAGCGACTCCGCGCGCTGCACAATGTAAGTAACCGCCTCGGTTGTGAGCGGATGAACGACCCAGAGAAGGGCAACCACCAGGGCCGGTCGGGTCGAGCGGAGGGTTCGCCGGACGATTCCGAACAGCGCCAGCGCCGCCAGGATATGAATCAACAGATTGACCGCATGGTAGCTCCAAGCGGAGAAGCCGCTCAGAGCATGGTTCAACGCCAGGCTCAGGTTGAGGATCGGCCGTCCGCTGACAGTCAGGGAACCCGGGGGCGGCCACAATGGGCCCGGCAGCGGCCACAGCCGGAGCAAGGTCGGGTTGTTGTCCCGAATCGCCGGAAAATCGTCGAATTGAAAGTCACCCCAAAAACTGTCGGCATACGCAGCCGCGGCAGCCGCAGCGATTAATCCGGCACCGATCCAGACTTGTCGTTCCTTGGTGGCTATCGGATCGCTCGACATTCGGATTCAGGTCGGAAATCCAGC
>Ga0181529_10005777_pt1 | contig 12834 bp, 8 predicted proteins | sample PEATcosm2014_Bin_36_FD_119763 | JGI IMG/M metagenome (GOLD analysis project Ga0181529, IMG submission 119763) | Peatland microbial communities from MTU Mesocosm Facility, Houghton, MI, USA - PEATcosm2014_Bin10_30_metaG | ecosystem: Environmental > Terrestrial > Soil > Wetlands > Peat | place... | reverse complement strand
CTTCTGGACAAAAAGGTCCGGGCGCCGGGAGGCGAGTGCGCCGGCAAGATCGTGGATGCCGTCGCCGTACTCGGCGACAGGTTTCCCAATCTCAAGGCGGTCGTCCTCAAGACCGATGGCGGCGAAGTCTGCGTCCCTTACGATGCTCTGGAGATCGGCGCGGATCCGGCCGGGCCGGCCGGAACGGGCGTCATTCAGGGCGACGTCCGGCTTCGGTCCCCGCTCGCATCCATTCCGCCCTACCAGCCGACCGGCGACGATCTCTACCTGCGCCGCGACATGCTGGACAAGCAGATCGTGGACGTGCAGGGGCATCGCGTGGTGCGCGTCAGCGACGTGCGGCTGGCGGAGTACGGGGATAGCTACTGCGTGGTCGGAATCGACGCAAGCATGCGCGCCGCTCTGCGACGACTGGGCGCCGTGAGCCTGCCGATCGAGTGGATTGCCGGCAGCGTGCTGAAACGACCGCTGCGCGCCAACCTGATCGGCTGGGACGACGTTCACACGCTGGACACGGGAACGAGCGGCGGAATCCGGCTTAAGGTGTCGCACGATACCATTATGCGGCTTCATCCCGCCGATATCGCCGACATCGTAGAGCAGCTCAGCCCGAAGCAGCAAGTCGAGATGATTGAGCATATGGATACGGAGACCGCGGCCGACACGATCGCCGAGGCCGAGCCGGAGACGCAGGTCGCCATCATGCAGCAGCTCGACAACGAGATGGCGACCGACATTCTGGAGGAGATGGAGCCGGACGACGCGGCGGACGTTCTCGACGATCTGCCCGACGATCGCAGCGATGAGCTGCTGGAGAGCATGGAGCCGGAGCAGGCCGAGGACGTGCGCGAGCTAATGGCCTACGACGACGAGACCGCCGGGGGCCTGATGACCACGGAGTTCGTCGCGATCAAGGAGAACCTTACCTGCGACGAGACGATCGACCGGCTGCGGGAGCTTGCGCCAAGCGCCGAGTCGAGCTACTACGTGTACGTGGTGGACGACGAGGAGCGGCTGGTGGGCGTGCTCAGCCTGCGGGACCTGGTGATCGCGCCTCCCGAGACGCACGTCCGCGACATCATGCACCGCAACGTGATCCACGCGTACGAGGAGGATCACGAGGACGAGATCGCGCAGATCATCGGACGCTATAACTTGCTGGCGGTGCCCGTATTGAGCAAAGAGGAGCGCCTCATCGGCATCATCACCGTGGACGATACTATGGAGCGGCTCCTCCCGCCTGAGCGCCGCCGCAAGCTCCCCGTTATGACCCTCTCGGATTGACGGCGAAAAGCAGGTCAATAAGTCTTCAGGTCAATCGATCCGTAGGTCGGCCCTCGCCCCGCACGGCTGCCTCTGCCCTATGCGGCTACCTCAACCGTGCCCACGTCCGTCGTCGGCTCCGGAACCGGCCTACCGTCTTCGATCAGCGTGTCGATATAGAGCTGGATCGCTTCGGCGATATTCGCCTCGGTCTCGGCGCGCGTCGCGCCGGTGGAGATGCAGCCCGGAAGGTCCGGCACATAGGCGGAATAGTTGGTTCCGGCCCACTCGAAGATTACGGCATACCTCTTCATCGTCTGCGCTCCACTCTGGCCTGGACGTAAATCTCGCGAAGCGTGCCGATTGCCAACTCGTCGCCGGGATTGCCGGGCACGACTACAATGCCCGGCTTTACGGCATGTTTGTAAACTCGATGGCTTCCACGCATTCGTGCGAGGCGCCAGCCGTTCGCCTCGAGCATCTTTACGACGTCCCGAACCTTCATCATGCCCGCCCTTCGCTCGCCTGATGGTTAATTACTATGCTCAGGCGGCGAAAAGCGGAAATGCAGATTCAATCTTCAGGGCGCATGCAGGTCCAGATTCGGCAATTGCGGCAGGCGTTCCTTTCGTCATGCGCCTGGACCGCGTCAAAGGTCCGGACACTGGAAGAACTCAACCAGCTCGCCGCCGGGTCCCTTCACGAAGGCGATCCGGAACTCGATGGGACGGTCGCTGTTGTCGGGAATGACGCTCGCCGGCTCCATCGTCACCGTCGCCCCCGCAGCGCGGGCGCGCTCCAGGGCGGCGTCGCAATCGTCGGTGCGGAAGGCGACGTGAAGCAGGGCGTCGTCGCCGTTATCCGCCTGCGCCTTCGTCCGGCCGGCGAACAGCTCCAGATAGTCGCCGCCGCCCGAATCCAGCAGCGACACGCGCGAGTCCGGCTCGCCCTTTGCTCGCCCGTCCAGACCCCAGCCGTGGACCCGCTTGAATCCCAATCCCTCCGTATAGAACTTCAGGGCCGCGTCGTAATCGTAGGCGCGGACGGTCACGTGATGGAACCCGCCTCCGCGAATCGTCTCGTTCATTCCCGATCTGCTCATGTTCTCTCCCTCGCAGCGCCATCCGGCGCGATGACATCCACTCCCGAGTTTACCACCTGCGTCCGGGATGCAGCCTCTTCGCTGCCCGTCTCATTTCGGCTCGAAGCTGAGGCGGCACAGGGTATTCCATGGGGCACCTGCCGTCCGGCGCCACGATCGTAGGATCCGCTCCGGCTTTGAGAAGCTCGACCGCAACGTCCTCGTGCCGATGACGCGGCACGCGCAGGGCAACGTCGATAGGCTTAAAGCCTGACGGGTAGTTGGGATTGCCGCCGCGGGCGAGCAGCAGCCGCACCATGTCGGCTCGTCCCTGGCCCGCTGCGGAAACAAGGCCGCTGTTCGGATCGCATCCGCCGTCCAGAAGGAGCGTCAATATGGAGATGCTGCCGCCCCTCACGGCCTCGGACATGGCGAAGTTGCGCGCTCTGGCGTCCCCGGGAATAACTGCGCCGTTGTTCATCAACTCCTTGAACAGGGCTTCGTCGCCCGTCCCGGCAGCGAGAATCAGCGGCCTTAGGCCGTAACTGTCTTCCTCGTTCACGTTCGCGCCGTGCGCGATGAGCGCGTCGACCGCCGCGCGCAGCGAGGCCGAGATCTTCGGGTTGGCGGAATCCGCCACCAGTAGTTCGTTCAGGATCGGGGTCCCGGATCGCCGCGGGCTGCCGATGTGCAACACGGATTTAATCCGGTCGAGGAGGGTCGGATCAGGCGGCGGGTCGTCGATGTAGACCGTGGGGATCCTCTGGCGGACGTTTGCACCCCGATCCACGAGCTCGACGATCCGATTGAAGTCGCGCTCACGAGCCGCGGCTAGCAGATCGTCGTCGAGGAGAGACCTTCGCCATCCCACGCCGGCGATTATGGCCATTCCGACGAGCATCGCGCCGGCAAGGAGAAGCACCGCCATCCTCGAACGGCTCCGCCTGCCCTCTCTACCCTGCTCGCGGCGCATCCTACAGGGATCCTCTCTTCGCCCCTCTCGCGTTTAGTCTGCGGCGCGCCGCTCAGAACTCCGGCGGACGAACGTCCTCGATCCGGAACTGCACGAGGCGCCGGCCGTTAAACTCGTTGATCTCCGGACGGTAGCAGATGTCCAGCGAGCTCCGGCCGGTTAGCTGGTTCAGCATCTCTCCGTGGGAGAACCAGGGCGAGCGCACCTTTCCGTCGCCGTTCAGGCCCTCCGCATAGAGCGACAGGCACAGATGCGATCCGTCTTTGCCCATCGTCGACACGTCCATCAGGCGCACGTCGCGGCTAACGAACCTGGGCGCAGAGTTGCAGTTGCCGAAAGGCGCAAGCCGCGAAAGCTGCTCGATCAACTCGAGCGTGACACTCTCCGGATCTGCCTCCGCATCCGCATCCAGGGAGGGCCGCAGATCCTCTTCGGTCAGGGTCGAGCGTGCGATATCGTCCATCTTCGCCGCAAAGGCATCCACCCGGCCGCTCGCGATGGCGAGTCCTGCAGCCTGCCTGTGGCCGCCATACTCTGTGAGCAGATCGGAGCAGGAATCCAGCGCGCCCAGCATGTTGAACGCCGGAACGCTGCGCGCCGAGCCTCGTCCCTCGCCCGTCTCCTCGTCGACGCCGATGACGACGCAGGGCCGGCAAAAGCGCTCGGAGAGCCGGCTCGCGACCAGCCCGATGATGCCGGCCGGCCAGCCCTCGCTGTGGACGACCAGGCAGCGTGTCTCCTCGAGGTCCCGGCGCGCCACCTGCTGCATCGCCTCCTCGATCACCTTCGCCTGCGTCTCCTTGCGCTGCGCGTTCAGTTCGTCGAGATGCTGAGCGAGAGAGGCGGCCTCGGCAGCATCGCGGGTGAGCAGCAGATCCAGGGCGATGGTGGTCTCGTCGATGCGGCTTGCCGAATTGAGCCGCGGCCCGATGCCGAACGCGATGGAGTGCGCGTCGATGGCCTGGGCGTTGCGATAGCCGGCCGCCGCAAGAAGCGCCTTGAGGCCCGGCTTCTTCGTGGCGCGCAGCACCTCCAGGCCGTGCGTGACCAGTATCCGGTTCTCCCCAAGCAGCGGCATCACGTCCGTCACCGTGCCGATCGCCACCAGATCCAGGCAGCTCCTGCGGAACGTGTCGACCCTAAGGCCGAGATATCGGACCAGCGCCTCGCAGACCTTATATGCGACGCCCACGCCCGCCAGGTTGGGAAAGGGATAGCAGGAGTCCAGCCGGTGAGGGTTTACTACGGCGACCGCGCGAGGAAGCGAGCCGTCGCGGTTCGGCGTATGGTGGTCCGTAACGATGACGTCGATTCCGAGCTCGCGCGCCGTCTCCACCTCCTCCAGCCGCTGGATGCCGCAATCCGTGGTGACTATCAGCCGGACGCCGTCGCGGCGAGCCTGTTCGATGCTGGGGGCGCGCATGTCGTATCCGTCGCGCCCCCGGTGCGGCACGAAGGACTCGACGTCGCCGCCAAGCAGCTCCAACGTGCGCGTCCATAGCGCCGCGGACGTGAGCCCGTCCCCGTCGTAGTCGCCGTGAATGAGGATTTTCTCTTTAGCCGCAAGCGCCTGCTTAAGTCGCTCGCAGGCCTTTTCGGCGTCCGGCAGCAGCAGCGGATCGTGCAGGCGGGCCAGGGAGGGATCGAGAAATGCCTCGGCCTCGGCAGGCGTGCGGAGGCCGCGCTGGACGAGCAGGCGCGCCGTCAGCGGATGGATGCCGAGCTCGGCTCGCAGCGCATCTTCGGCTTCGGGATCGCCGTCGAGAATGCGCCAGTTCATCGGGTTGTGGCCACGCGGCAAGAGACACCGTCCTTATGGTCTTCCGGGGTGATCGCCCTCTCGCATCAGAGGAGGATCCCCCTCGAGCCTGCGGCCGGCATGGCCGCGCAAAGTGGCCATCAAGCTGTGGCCAAGCAGGCCGACGCCGATTCCGGCCGCGAAAGACACCACAATCACCCAGAATACGGGGTGGCTGCCGAACGGCCGCACCGTGACAGGGTCCTGATTCGTGACCGCAAAGAGGACGAGCGCAAGCACGACTGCGAGGATGGCGACGACGCGATAATTGAAGAGACTGCGCATTGTCTAACTCTCAAATTGGCCGCAAAAAGGCGCAAAGGCGCAAAAGGCGCAAAAGGCGCAAAAGGCGCAAAAGGCGCAAAAAAGAGCAAACCTCACCGAAAAAGACCATCCGGAGCCACCACGCATCTATCTGTTTGTGACCGTTTTTCTTTGCGCCTTTGCGCCTTTGCGTGAGCCAAGAATCCTGGCGTTCTATCCGCGCCCCTGCGCTTCCAGAGCGTCGGCGATGCGGGCTGCGGCTCGGCCGTCTCCGTACGGGTTGCTGGCTCGGGACATCCGGGCGTGAGCCTCGGCATCCGTAAGCAGATGAGCCGCCTCGCGCACGATCGCCTCCGTATCCGTGCCGATGAGCAGGGCCGTCCCGGCGTCGACTCCTTCGGGCCGCTCGGTCGTGCGTCGCAGTACGAGGATAGGGACGCCGAGCGTAGGCGCCTCCTCCTGCACGCCGCCGCTGTCGGTGAGGATGAGCGTGGAGCGCTGCATCAGCTTGACGAAGGGAGCGTAGTCGGGCGGCTCGATTAGATGGATGCGCTCGCGGCCCTCCAGCACGGGCCGCAGCGACTCCCGGACGATCGGGTTCTTGTGCAGCGCGACGACCGTTTCGGTATCCGGGAACCGATCGGCGATCGCGGCGATGGCCTGCGCGATTCGGGTCATCGGCTCGCCCCAGTTTTCACGCCGGTGCGCGGTGACCAGGATGAGGCGCCGATCGCCTTCCATCACGTCGCGCAAGGGGCCCGGTTCGAACCGGTAGCCGCGCTCGGAGACGGATTGGAGCGCGTCGATGCTTGTGTTGCCGGTCACGTAGATGGCATCTTCCGGTATCCCCTCGGCAAGAAGATTGGCGCGGGCCTCGGGCGTGGGCGCGAAGTGCCACGTGGCGAGCGGCGTAGTCAGCCTGCGGTTCATCTCCTCCGGGAAGGGATCGTAGCGGTTATAGGTGCGCAGGCCGGCCTCGACGTGGCCGAAGGGCACTTTGTGGTAGAAGGCGGCGAGCGCGGCGACGAATGTCGTGGTTGTGTCGCCCTGGGCGAGGCAGACGTCCGCGGGGTGGGCGGCGAGATCCGCGTCCAGGCCCTGAAGCGCGCGCGTCGTGATCTGCGGGAGCGTCTGGCCGTGCTGCATGATGGCCAGATCCGCGTCGGGATGAAGATCGAAGATGTCGAGCACCTGGTCGAGCTGCTCGCGGTGCTGCCCGGTGACGACGACGCGCACGGCAAAACGATCCGCGCGGCGCTTGAGCTCCAGCACGACCGGGGCCATCTTTACGGCGTCCGGCCGGGTGCCGAAGACGCACAATACGCGAGTTGGAGAGGTGGATTGCGGCATCGCAAACAGTATATCACCCCGGGTGGAGGGCGTCAAACGAGGGTTCGGTTTGGACAGGGCGGACAGTGCAATTTATTCATCTGGCGCTGCACGTACGCAATTATGCTATATTGGCATGAATCTTGCAAGACGATCTCCAGGCGGTCTCTCCCATTTCGCCGCCGCTCAAGCCGCGACGCTATCGTTTGCAGCCGGCTGCCCGGTTCCACGGGGCTGCCGGCGCCGGGCGGTCCCTCGCACCCGCAACGCCCGACCGGGAATCTGTTCCATTGCCCCCGCGCCCGTCATGCGCGCCTGCCGCGTCCCTCGCGTGAACAGCAGATCTGTTCGCGCCCGGGGCGGCCTGTCCGCGGCTGTAATGTGAAGGAGAAGGTGAAGTATGAGTGCTGTGATATCCTGTACGCTGTCCACGCGCCGGTTGTGCGCCCGAATCGGCGCCGCGCTCGTCCTGCTGATGCTGGCCGCGCCGGCTTCCCGCGCCGGCAACGTGACCTGGACGCTGAACGGATCGGGCGATTGGGATACGGCCGCGAACTGGTCCTCATCCCCGAACCTGCCCGGCCCGCTGGACAACGTGGAGGACAACGCCAACTACACGATCACGCACAGCACGGGGAACGATACCGTCGCCAGCTTCAACAGCAACGGCGAACTCATCCTCAGCGGCGGCACGCTCTCCGTCACCGGCAACCTGAAGGTGAACAGCGAGCTCTATTTCGACGGCGGCATGCTGGCGAATGCCACCGTGCAGCAGGCAATCCCCGGCTCGCTGGTTTTCGCCTACAACGTCGACAATATCCTGAACGACGTATCGCTATACGGCGGCCTGAACCTGGCCGGGACCGTGTCCGGCGTCGATGGCGGCTGGGCGCATCTGACAGGCGGCACGACGCTGGGCCCAAGCCCGACGATCACCATCGCAACCGACAGCTTCCTCTCTTTCGACAACGCGAAAGCGGAGACGGTCGACGGAGCGTCCATCAATTTTACGGACGACAACGGGACAATGGCTATCGAGGGCGGCGAATCCCTGACGCTCGGACCAAACAGCGTCGTCACCGCGACAGCGGGCGCTGGTCCTAATTACTACAACTTCATCTGCGGCTCTTACTACACCCCGGGAACGTCGACGCTGATCAACGAAGGCACGATCACGTCCGCAGCGTCAGGCCAATTGGGTGCGGCTCTGATGTTGGGATTCGGGGATTCCGGATCTCCAGGAATCAACCCGATCACCGGTCTCGGCACCCTCACCAACCTCACCAACGCCGCTGGAGCGACCATAAGCGCATCCGGCTCATACGCGTCCCTTGCAATCGGTCCTGTGAACTTCACCAATTCCGGCGCCATTCTGGCATCCGGCGGCGCCTACCTGTCCATCACGCCAACTAACTTCACCAACTCCGGAACCATCCAGGCGGAAGACGGCAACATTACTATTCTCCCGACCAATGCATGGACGCCATCCGGAACCATCCTGGCCACCGGCGGCGGCGAGGTGACCATCAACATCAAAAACGCGTGGGTCCCCTCCTGCACGATCCAGGCTAACGGCGTTGACGCCTACAACTATCCGTCCATCGTGCAACTGGGTGGAACGCTGAGTCTGCCTTCCAACGCCTCGTCCTTCCTCACCACCAGCGGCGGCGGCGTGATCGAGATCATCGGCACGCTGGACCTGACGGGAGACGTAGCCGGCATGGTCACCAACCTCGATCCCACAACCGTCTTCGGCCCGGCGTCCCGCTTCGGACTGGACGGCGGAACGATCGACGGAGGCACGATTACGCATTCGTCGAGCCTCCTCTTCGCACAATGGCCTTCCGAAAACACCCTCGACGGCGTCGCGCTCGATGGCGGCCTCAACCTGAGCGGCAGCGTTGGCAGCGCCACTACTGGCGGCTATGCCCACCTGACCGGCGGTACGACGTTTGGACCGAACCCGACGATCGACGTTGGATACAACGGCCTCATCTCGTTTGACAACGCGAAATCCGAAGCGCTCAATGGCGCGACGATCGATCTTACGGTCAGTTACGCGACACTCGTTATCGAGGGCGGCGAAACATTGACGCTCGGCCCCACCACCGTCGTCAACTCGAGCTCTTCCTACTACAGCAACTACATCGTCGGCGCCTACTACACTCCCGGAGCGTCGACTCTTATCAACGACGGCACAATCACCGCCTCCGGATCGTTGACTATAGGCGCTGCCGACATAGACACCCTGACTTCAACCGAAGCGCTCACCAACTTCACCAATGCCGCCGGCGCGACCATAAGCGTCTCGGGCGCCGGATCAAGCATCACCGTGGAGACCGTCAATGCCGCCAACGCCGGCAACATCCTGGCCGGAAACGACGCAGGCGTGTTCATCGAGCCCACCGCGTTCACGCCGGGCGGCGTCATTCTTGCGTCCGGCGGCGCCGTCGTCTGCATTCAGCCGGCCGACCCCTGGACTCCCGCCGGCACGATCCAGGCCAACGGCACGGACTCCAAAAACAATCCGTCCATCCTCGAGCTCGGCGGGCCGCTGACCCTGCCCCTGAATGACGCGTCGATCGTCAACTCCAGCGGCGGCGGCCTCATCGAACTCACCGGCACCCTTGACCTGACCGGGGAGCTGGCCGGCATGATGGTGAACTTCGATCACACAAGCGCTTTCGGCGGGACGTCCAACTTCGCGATGGCCGGCGGCACGCTAAGGGGAGGCGGCGTGGGAACGGTCTCGAACTCGTCGAGCCTGCTCTTCGCCTACGGGTTAGAGAACACGCTTAGCGGCGTTACGCTCGACGGCGGCCTCAACCTGAACACGAGCTTCTATGGCGGCGGCGGCTGGGGGGTCCTTGCTGGCGGAACGAAACTCGGACCAAACCCGACGATCGCTCTGGGCACTTCCAGCCTTCTCTGCTTCGACAGCGGCATTTCCGAAACGCTGAACGGCGCGGCCATCGACTTTTTGGGATCCAATGGGAACGTCGCCGTCGAGGGTGGCGAAACGCTTACGTTCGGCCCCGCCACGGTCGCCAACGCGACCGCTTCCGGCGACACCAACTACATCGGCGGCGCCTACTACACCTCCGGAACGTCTACGTTAATCAACACCGGCACGATCGTGTCCGCTTCCGGCGGAAGCCTGGTCGTCGGCGCCGGGAACGTGGGCGGAAAGCTCACTTACCTTACGAACGCCGCCGGAGGGACCATAAGCTCGTCCGGCGCCGGATCGACCATCACGATCGACCCCACCAGTTTCACGAACGCCGCCGGGGCGACCATAAGCGCATCCGGCTCCGGGGCGACCGTCACGATCGATCCCGCCAGCTTCACGAATCACGGCAGCATTCTCGCATCCGGCGGCGCCCTCGTAACCGTCGCGCCGACGGCCGCGTGGGGCCTGGACGGAACGGTCCAGGCAAACGGCATGGCGTCGAACACTCCTTCTACCGTTCAACTCGACGGAACACTCTCTATTCCGTCCAGCGCCAACAACGGCCTCAGCACCAGCGGAGGCGGCGCAATCGAACTCGCCGGCACGCTGGATCTTGCCGGAGACGTAGCCGGCGCGAAGACGCACTTCGATCCCATCGCCGACGTCGGCGGAACATCCAACTTCGTGCTTTATAACGGCACGATCATGGGAAACGGCGTGGGAACGATCTCGCACTCGTCAGGCCTCGGCTTCGCCTTCCAGGAAAACAACACTCTTAAGGGCGTAGCGCTGACCGGCGGCCTGAACCTGAATACGGACATCAACGCCGGCGGCGGCTGGGCGCACCTGACCGGCGGCACGACGCTGGCGTCAAACGCCACGATTGACATGGGAATCTGCAGCCTCCTCTCCTTCGACAACGGCAGATCCGATACGCTGAACGGCGCGACCATCAATATCCTGGGAGCCGAATCGGATATCGCCATCGAGGGCGGCGAAACGTTGACGCTCGGTCCCGGCACGGTCGTCACCGTGAACGTATCCTCTCGAGATTCCGATATCTCGGGCAATTACTACACGCAGGGAACGTCTACGCTGATCAACGACGGCGCGATCGCCGTCGCATCCGGTGATCTCAATATTGGCCACGGCTTCTGGGCCGGCCAGCTCGCCAACGTCACCAACGGCGCCACAGGGGTCATGAGCGCATCCGGTTCAACATCGAACATCTATATCAATGCGGGGACGCTCAACAATCTGGGAGAACTGCTCACGACGAACGGCGGTGAGATAACGGTCGTCCCGACGAACGCGTTCACGAACGCCGGCATGATCGACGCCGAGGCCGGTGGCTTTATCGCGCTTCCGGACGGCGCCGGCCAATCTGCCGGCCAGATCGTCGCGAACGGCACGATCGCCACGGCCTCCTCCGGAACGATCAACATCGCGGGCGGCAAAGTGACCGGCGCGGGGACCATCCAGGCATCTCTGGCCAACACGGGAGGCGTCGTCGCCGCAGGCTCCCCGACCGGGACCCTCGCCCTGACCGGGACCTACACGCAGGGCGCCGGCGGAACGCTGCTCGCCGACATCGGCGGGTCCGGGGCCGGAACCGGCTATTCCGTGTTTGCCGTCGGCGGCGCTGCATCGCTCGGAGGCACGATCGAGGTGGACTTCGTCGACGGCTTCGTCCCCACGCCCGGCGAGACCTTCGACGTGATGACCTACAGCAGCGTCACGGGCGGCTTCCAGAACGTCGTGGCGGACGACTTCTCGAACTTTCAGGTGGACGTGCTTCCGGGCTATGTCCAGATCCAGATAATGCCCACGCCCGGGCCGGACGGCTTGCTGGTGTCGGGCCTCGGCCTTGGCGCGATCCCGCTCGTCCTCCGGCGCCGGCAGCGCTCGAACAGGACGAAAAAGATGGACTGCCGGTGAGGATGGAAAGCACAGGCGGGCCGGACGCGAGCCATCAGGGTGCGACCCATTCTTAGGGTTGCAAGCGGGCAGCGAAGCCGACGGCGCAAACGCCGCCGCTATCCAGGCACGCGCCTGAAGGCGGCTGCAGCCGTCCCGAAGGTCCCCAACGCTGTTGTTTGCCCGCCCCTTCAGGGGCAGGCCTCGATAGCGCCGCCATTTATGGCGGCCGGGCACATTGCAGGACGGTTCCCGCCGCACTGCGGGTCACACCCGACCCGCCAGGATTTGCAGGATAAACGTTGCGACTGTGAGTAACAAGGGATGGACGAATCGTAGATAGGGTATGAGCGCGTCGGGTGCGGCGGCCCGAATGGATAGTTTCCGGGCTGCACGCGCGACCGCCGAATGGTTGGCCGGCTTCGCCACGAGCTGAAGACGGCCTTTGCCGTGAATCGCTTTGGCGCGGCCCTAAAGGGTCCGTAGCGGCCGGATGAAAGTAAGACTTGCGGCCTGGCGATCCGGAATATCCCATATCTCTACCCTATCCATAAGCTCCGAACCGAGCAGAGACCTGCCTGTTGTCGGACACGAACCCTACAGGAGCCACTCCAAGAATGCCCAAGGTATTAGTAAGCGACCCACTGGCCGAAGTGGGAATCGAGTATCTACGTAAGATTCCAGGCGTCGAGGTCGACGTCAAAATCGGCCTGAAGCCGGACGAGTTGAAGGCGATCGTCGGGGATTACGAGGCCCTCGCCGTGCGCAGCGAGACCAAGGTCACCGCCGATATCCTCTCCGCAGCCAACAAGCTTCAGATCATAGGGCGCGCCGGCGTCGGCGTGGACAACATCGACGTCGCCGTGGCCACTCAGAAGGGAATCGTCGTAGTCAACTCGCCGGGCGGAAACACGCTCGCAGCGGCCGAACACGCGGTGGCCCTCCTGCTTGCGCTGGCACGCAAAATCCCCGCGGCCGACGCCAGCATGAGAGGCGGCAAGTGGGAACGGAAGAAGTTCGTAGGCACCGAGATCTACGGCAAGACGATTGGAGTGGTCGGGCTCGGTAAGATCGGGCGCAGCGTGGCTCAGAGGCTGAAGAGCTTCGAGACCGACGTCATCGCATACGATCCGTTCGTTACGCCCGAAAGCGCAAGCCGGATCGGCGTCGTGATGGTCTCCCTCGACGAGCTCTATCGCCGCTCGGACTTCATCACCTTCCACGTTCCCGTCAACGACGAGACCCGCAACATGGTCTCT
>Ga0181529_10005773_pt1 | contig 12839 bp, 10 predicted proteins | sample PEATcosm2014_Bin_36_FD_119763 | JGI IMG/M metagenome (GOLD analysis project Ga0181529, IMG submission 119763) | Peatland microbial communities from MTU Mesocosm Facility, Houghton, MI, USA - PEATcosm2014_Bin10_30_metaG | ecosystem: Environmental > Terrestrial > Soil > Wetlands > Peat | place... | reverse complement strand
TCGGCACGACGCGGGCACCCTGCTCGAAAAGGGTAAGGATCGCGAAGAGAGCCGCTTTCAGGTTCAGCGCGTCGAATGTGGTTTCGAACAGAAGAAGGTCCGCGCCGCCGTCCAGCAGGCCGCGAGCCTGCTCCGCGTAGGCGGCCTGCAGCGCATCGAACGTGATGTTGCGGTAGGCGGGCTCGTTCACGTCGACGACGACGGAGGCGCTGCGCGTGGACGGGCCCAGCGCGCCCGCGACGAACCTCGGCTTCCACGGCTCCCGCGCGGTGGCGCGGGCGGCCGCCCGTTTCGCTATGCGGGCCGCTTCGACGTTCAGCTCGTAGACCAGATCCTCCATGCCGAAGTCGGCCATAGAGATCCTGTTCGCGTTGAACGTGTTCGTCTCGACGATGTCCGCGCCGGCCGCGAGGTAGGCGTCGTGGATCTCCTCGATCACGTCCGGCAGGACAAGCGTGAGCGCCTCATTATTGTTCTGCAGAGGCGTCTTATGGTCTTTGAAGCGCCGACCGCGATAGTCCGCCTCCTGGAACCCGTGGCGCTGAATCATGGTGCCCATCGCGCCGTCGAGAATCAAGATGCGCTTGCGCAGCAGCGCTGAGATCGAATTATCCATCCATCCTCCGGATCAGCATGGTCTCCGGATCAGCCTACGAAGCGTGCAGGGGAAAACGTTCCGGCGATTACGACAATCGCCGGCCCCTTCCGGAACCGAAACGGCGTCGGCCTTACGCGCCTATCTGCGTGACTTTGCCGCCGGTCACGGGGATATAGGCGCCCGTCACGTAGCGGGCCAGATCGCTCAAGACGAAGGCGCAGGCGTTTCCTATCTCGTCGGCGCTGCCGTGCACGCGCAGGGGCACGGAGAGCGCCTGCTTCTTAGAGTCTTCGGAGTTCGTGTCGACCTTGTCGTCCGCCATCCAACCGGGCGCGACCATGTTCACGGTAATATTTTCGGGACCGAGCTCCACGGCAAGAGAGCGCGAGACGCCTACCATGGCGCCTTTGCCTGCCAGGTAGACGGACCAGTTCTCCGATCCCATGTTCCAGAGCTCCGTGACGATGTTCACGATGCGTCCCCCGCCCTGCCGGTTCATGTGCGGGCGCGCGGCGACGATGGCGTTGATCACGGCGATGCAGTTGAAGTCGAACGAATTCCGGTAGTCGTCGAGAGTCGCCTCCTCGAGAAGCCCCTCCTGCCGTCCGTCGATGGCGTTGTTGACCACGCCGTCGATCCGGCCGTGCCGCCGGACGACTCCGTCGATCATCTCTTTGACCGCATCCGGATCGCGAACGTCCGCGCAGACCGCCTCCGCCGAGCCTCCGGCGGCGACCGCCTCTCGCACGAGCGCCTCGGCCCTCTCCCGGCTGTGAGCGTAGTTCACGATGACGGTCGCGCCCTCGCGGGCCAGCACGCGAGCGATGGCCGCGCCAATTCCGCGCCCTGCGCCCGTAACAAGAACAACCTTGCCCTTAAGCAGCATATCCCCTCCTCTGTCCAATTCAGGCAGCGTCCGCAGGCGCCGTCGTCGTCGCGTGCGCACCCGCCGCCGTATCGCGCGCGCCACGCGGCACGCCTGCCTTTCCAGTTCCGGCAGAAGCTTGCTCGTCACGACGATCCACCAGCCACAGCAACCAATCCTTTACCGATACATCTTCTACCGATACATCTTCACGGTAGGCCATATCCCGGATATCGGCCTCCGCGGCCCTCTTGCCACGCAGATCCTGGCCGATGCCTCGAACGGCATGGCGAGCGGCTCGTTCAGCTCAGCGGCAACGCGGACGTCCCGAAACAGCTTTCGGAGGCGCTCCTCGTTCGCGTTCACGGCGATGAGCAGATCCGCCGGCCTATGTCCGGGTCCCCACAGCCAGTAGCTATTGTGGCCGCTGATCGCGGGGGGCAGCCCGAGTTGCGGCCCGAAATAGTCGATCGCTCCCGCCTCGCCGTAGTTTTGGGCCCAGATCGCGCAGCGCTTACGTTCGGGATCCGGCAGGCTGCGGTAGACTCGCGCGACGGTCTGCGCCATCTCTTTCCAGCCGAACTCGTCCGCGAAATACTGCGGCAGGAGCGCCTGCCGTCCCTTCTCGTCGCGCGGCACTCTCAGTCCGATCCGGTCCTGATACCGGATGAACGTCCGCGCCGGCAGAACCGGAAGCGCCAGAGGGACCGTGAGCGCTCCGAGGGCCGCGACTGCGGCGACGATGGCCGTCCTTGCCCACGCGGCGGCAAGCTTCCATTCGAGCAAGCATCCGCCTGCGGCGAGCAGCGGCGCATATGCAGGCGACAGATAGTTTACTCTACTGTGGCCGTTGACCGCCAGAATCGCGGCCACTGCCACGAATGCGATGCCGGCGCTGCGCCAGCGTGCGAGCCGCGCAGAGGCAAGCAGCCCGCCGAGCCCGGCGAGCCATACCGGCGCGGTGATCGGCTGCATCGCCACGATCTGACCGAGCAGAAACTGCGCAGGCGTGAAAGTAGCCATCTTCATCGTTTCCGCATTGCGGATGAACTCGATCGAGGGCCATCCCCGCCGCGCCTCCCACACCAGGTGCGGCGAGAAGAGCGCGGCGGCGATCGAAAGCGCGATCCACGGTCCCGGCGTGAGCAGCATCCGGCGCTTATCCGTCAGCAGGATGCCGGCTGCGAGCCCGGCGATAAGCCACAGGACGCTGTACTTATTGAGCAGGCCGAGGCCGAGGGCCACGCCGAGCGCGATCCAGAGACCGATCGATGGGCGGCGGCATAGTTTCAGCCAGACCAGCCAGCAGACGCTCCAGAGAAGCAGGTCCAGGGCGTTCAGGGAGTAGAAGTGGTCCACCGCCAGGAAGACGGGGCAGAGCGCCGCGCAGAGCATCGCCAGTCCCTGCGCAAAGCGCCGGCCTCCCATCTCTGCGGCCAGAAGCCCGACGATGGCCACTGTGCAGGCGCCTGCCAGCGCCGCGACGACTCGGATAGCGGCGAGCGATTCGCCGAACAGAGCGCGTACCGCTGCCAGGAGAGCGATCGAAAACGGCGGCTGATCGACATATCCCAGGGCGGGATGGCGGGCGCATGCCAGGTAGTAGAGCTCGTCTCGAAATATGCCGTACCGGCTCAGGCAGCAGAGATGGAGGACGAATACGGCAGCGGCAAATGCCGCCGTCAGCGTCCAGCAGACCGCCGGTCCGTCCTCGCTTGCGCCGCGTTCACGCATGGACCTGTACGCGCCTCCCTCAAGGAATTCAGGCTCGCACCGCGGGAGCCTGTCACGTACTACGAAGATGCCTCTGCCGGCGCTTCGTGGAAAGACGGGACCGCCGTGATTGCCCACGGCGGTCCCATTCGGAGCCTTCGCGCAGGCGCCCGCTTCGTCGTGCGAGCGCCGTCTTTATTGCCTGGGAAGCTCGCGGATGTAGATGTTCTTGAACCAGAGCGCGTCGCCATGGTGCTGGAGCTCGATCTGGCCGACGGGATAGATCGGCTTGCTGCGCTCCCAGTAGTTCTCGAGCGTCACGTGGTTCGTCACCAGGACGCCGTTGAAATAGACGGTCACCTTATCCCCGACCATCAGGATGTCGTAGTGGTTCCACTGGCCGATGGGGTTATCCACGACGACCGTGGGGTCGCACGGGTTCTTTTCGTTGTTGTAGAGGCCGCCGGAGCCGCGCGGATTCTCCCAGATCTGCACCTGCGGGCTTCCGCGCAGATAGATGCCGCTGTCGCCGTGCGGGCCGATCTTCCAGTCGACCATCATCTCGAAGTCGCCATAATCTTTCGCGGTGCAGAGATTGTTGTTCTTGCCGTCGTAGACGATCTCGCCGTTAACCGCCTTCCAGTGCTTGAGCGCCTCGACGGTCGCCTTCTGAGTGGCGTCGGCAAGCTCTGCCGCCGGCATCACCGCGCGGCGTGGAGGATCGGCGACGAGCCCTTTCCAGCCCTTCATCGTCTTGCCGTCGAACAGGGCGGTGAAGCCGGGCGGCGGCGTGTTATCCTTCTGCGGACGGCTCAGGTCCATCACGTAGATGTTTTTGAACTCGCACTCCGTCGGCTCGTGGCCGAGGAATCCGAGGTGTCCGCGCTCGCGAAGCATGCCCGGATGGTCGTAGAGCGTATGAGGATCCGTTACCTTGTTCAGGTCCGTGTCCACCACGGCGACGCCATTCAGCACGACTTTGACCTTGCGGCCGACGGCTGTTATCTCCTCATGGTTCCACTGGCCGGCATGGTGCAGTGCGCCGCGCTTAGCCGGCACGATCTTGTAGAGCGAGCAGCAGTACTGGCCGGGTTCCAGGCTGGCATACCTGGGATCGTAGTCGTCGAGGATCTGGCACTCCATACCCATGTAGGCGGCGTCGCCGATGAGAGGCGCCCGGATGCCGACGCCGTTGTTGGCCTGCTTACTGAGCTTGAAGTCGAACTTGAACTTGAAGTCCGAGTACTCTTGTTTCGTGAACAGGTTCTGGCCGCTGTTGTCGGGACAGATGAGCAGGCCGTCGCGAACGAAGTAGTCGCCCGGTCCAACTCTGACCCAGCCGTCGAGCGTCTTGCCGTCGAATAGCTGCACCCAGGCTTTGTCGGCGCGAGCGGCGAGGGCGCCGGAGAGGAGCAGCGCGCAGGCGAGGAGGGCGGCGGCGAAAGCGGAACGCGCCGGACGCGGCCTCACCGCGTTTCGGCGGTCTGCCGAGATTGAACGGGCATCGGCCCGAGAGAGCGTTAACAGCATAGATTCACCTCAATTCCATAGCGGTCTTCGAGAGTCGAGGACTCAGTGATGCAAGGCCGGAGCAACCGGGCGAATAGAATCCGGACGGGTTTCATTCGTGCGGTCGTTGAGCGTTGCGCCAACGCCAGCAGGCACGGAACGGTGCACAGACCCGCAGCGATGCGCGGCCGGGCGCCGGACTGAAGTCCTACGCTATTCGGCCTGCGGCCAGCCGTCCTGCGGACGGAATATCCGTCCGGAGCGATATCGTGGGGTCGCGGCGGGGCGCCCCGCGGGCGTGGCGATTCCATATGTGTATGGCGTTCGATCCGTCGCAGGCATCAGATCACTTCGAGGCCGTCGCGGTCCGGGAGAGCCGGAAACGCCGCGTGCGGCTCCGCCTGATACCATAGAGACGTGCTGGAGATGTCGTCTTTGAGCGGCAGGTATCTGCCTCCCGAGCGCCAGCCCAGCGCCTGGATCGTCACGCGGAGGTCCGCCTCGAACCTGATTGGATCCGGGATGTGCCAGCGATACATGCCGAAGCGCTGCTGCGACGCGTACATGCCCTCCGCGCCTGCGCCTATCACCTGCGGCAGGCCGAGGAAGGGCGTGCTGAAGACGCCGTACTGGCCGGGCGGAAACTCGAAGTTCCAGGCGCCTCCGAAGTAGTCCTCCGTTCCCGTTCCGCATATCGTCGGGAACTCGCCGTCGCCGTCCATGTAGAACTTGATCTCGCCCTCGCCCCACCAGCCGGTGTTGTTGCTCTGCCACGCCAGGTAGGTGCCGACGTAGTGTCCGCGCCCGGCGACTCCGTCGAGCAGCGTGTGAACCGTTCCGTAGGGCAGAGGATTGCTGCGGCGGTACTGAGCGTGCAGATAGGCGCAGTCTTCCGGGATCTCGGCGAGAGCGCAGTCGATCTGATAGAAATAGCCTCCGCACGCGTCGTCGGTCAGGTTCTCGACCGTGATCTTCGCCGACTTTCGGAACGGCATCTGCCAGTAGCTGTTGAGGGCGCCTGCGGGATTGACTGCGATGGGGAGAGAGTTCACGGTGCAGCGCTTCGCCCAGCCGTTGCAGAAGAAGTCGCCCAGAGGCGTCTCAACGGAGGGCGTCTCCTCTCCATCCCAATACATGCGCAGCACGAGCTTCCGCCACCAATCCGGACTGACCGTATTCCAGATATGCTGAATGACGCCGGGCTCGTCGATTTCGGCGAGCGTCACCGTCTGACGGGGATCGATCGTGATGCAGGGAGAGACCTTCCAGCCGGTTCCGAGGTCCCTCGCCGCGTTGGCGCCCGTGCCGGTCGTCGCGGCCCCGCCCCTGCCCTTTTCGGCTTTGAAATTCTCTGCGCTGAAGGAGCGTGTCCGCGCCCGGGAGAGCCGGGCGATATTGTGAAGGCCAACTCCGATACCGTTGAATGCATCCATTTCGGCGCGCTATCCTCCGGGAAGTCGTGGATCCGATGCGGCTCCGGCGCTGCGAGGAGATCCGGGCGCCGGCCATCGCTGAGACTATTCCCCTCCGGCCGTTCGGATACCTGCGGACAGCATGGAAATGCTCCGCCCGCCTTGACACAGGATCAGCCGCTTGCTAAGATGAGCTTGCTGACACCTGCCTGAGCTCCAAGGCCGGCTGCGCTGACCGTTCGTTGGTTCTCCATGTCCAAGCATATTCTCGACCCTGGCTACTGGATCCGCTTCTGGCGCGATATGTCGGACGAGGCCTTCCACTCCGTTCTTCGCGTCACGGCGGTCGTCGTCGCCTACATCATTCTGCGGCTGGCGCTGTTCCGGCTGATCGACGCCGTGCTCAGCCACCTCAGCGCACGCGACGAGAACGAACACAAAGAGCACGGCCAGGCGCGGCTCCGCACGCTGAGAGGACTGTGCGAGAGCGTGGTCAGCTACACGCTGCTTTTCCTGTCCGGCGTGCTTCTGCTCAAAGCCGTGGGCTTCGACATCCTCCCGTTCGTGACTACGGCCGGCGTGATCGGACTCGCGGTGGGGTTCGGCTCCCAGAAGCTCATCAAGGACGTGATCTCCGGCTTCTTCATCATCGCAGACAACCTCTTCATGGTCGGCGACACGATAACGGCCTGCGGCGTTACGGGCGAGGTGCAGGAGATGGCGATGCGCGTCACCCGCCTGCAGGACGTTAACGGCCGCGTGCACATTCTGGCGAACGGCGACATCGGCACGGTCACCAATCTCTCCCGCCATCCTGTGGAGGACTTCGTGGACGTAGCGGTCGCGGCCGCCGCCGATATGGCCGCCATCGCGCATGCGATCGAGTCCGCGGGCGAAGAGCTGCTGGCGGCCGAGGAAACGCCGCTGCTGGCCGCGCCGAGGATGGTGGGCGTCATCGCGTTCAGCGCCGGCTCAACGACCATACGAGTCTCCGTCCTCGCAAAGCCCAGGGATCTGGCGCAGGCCCAGATCGCGGTGCGCACGGCCCTCCGCGCCGCGCTTCTTAGTGCCGGCGTTCCTCTCTCCCCGTAACGCGCGCGCGTAAAAGTGCCATAATCTCCGCACGGAGAGAGCGAAACGTAACCTGCGCAGCGGGACGCAGCACGCGACGCGGCCGGGAGGAGATGGAGAGACGTGAAGAGGATCGTCATTACCGGAGGCGCGGGCTTTATCGGCAGCGCGCTCGTATGGAAGCTGAACCGCGAGGGAATCCGGGACATTCTGATCGTGGATGCGCTGGGAAGCAGCGATAAGTGGAAGAACCTCGTTCCCCTAAACTACACGGACTACCTTCATAAGGATATCTTCATCAGGCAGATACGGGATAATGCCGTTGCGTTCCATCCCGATGCCGTGGTCCATCTCGGCGCCTGCTCCTCGACGACGGAGCGGAACGCCGATTACCTCATCGACAACAACTTCCACTATACGCGCGCCGTCGCCGATTGGGCGCACTACAAGGGAATCCGCTTCGTGTACGCAAGCAGCGCGGCCACCTACGGCGACGGGTCGCTCGGCTTCTCCGACGACGACGGCGTCTCTCTCACGCTCCGCCCGCTCAACATGTACGGCTACTCGAAGAGCCTGTTCGACCTGTACGCCCTTCGCACCGGGCTCGCCGAACGGATTGCAGGCTTGAAGTTCTTCAACGTCTTCGGGCCGAACGAATACCACAAGGGCGACATGATCAGCATGGTGCTGCGAGCCTTCCGGCAAGCGAACGAGACAGGCAGTATCCGGCTGTTCGAATCCGACCGCCCCGAGTACGGGCACGGCGACCAGAAGCGGGACTTCGTGTACGTAAAGGACTGCGTGGACGTCCTCTGGTGGCTCCTGCAGAATCCCGGCGTCAACGGCATCTTCAATCTGGGCACGGGCGAGGCGCGCACGTGGAATGCGCTCGCCGCGGCCGTGTTTTCCGCTCTCGACCGCCCGGCGTCGATCGAGTATGTTCCGATGCCGCAGGCGCTACAGGGCAAGTACCAGTACTTTACGGAAGCCCGGATGGAGCGGCTGCGCAAGTCCGGCTACGACGCACCGTTCAGATCGCTGGAGGACTCCGTGCGCGACTACGTGGCCGGCTACCTCCAGCCAGGCGAGCTGAATCTGGGCGCCACGGGGGACTGACGCCCTATTTGCCGCAGCGCGCCGACCGCGCCGGATTGCGCCTGTTGTGCCTGTTGTGCCTGTTGCGCCGCCGGATCCGGCGGAGCGCCGGCCGTACGACCTCCAGGGAGAACCCGCGATGGATTCCGTCGAGGCCGATTTCGTTATCGTGGGCGCCGGGCTGGCCGGGCTAACGGCCGCCCGCGACCTGACCCGCGCCGGTAAGAGCGTCGTCGTGATGGAGGCGCGGAGCCGTGTGGGCGGGCGGCTGCTGAACCACTCGCTCGGGCCCGGCAAGGTCGTCGAAGCGGGCGGGACCTGGATCGGTCCCACGCAGGACCGGATTGCCGCTCTCGTCCGAGAGGTCGGGCTGACGACGTTCCCCACGTACAACAGCGGCTTGAACCTGCTTCTGCTGGAGGGAAAGGTGACGCGGTATCGCGGCTCGATTCCGAGGATCGGGGTCCGCGCGCTTGTCGATATCGGCCTCCTTCAGTCCCGCTTTGAGAAGCTTGCGCGCACCGTCGACGTCGAGAGCCCTTGGAAGACCCCGAACGCCGAAGAGCTCGACCGGCAGTCGGTCCGCTCCTGGTTCGAGGGGCACGTGCGGACGCAGGGCGCACGCGCCCTGTTCACGCTCTTCAACGAGGCCGTCTTCGGCGCAGATCCCTCCGAGATATCCCTGCTCCACGGCCTCTTTTACACCGCCTCCGCCGGCAGCGTCAACCTGCTCGTCGATACCGAGGGAGGTGCGCAGCAGGATCGGATCGTCGGAGGCAGCCAGGAGGTTTGCATCCGGCTCGCCGCCCAGCTTGGCGACGCGGTCCGGCTCGAATCGCCCGTGCGGAGCATAACGCAGGACGGGAAGCGGGTAACGGCGATCTCCGACCGGCTGACCGCGACCGGCTCTCGCGCCATCGTCGCCGTTCCGCCCGCGCTCTCTGGCCGGATTCGCTTCTCTCCTCCGCTGCCTGCGGACCGCGACCATCTCACGCAGCGGATTCCGAACGGCTACACGACGAAGTGCATGGCGGTGTACGATCGTCCATTCTGGAGGGACGACGGCCTGACCGGGCAGGCGCAGAGCGACGCGGGTCCTGAGTCGTTCACGTTCGACGTGTCGCCTCCGGAGGGCGCTCCCGGTATCCTCGTATCGTTCCTCGAAGGCGAGCAGGCGCGAGCGCTCGCCAGGGAGAGCGCGGAGGAGCGGCGCCGGAGGGTGCTGGCGAGCCTGGCGCGCCTTTTCGGCCCGAGAGCCGCCTCTCCGACCGACTATTTCGAGATGGACTGGTCGCTTGAGGAGTGGACGCGGGGCTGCCCCGTCGCGTATCTTCCGCCGGGCGCGTGGACCCAGGTCGGTCATGCGCTCCGTGCGCCGGTCGGCCGGATCCACTGGGCGGGATCGGAGACGTCGGCGATATGGAATGGCTATATGGACGGCGCCGTCCGCTCAGGCGAGCGAGCCGCGCGTGAGGCGTTAGAAGACGGATGAAAAACGCCCCCACCCCCGGCCCCTCCCCCAAGAACAGGGGAGGGGGGACTGGCCAACGGCCGGTACGTTACCTCGACGGCGTGTTCGAGGCGGACCTTTCGCCCGCAATAGTTGGTCCTCCGCCGATTTTCATCACGCTTTTAGAGCTCGATTAATCCGCCTTGATCGATCCGCCTTGATCGATCCGCCTCGATCGATCCGCCTCGATCGATCCGCCTCGATCGATCCGCCTCGATCGATCCGCCTCGATCGATCCGCCTGCTGCGATATGGGACGGCGATATGGGCCGGGGCTGCGGGATGCGCGAGCGGGGCGGTCGATGTGCTGAGGCGGAACGACCGGGCTGCATCCGACGTATAAGAAGCACCCTATGAGCGCGCCAGAACCGGATATTCCCGTATTCCGTCGTCTTATCCCCTATCTACGCCCGCATGCCGTTACGATCGGGCTGAGCCTCATTCTGCTCCTTGCCGTTACGCCTGCTGCCAGCTTCCATCCGCTCGTGTGGCGATACGTCGTCGACGACGTCATCGGGCGCCGGCATCTCGCCCACCTGCTGCCGGCCCTGCTGGTGATGTTCGCCGTGCAGGGATTCGCGACGAGCGTGGGCGCGCTGCGCGACGCGATGATGGAGCGAGTCGGCCAGAAGATGGTCTTTGCCATCCGGAACGACGTCTATGCGAAGCTTCAGCGCCAATCGATGGGTTATCTGCACGATCACCGCACCGGCGACCTGATTGCACGCGCCATGAGCGACGTGGACGTTCTGCAGGACGTGGCCGTTCAGGGCCTGGACGCAATCGTCTCCAACTTGCTCAGCTTCCTCTGGGTCGCGAGCGTGCTGGTGGCGCTCAACGCCCGGCTCGGCATGGCGACGCTGGCGCCGATCGCCGTCGTCTTCTTTCTGACGCGGTTCTTTAACGCCAGGGTCAAGGCGATCTACAGGGGCGTGCGCGAGCGGCTCGGCGACATGAACGCGCGCCTGCAGGAGAACCTGAACGGCATGGCGCTCATCAAGGCCTTCGCGAAAGAGCCCTATGAGGCCCGGCGCTTCCGGGAGGCGACGGAGCGCTACCTGCGAGTCAACTTCGGCGCGATCCGCGCCCGGAACATCTTCTTCCCCGGCGTCCGCTTCGTGGGTTTCTTCAGCAACATCGTGGCCGTCGGCTACGGCGCCTGGCTCACGGTCAACGGGCAGTTCACCGTCGGCGGGCTTGTGGCCTATCGCGGCTACTGGTGGCCGCTCTTCCAGCCCATCAACCAGCTCGCGACGATCAACGAGATGCTGCAGCGCGCCCAGGCCGCCGGAAGACGCGTATTCGAGCTGCTGGACGAGCCGGAGAGCGTGAGAGACCTGCCGGACGCAGTCGAGCTCAATATCGGGAGCGGAGGCGCTCGCGTCGAGTTCCGCGACGTGAGCTTCGCATATTCGGAGCGGCCCGTCCTGTGCGGCGTCTCGTTCTCGGCCAATCCGGGCGAGATGGTCGCTCTTGTCGGACCGAGCGGAGCGGGCAAGACGACCGTATTGAACCTCATCCCGCGCTTCTGGGATCCGAAATCCGGACAGATCCTGGTGGATGGGATAGACATACGGAGCGTGACGCAGAGCAGCCTGCGCCGCCATCTCGCAATCGTTCAGCAGGACACTTTTCTGTTCAGCGGAACGGTGCTGGACAACGTTCGTTACGGGCGGCAGGATGCCGGCATGGAGGAGGTTGTGGAGGCGGCGCGGGCTGCCAACGCCCACGATTTCATCATGCAGCTTCCGCAGGAGTACCGGACGGAGATCGGCGAGAAGGGCGTAAAGCTGTCGGGCGGGCAGAGGCAGAGGCTCGCGATCGCGCGCGCCTTTCTGGCCAATCCGGAGATTCTGATCCTGGACGAGCCGACCTCCTCCGTCGAGCCGGAGTCGGAGACCATCATCACGCAGGCGCTGGAGCGGCTGATGCAGGGCCGCACGACGTTCGTGACATCCCACCGCTTCTCGCTGGTGCGGGGCGCGAACCGCATCCTCGTCTTCTCCTCCGGCCTCCTTGTGGAATCGGGGGACCATCTGGAGCTTATAGCGGCCGACGGGCTTTACGCCTCCATGTACGCGATGCAGATGGGAGACGAGGCCGGGCGGCCCTCCTGTTAGATGTGCGGGCGTCAGAAATACCGGTTTTAGGGCAGACGTCTAATGCCCGGTCTCTCGAAGCCACATAATTGATTAGTGGGCCTCAAGCGCAGTCGCGCTGTTGGCGCCAGGCAGTAAAGGAGCCCTCAGATGCGCGAGCAGAACTACATACCATATCCGATATCTCTTGAAATCGAGGCGTCCGGCGAGGACCCGACGGCGATTGCGGTCGGGCTGCAGCATCTGCTTCCCGCCTCTCTGGCGGCGAGCCCGGAATGGGAGGCGCCCGATTCCGCCCCGTCCGTGCGTGAGCGTCAGGCGTCCGCTATCAGTAAGCGCCGGCAGTCACCCCGCCGCTCCAACTAGAGCGCGACGAAAAGGCCGGATGTTGAAAATGTCCGTCTGAAGCGGCCTGCGGCCGAGCGCCCTTCCGACGCAACTCACAGTGAATTTTGGCCGTCGTGTACTGGGGCGCGACGAGCCCGCAAATCCCGATCGGTTATAGAAGCGCTCCGGCATTGCCGGGGCGCTTTCGTCCTGTTTGAACAGCCTCCGATCTCCCCGTCCGATCCCCCGTTTTCAACCCGTAACAGGCTCATTTTGCCGAAGATACCGTACTGGTAACATTGCGAGTGGCCGAAGATATATTCCGAGGAGGGCCGCGCTATGCGCCGGCCCGTCGTATTGCCAGGGAGCGGTAAACAACATGCGACTATCGAAAGAGAGCTGGGTGATCGCGGCAATCGGACTCGCCGACTTGATCGCGACCATCGTCTTCATCGAGCGCCACGGCGCGCACGAAGCAAACCCCATCTTTCGTATCTTATGGGATCTCGGGCCGCTCGCCTTCATCGGCGCCAAGATCCTGTTCCTTGCGGGGCCGATCGCCATCCTGGAATGGGCGCGCCGCCACAATCCGCAGTTCGTGCTGCGGGCCTCTCAGGCAGTGATCGTAGCCTACATCGCGT
>Ga0181529_10005772_pt1 | contig 12840 bp, 10 predicted proteins | sample PEATcosm2014_Bin_36_FD_119763 | JGI IMG/M metagenome (GOLD analysis project Ga0181529, IMG submission 119763) | Peatland microbial communities from MTU Mesocosm Facility, Houghton, MI, USA - PEATcosm2014_Bin10_30_metaG | ecosystem: Environmental > Terrestrial > Soil > Wetlands > Peat | place... | reverse complement strand
TCCAGCAGCTGTGTTTTCCGTTTGTCTTCCGTCATTGCATACCCCGTCTTGGGATTAGGATATAGAATACTTCGTCAACTATTTAATCCTATCTTTACTGTTCTTTTGACCAAAAGCCTTTTACTTGGCTCTGAATCGCACATCGCAACAGCCATTATTTTGAGGAAGAAAACCCGGATCCCGGGCCAAGAAATTCCCGGTAACCCGGGCCCTCTTCGCGCACCACAGGCCGGGATTGTAACAGGCAGACAGAAACGACCCGGACACGAGCCTTTTTGTCAGGAGTCGTGTAACTGTATAAGAGAAGAAACGAAGTACCAGGGATCCCAGATGAGCGATGTTTTTGAGAATGTAATGGATCTGGCGAAACGCCGGGGGTTTATCTGGCCCACATCAGAATGTTACGGCGCTGTCGCCGGTTTCATTGATTACGGTCCGCTCGGCGCGATGATGAAGCGGCGGATCGAGAATATCTGGCGGCATTTTTACGTTGTCCAGGAAGGCTATTACGAGATCGAGTGCCCGACGATCGCACAGGAAGCGGTCTTTATCGCGTCCGGGCACGTGAAGGGATTCTCCGACAAGATGTGCCAGTGCCCGCACTGTAAGGAATACCTGCGGGCCGACCACGTGGCCGATGGCGGCGGGGTGTGCGGGGCGGCAACGATGAATAACGAAACCCTTGCCGCTGCGATTGCCAGCTGCAAGTGTCCTGCCTGCGAGGAAATGCTCGGGAATGTCGAGGTTTATAATTTCAACCTGATGTTCCAGACCTCAATCGGCCCCGGTTCGCAGCGGGTCGGCTACCTGCGCCCCGAGACGGCTCAGGGGATGTTCGTGGACTTTGCCCGGCTGCTCCGGTTCTACCGGGACAAACTGCCCTTCGGGGCAGTGCAGATCGGGAAATCCTACCGGAACGAGATCTCCCCCCGGCAGGGCATGATCCGGCTCCGCGAATTCACGCAGGCGGAAGCTGAGATCTTTGTCCACCCGAACGAGAAAAACCATCACCCGTCATTTAAGAGGTATACCAGTTATCGGATGCCCCTCCTGACCTATACCCACCAGCAGAAATGCGAACCTGCGATCGAGATGTCGATGCGGGAGGCTGTGGATAAGGGGATCATCGCAAACGAGTACGTCGCCTATTACGTCGCTCTCACCCACGACCTGCTGGTCACGGTCGGTATCCGGCCGGACCGGCTCCGGTTCCGCCAGCACCTTCCCGACGAGCGGGCGCATTACGCAACAGACTGCTGGGACGCAGAGGTGTATTCGGAGCGTTTCGGCTGGGTCGAAACGGTCGGGATTGCCGACCGGACTAATTACGACCTCAACGCCCACGCAAAGCAGAGCGGGACCTCGATGACGGTCTTTATCCAGTACGATATGCCAAAGAAGGTGGAACGCCGGCGCATCATCCCGAACATGGGGGTGCTCGGTAAGCAGTACCGCCAGAAGGCAAAGGCGATCTTTGCGGCCCTTGAGACCGCGACACCGACTGCCGAAGGTGCCGATGTCATCGTTGACGGCGAGACCATCCACATCCCGGCAGACCTTTTCGAGGTCCGGGATGAAGTTATTGATGTCAGGGGAGAGGAGATCGTGCCCCATGTGATCGAACCCTCGTACGGGATCGACCGGATGTGCTATGCCGTGCTCGAACAGGCGTATGCCGAGGATACAGCGGACGGCGAGAAACGCGTTGTTCTCCGGCTCTCTCCACAGGTCGCTCCCGTGCAGGTCGCGGTCTTCCCGCTCATGACCCGGGATGGGCTTGATACACTCTCAAAAGAGATCACGACCACGCTCCAGAAGCAGGGCATCCTCGCGGAGTACGATGACTCCGGTGCCATCGGCCGCCGGTACCGCCGGCAGGACGAGATCGGCACCCCGTTTGCGATCACGGTCGATTACGAATCAAAGGAGACGCATACGGTCACCGTCAGGGACCGGGACAGCATGAAGCAGGTAAGGATCGCCATCGATAAGATACCGGAGACGTTGAGCGCCCTGATTAAGGGCGACAGGAAATTCGTGGAACTGGGGTAAATAAGCGAAATTCAATTAATCCAACGGGCAATCCCTCATTTTTTTTACCGACTGTTTTATGTGTATAACTAGTACAATCCAAATATTAGAGGCAGTTTTCTTTAATCTGCATATGAATTTGGTATAATTCCATTACTTCTCATCTTGATTTATGTAATTGCACTAACCACTCCCTCTGATATAATTCAAAATACGATTGATTGGACAAAAACAAACGATCGTTTCTTTCCAAGGCTCGCAAAATTTAACTTGTCTCTCGCAATTATTTCGATAATATTGGGATCTATTTTCATGGGTATTTTCGGAAATTTAGGAGCGATTGCATTAATTAGTATAGGTATAATGATTTTTGGATTTTTGTTTGCAACATGGCAAGCTGAAAAAAATGAGTTGTTCATTGAAAACGTTAAAAATAAAATCAATATCAAGATAGATTTTATTGGTTTCATTGATAATCGTGAAAAAATCGAAAATTTACTTTATTTTTCCCGAGTTCTATTATTTTTGGACTAGAAATTTGCGCAATCGGCGTAATACTATTTCATTTGGACAATCTCTCTCTTCATTCAACAAATCTATTTACAATTCTCAATGAATTCCAATTCCGATTTTTATCAATTACAGGATTAAGATATGTAACTATGAATTTTGCATGGGGCATTGAACGTTACGCAATTGGGTTAATCCAATCAAATGAAATTTTAAAGGCAATTAAACCTATGAAAATCCCCCTTTAAAAATCCAATAAATCGTAAATGCTCTAAATATTGCGATGCCCTGCCACCGCCCCGAAGGGCGCCCCGCGGCGGCCTCAATTACCTGTCAATCCACTACAGAAAAAAGGTAATCTGCCCAGCGAGGGCCCGACGAGGCGCCCGAGCGACCCCCGAAGGGGGTGGGAAAACTCGTATTATATTCCATAAGGGTGGTCCTTACAGGGGAATCATAATCCCCTCCCACAATTTCCTATATTACCCCAGCCCGCCAAATCTTTCACCATCACATGACCTGCATCAGCCATCCCCTCATCCGGCCCGACAGCATCGAGTCACGCGAGTACCAGCTCGCGATCGCGATGAAGGCGCTGGATGCAAACACGATGGTGATCCTCCCGACCGGCCTTGGGAAGACCGCGGTCGCCCTGATCGTAGCCGCATCCCGGCTCTACAACGAGAAGGGCCGGGTGCTGATGCTTGCCCCGACAAAGCCACTCGTGGAGCAGCACCTCCGTTTTTTCGAGAAATTTCTTGTGGCAAAGAGCCTGGCCGGTCCGGATGTTTCCCTGTTTGCAATGTTTACCGGGGAAGCCCCGCCAGCGGAACGTACCGCAGACTGGGATCGGGCGCAGGTAATTTTTGCGACGCCTCAGGTAATAAAAAACGATCTCATCGCGGGACGCTATACCCTAAAGGATGTGACCCTGATGATTGTCGACGAGTGTCACCGGGCGTCGGGCAACTACGCATACGTGTTTCTGGCCCGCAGGTATCACGACACCGCCGACAAGCCCCTGATCCTCGCCATGACTGCATCGCCCGGAAGTGCCGAGGTGAAGGTACAGGACATCTGCTCGAACCTCGGCATCGTCCAGATCGAGAACCGGACCGAGAATGACCCGGATGTCAGTCCCTATGTCCACGAACGCGACCTCGAGATACGCCAGATCGATCTCCCCGGGGAATTAAAACAGGCCATTCACGCGATTCACACTCTGATCGACGACAGGCTCGCGCTCCTCGCCTCGCTTGGCTTTACTGTCCCCAAAAGGGAACGCCTCTCGATGAAGGAACTCAACGGCATTAACGCCCAGATCCAGCAGAGGATCCAGAACCGGGACCCGGCGGCATACTCGGCAGCCTCGGTCTACGCGGAGTGCATGAAACTCAAGCATGCCGTGACCCTTGCCGAATCCCAGGGAAGTGAAGTGTTCAAGGGCTACGTGGCAAAACTGGTCGCCGAAGGGGTAAGTGCGGGAGGCAGCAAGGCCAGCCAGCGGTTAAGTAAGGATCCGGTCTTTCGAAACCTTTTTGACCGGACACTTAGCTGGACTTCGGAGCTGCACCCCAAACCCGCCATCGTTCTCGACCTTGTAAAAGAACAGCTTGAACTCCACCCCGACAGCCGGATCATCATCTTTGCCACGTTCAGGGATACCGTGCAGCTTCTCGTGGATTATCTCTCTAAAAACGGGATCGCCTGCGAGCGGTTCGTGGGCCAGGCAACAAAGGAAGCGGAGAAAGGGCTCTCGCAGAAGAAACAGATCGCCGCTCTCACCCGGTTCCGGGAAGGGGAGTTTAAGGTGCTTGTCGCGACCTCTGTCGGGGAAGAGGGCCTTGACGTTCCCTCGACCGACATGGTGATCTTCTACGAGGCCGTGCCCTCCGAGATCCGGTCCATCCAGCGCAAAGGGCGCACCGGGCGATCTGCCGCAGGAAGGGTTGTCGTGCTCGTGACAAAGGGTACATCGGATGAGGTGTTCAGGTTCGTGAGCCAGTCAAAGGAACGCCAGATGCAAAAGAGCATGCACCAGATGAGCGGACATTCGGTCCCGCCCCCGAGGCCCGTCGCGGTCGAACAGGCACTCATCGAAGAGTTCACCCCGCAGGGCCCGGCGATCCGTGTCGATGACCGCGAGACCTCTTCAAAGGTGGTTGAGGTATTATCCGAACTGGGGGCGGCAATCCGGCTCGAACGCCTGCCGCAGGGTGATTACGCCATCGGAGACCGTATCCTTGTCGAGCGCAAGACCGCCCGGGACTTTGTCGACACCCTCATCAACCGCGACCTGCTCGGGCAGGCAAAGGCGCTCGCCGACGCCGTGCCCCGGCCCATTCTCGTGGTTGAAGGGGGCGACATCTACACCCAGAGGGACATGAACCCGAACGCGCTGCGGGGGGTACTTGCCGCGCTCACTGTCGATATGGGAATTACCCTTCTCTTCACGAGGGATGAGCAGGATACTGCCCAGATGCTCTTTGTGATCGCAAAACGCGAGGATGGCGAACGGGGGGAGCACAAAGTCCACTCACACAAGTCATTCAGATCTGCAAAAGAGGAACAGGAGTATATCATCTCCGCGTTTCCCGATATCGGCCTGAAAAATGCCCGGCTGTTGTTAGCCCATTTTGGTTCAGTTCAGGGGATTGCGAATGCCACGCTGGAGGAACTTGTTGCGGTAAAAGGCATCGGGGAGAAGACCGGCGGGAAGATCTTCGAACTGTGCCGGAGAAAGTACGGATAACCCGCAGGGATCTTTTGTGGGGAGTTCCTGTTTACCCGTAATGGGATCTCCCACCTACATTCTATACATCTGAAAAATATGCGATGCCCTGCCGCCGCTCCGAGGCGGCCTCAATTACCTTTCTTTCCCAATCCCTAATCAGGTAATCTGCCCCGCCGTGCCCCGCGAGGGGCCCTGATGCGGGGAGCCCTCGTATTTTGGAATTGTCATATCTACAACCCTAGAGAGAGCACGCCAGTACCGGTACCCTATTGCACCAGGCGGATGTACTGCAGATCGTCCGGGCTGGCACTCGCGGAGTGAAAAAGCAGATCCTAACACATCAGTTAAAAGAAAATGGGCTTTAAAAAAATTATCCTCTTACAACCGACACAGAATCTCCAGTGCCTCGGTCCCGGTCTTCACCGCAGTCATCAGCGTCAGGATATGGTTGGGGTCCTTCTCGTTATTGATCCGCTCGCAGAGCGCATGGACCGTCATTGCAACTTCTTCAGCAAGAAGGCCACCGTCCTCATCTTCACACGAACAGAGCTCAGCATCGTGATCCTCGCCGCAGGTGCAGCCTGTATCATGTTCGTGGGAATGGGCGGCTGCTGCCGGCACTGCAGGGGTCTTTGTGTTCTTCGCGGATGGTGCTGGCGCGCCTTTCTCGGCACAGACCACGCAGAACGTCTTTTTCTTGTACTCAAACATCGGGCACCCGCAGGTGGGGCAGGCCTTTTCAAGCATCTTGCCTCCCTTGAGGAGGTACTCGGCCATAATTTCGTCGTCTTTTCTCTCTGCCATACCATCACCGTCTGTTGTAATATCCAAACTATATATGCGAGTTATACGTATTAACTACAGGTACACGGTAGGTGATACCATGCCGAATCCCGAAAAAACCATGGAAAACTGTATCCTGATGCTGCAGCACATTCAGGAGGACAGCACAATCCCCAGAAATATCCGGCGCGTTGCTGACGAAACCCGGACGCTGCTCTCCAACAACACGAAGGCCATGGGCCTGCGCGCTGCGGAAGCTATCTCAAAAATCGATGAAATCTCAAACGATCCAAACATGCCCATCCATGCACGGACACGTATCTGGGAACTGGTATCCCAGCTGGAAACGATTCCGCTGGACTAGGCAGTTTGTGCTCTTTTCAAAAGAGGGACGTATATCATTTTTTATCCCGGTTCTCATTTTCTCTTTCGCATTGTTCTGTTCTGATACCCTGATCAAGAGATGACTGGCATCGTTAATAATGCCAAAAATCCCGAAGGCTGTAATGCAAATAAAAAATTATACAGCCTTCGTATCAGTGAATACCGGTTGTACCACATTTCAGGGGTTACTTCAGACATATAACTGGCAGTCTGAACAAGAAAAGACAAAATTGATCGGCGTTGTCAATGGTCAGAGAAAATAACGAGTTAAACGAAATAGCGTATCTGAAAAAATTTATGGGTTTTCCGACGCAGGTTCCTGCGCTGCCGGAACCGGTGCGGGTGCAGGTTCGCCACACCCATAGACGAGCGCCGCATACCGGCTCACAAACAGGATAAACGGCGGGTAGACCACGATGGCGACAATAATGAACACAAATTCTCCGATCACGGGGATAAACGAGAAGATGTGAAGCAGTAACCAGAAAATAACCCCGATAACCCCGATAATGACCAGTGCCGCGATATACGTGAGCCAGCCGATCCTGCGGATCTGGGCAAGGATTTCTGTGAAGTTGAACCCCTCGCCAATCTTCCCGGTCCGGGCAAACCGGATCGTTCCGATAAACGAGAAGATCGAGATAATAATCGCGACGATGAAAGCCACGAGCAGGACGATAACCATCGTCCCGATTGCTGATAATATCGCGGGATGGGCGGTCATCCACTCGTCCATCTGCGTTTCTGACATTGCAGCAAAGTTCACGGAGAGTGCACCAGAGGAGACAAATGTCGAGAGGAGCGGCAGGAATGCTGCAATAACGAGCAGGATTACCGGCAACGCATAGATCAGGCTTACAACAAGCAGTTTGAGCCCGTCGACAAACATGGTTCCCCACCGTTCAAGTTGGGGAGCCGGTTTCTCACCACGGTATATCCGTACGATGTACCCGAGAATCAGGGGAAAAATAATCAGGCTTGCCATCAGGAGCAGCCAGTGTTTCCATTTCCCCCATACCCCCTCCTTTGCATAGGAGAAGGAATCGTCAAGCATTGTTCCAAAACTCAATACCAGTCACCACGTATTCTTCTACCGTTGGAAGGTCAACGATAAAAGAATATCTTAAAAAAAAAGGATCCGGGAACGAATCCCGGTGGAAACCTGCAAACAATTTTAAAAAATATTATGCGGTACCGGCACTCTCATACACCTGGGTAAGGTACCGTGCCTCGAAAACCGCGATGACGGGAAGGACAACGAGCAGGATGATCCCTGCAATAACCATGCCGACAAAGGAGAGCGCAAGTACCAGTGCCATGAGGATGAACCAGAGGATGAGGAACGGGATTCCGACGACGACAGCAACGACAATGAGTGCAAGGATATAGGAGAGCCAGCCGATCTTTTTTATCGTGGCAAGAATCTCACCGAAATTAAATGCATCGCCGAAGTTCCCGGTGCGTGCAAAGCGGATAATCCCGATGGGCGAGATGATGGCAATGATGATCGCAACGATGATCAGGATAACTGCAAGGATACCGGCACCTGCAAGACCGGTCATCATTGCCGTCGGGTTACTCTCCATCGTTGTCGCAAAGGTTGCGCCGATCATAAGGAACTCCAATATAATGATGGGGATTGCGTAGATGATCCCGACAATGAAGAGAAGGATACCGTCAACGAAGAGTTTGCCCCAGTCTTCCACTTCGGGCGCGGGTTTGGTTCCCCGGTATACATTCATGATATACCCCATCAGGGGAAGTGTCAGGATAAGCGTAGCGACCATCAGGAGCAGCCACTTGTTTACCTTGTCGACAATACCCTCTTTTACATACGTAAAAGAGTCTCCGATCATGGTTCCGTAATCCATTTCATTTCACCACAAAGATGCAGTTTCTCATCATCCATGACTGGTATAAGCCACAAACGATTTATATCCGGTATGCTACCTTCGCAGAATAAATAGGTATCTCAAAAATTGGGCATAAAAAAAGAAAACACCAGAAAATCAGTGCCTGAAGTATCTCACACCCGTAAAGATCATCGCCATATTCAGCCGGTTTGCCGCTTCAATAACATCCTTGTCGCGTATGGATCCACCGGGCTGGACAAGTGCCGTCGCACCGGCCTTTGCCGCAACTTCAAGGGTATCCGGGAAGGGGAGGAATGCATCGGACGCGACGGCAGATCCTGCGAGCGGGGCACAGGCTTTCTCGATCGCGATCTTTGCCGAGTCGACCCGGCTCATCTGTCCGGCACCGATGCCAAGGGTACGCTTTTGATCGGCAAAGATGATCGTGTTGCTTTTCGTGTGCTTGCAGACTTTCCAGGCAATCCTGAGCGCTGCCATCTCGTCGGTTGTCGGGTCGCGATCGGTAATGACTTCCCAGTTCTCTTTGTAAGGCGGGGTCCGCTGAACAAGGATACCCCCGTCAATGGTGCGCACTTCATCCGCATTCACACGCTCCGGGAGGACGAGAACCCGCATGTTCTCTTTCTTTTTCATCGTGTCGAGCGCTTCTTTGGTAAACGACGGGGCGACAACAACTTCGACAAAGGTGGAGTCGATTGCTTCTGCCAGTTTTTTGTCCACTTCGCGGTTGAGCGACACGACAGAGCCATAGGCTGATGCCGGGTCGACCTCACGGGCGGTCAGGTAGGCATCGAGGATATCCGTACCGATCGAGACGCCGCAGGGATTGTTATGCTTGACAATGACGGCCGCAGGTTCCGCAAATTCCTGCAAAAGGGCAGTGCCGGCATTGACGTCGAGGTAATTGTTGTACGACATCGGCTTGCCCTGCAGTGGTTCTGCACCGGCAATACCGACCGTGCCGTATACGGCTGCCTGCTGGTGCGGGTTCTCGCCGTACCTGAGCATCCTCCCGTGGGTAAACTGGAGTGAGAGGGTGTGAGGGAACGCCATATCCATGTTAGACAGGTAGTTGCTGATCGCGGCATCGTAGGCCGCAGTCCGGGCAAACGCCTTTTTTGCAAGCATCAGCTGCTGCTCCGGAGTAAAACCGGCTCCACTGATTGTGTTAATCACCATCGGATAATCAGCAGGGTCAACAACAACTGCGACATCCTTAAAATTCTTTGCCGCCGCCCGGATCATCGCCGGCCCACCCACATCGATATATTCGATCAGTTTATCGAGCGCCATGGCCTGCCCTGACATCTTCTCGAACGGGTACAGGTTCACGACAAGCAGGTCGATCCGGTTGATCCCGTACTTTGCCATCACCGCATCATCGATCTGGCGCCGTCCCAGGAGACCCCCGTGAACCTTGGGGTGGAGCGTCTTTACCCTGCCGTCCATCATCTCGGGAAATCCCGTGTAACTCGATACTTCGGTAAACGGGACATTCGCTTCTGCAAGCGCCTTGCCGGTCCCGCCCGAACTCAGGAGACTGTACTTGTTTTTGACCAGCGCCTGCGCCAGTTGTACGATCCCGGATTTATCCCATACCGAAAGAAGCGCCCATTTCATGGTCTAGTGTATGCTGATTGTGGCCAAAAAAGGTATGCAGCACCCGGCAGTAATTATCGGGACTGCTCACTGGACATCAGGAGTACGGAAGCGCGATGATAATGCCGCAACAAGGAAAAAACGATCCACTGGCCCTGTTTCCGCGCCTCCTCTTTTTTTGCCGCACTGTTTAATCCGGTTTAAGGATCCCCAATTCCAAAAAACCTAAAATTCCGCTCAATACAGTCGTTGGGAGTTACTCAAACTTTATATAGAACCACAATTCAATAGATACTGGAACATCGAATGGGATGAACTATGGAAGAGAACGAAACCACCCCTGTGCCTGACACCAAGGCAGCAGTACCGGAAACACCGGTCTTTCCCCCGCCCGAAACCCGCGATGAACTCGCGGAACAGAAGAAGCGGTACGAGGACTTAAACGACCGGTATCTCAGGCTCGCAGCGGATTTCGACAATTACCGGAAGCGGATCGCCCGGGACCACGAAACCATGGTACACCATGCAAACGAGCGTTTTGCAGTGGATGTTCTGGAGATCGCGGACAACCTGGAGCGGGCACTCAAAAGCGATGACAATCATCTCCGTGAAGGTGTCGAACAGATCCACCAGTTGCTGTCCGTAATTCTCGTGCGGCATGGAATCACACCCATAGATGCCTTGAAAAAATCCTTTGATCCCGGAGAGCACGAGGCAGTCGCGCATATTCCCTCTGACGATGCGGAAGGAACTGTCGTCGATGTCGTGTCTCCCGGGTACCGTATGCATAAAAAAGTGATACGGTACGCAAAAGTCGCAGTATCGAAAGGAAAAAAATCACACGATGAAACGATCGTTTGAAAATCTTAAAAAAAACTGAAAATAAAGGAGGACTCAACCATTATGGCAAACGAAAAAATATTAGGTATCGACCTTGGGACTACCTTCTCCTGCATGTCGATCATGGAGGCGGGAAAGCCCATTGTCATCCCCAACAGTGAAGGAGCACGAACAACCGCGTCCGTTGTCGCATTTACAAAAGAGGGGGAGCGTCTTGTCGGCAGCCTTGCAAAACGACAGGCAGTCACGAACCCCCGGCATACGATCCAGTCCATCAAGCGCAATATGGGGACGTCGGAAAAGATAAAAATCGACGACAAGGAGTATACCCCGCAGGAAATCTCCGCGATGATCCTCCAGAAGTTAAAGGTTGATGCAGAAGCATACCTCGGGGAGAAGATCACAAAAGCGGTCATTACCGTCCCGGCCTACTTTAACGACGCCCAGCGGCAGGCCACCAAGGATGCAGGAAAGATTGCCGGTCTTGAAGTTCTGCGTATCATCAACGAACCGACGGCAAGCGCCTTTGCATACGGTATCGACAAGGAAGCCGATGTCACGGTCCTTGTCTATGATCTCGGCGGCGGCACGTTCGATGTCTCGATCCTCACAATCGGCGAAGGCGTCTTTGAAGTCAAGGCTACTGCAGGCAACAACCACCTCGGCGGAGACGACTTTGATAAGCTCATTACAGATTACCTGGTTGATGAGTTCAAAAAGAAAGAGGGCATCGATCTCAAAAACGATATCTTCGCCATGCAGCGCCTGCGGGATGCATCGGAGAACGCAAAGATCGAGCTCTCCCAGCGCCAGACGACCAACATCAACCTGCCCTATATTACGACCGATGCAGCCGGCCCCAAGTTCCTCAACATCGATCTCTCCCGTTCAAAACTCGAACAGCTGATCGGTGACCTTGTGGAATCCACGGTCGGCCCGGTCAACCAGGCATTAAGCGATGCGAAACTGACCGCAAAGGACATCGACCACGTGCTCCTTGTCGGCGGCTCGACCCGTATTCCCTTGGTTCAGGAAAGGGTAAAAAAATTACTCAATAAAGAGCCGGATAAAAACATTAATCCCGATGAATGTGTTGCACTAGGCGCTGCCATCCAAGGAGCCGTGTTGTCCGGTGAGACAAAAGACATTATCTTGCTAGATATAACTCCGCTGACGCTTGGGATCGAAACTCTTGGCGGAATCGCAACAAAACTGATAGATCGTGGTACCACAATCCCTACCCGTAAAACACAGACTTTCTCGACAGCGGCTGATGGGCAGACCAGCGTGGAGATTCACGTTGTGCAAGGAGAGCGGGCGCTTGCAAAGGACAACTTCACCCTTGGCAAGTTCCAGCTGACCGGCATCCCGCCGGCCCCCCGGGGCATCCCGCAGATCGAAGTCACCTTCGATATAGATTCCAATGGCATCATCCATGTGTCGGCAAAAGATCTTGGTTCCGGCAATGAACAGGCGATCTCCATCAAAGGAGGTAAGAATATTCCGGATGAAAAGATCAAGGAGATGACAGAGGCTGCAAAGAAGTTTGAGGCTGAGGACAAGAAGAAGCGTGAAGAGATCGAAGTGAGGAACCAGGCAGACACCGCGGTCTTCACGGCAGAAAAGATGCTCAAGGAGAGCGGCGACAAACTGGAAGCGGCCGACAAGCAGAAAGTCGAAGAAGGCGTTGCAGCCGTAAAGACCGCACTCTCCACGGACAACCCGGAAGAGATCAAAAAGTCCATGGAAACACTCACCGAATCGGTCTACGCAGCGACCACGAAGATCTACCAGAAGATGCAGGCCGAGAATGCTGCAAAGCAGCAGGGCCCGCAGCCTGACGGCAGTGCAGGAGCCGGCGCCGGCCCGGCGTCTGACGAACCGGAAAAGAAGCAGGACGATAACGTCGTCAACGCAGATTACAAAGTCAAAGACGAGTGAGCATCCATGGGATCGGGCGATTATTACGACACCCTCGGAGTACCGAGGACTGCCGACGAAAAAGAGATCCAGAAAGCGTACCGTAACCTCGCCCGGAAATACCACCCGGATGTCTGCAAGGATCCGGGAGCCGAAGAAAAATTC
>Ga0181529_10005770_pt1 | contig 12841 bp, 9 predicted proteins | sample PEATcosm2014_Bin_36_FD_119763 | JGI IMG/M metagenome (GOLD analysis project Ga0181529, IMG submission 119763) | Peatland microbial communities from MTU Mesocosm Facility, Houghton, MI, USA - PEATcosm2014_Bin10_30_metaG | ecosystem: Environmental > Terrestrial > Soil > Wetlands > Peat | place... | reverse complement strand
GCGACGAGGACGCGGTGCTCAACTTCAACTTCCGCGCCGACCGCGCTCGCCAGGTGACCCGCGTTCTCACGCGCGAGAGCGGACTCAACACCGAGGGCGGTCGCAATCTGGACGCATGGGAGTCTCTCGACCAGACCATTCCGCGCAGTGAGCTTCCCAAGGGTTTGCACTACACCTGCATGACCCAATACGACGAGAAGTTTGAACTGCCCATCGTCAGTCCGCCGCAGTCGATGGCGCACATTCTCGGTAATCAATTGGCCGATGCTAACCTGCGCAATCTGCGCACTGCCGAGACGGAAAAATTTGCGCACGTCACCTTCTTCTTCAATGGCGGCGTAGAGAAACCCTTCGGCGGCGAAGAGCGCATTCTGACGCCGTCACCCAAAGTCGCAACCTACGACCTGCAGCCGGAGATGAGTTCTGTCAAGGTCGGCGACAGCATCGAAAAGGCCATTCTCGACGCCAGCTTCGACGTGGTGATCTCCAACTTTGCCAACCCGGATATGGTGGGCCACACCGGCGTTCTGCCCGCCGCCATCAAGGCCGTCGAGGCCGTGGACCTGCAACTGACGCGCATCTACAAGGCCGTCCGCGAGCGCAACGCCATCTGGATCGTCACCGCCGATCACGGCAACTGCGAAACCATGGTCGATCCCATCACCGGCGAACCGCACACCGCGCACACCACCAACCCGGTGCCGCTGATTTATGTCGCCGAGGAGGCCAAAAACTTCCGCCTGCGTCCCGACGGCTCGCTGCGCGACATCGCACCCACGATGCTACGCCTGCTCAACCTCGGCCTTCCGAACGAGATGAGCGGCGGCGATCTGCGAGTGCCGTTGGCCAAATAATTTCGCGCATTACTCAAACAACGAAGGCGAAGCCGACCGTGGCTTCGCCTTCGTGTCATGTAACGTGAGGCTAATTATACCAACGCACGATGCCGCTGCGGCGCAGGTTCATCGACAGTGGCCAGGTAGCGATCAACGGCGGCGGCGGCCTTGCGGCCCTCGCTGATCGCCCAGACCACCAGCGATTGCCCGCGGCGCATATCGCCGGCAGCGAAGATGTTCTCTACCGAGGTCTGGTAATCGGCGTTGGCGGCCACATTGCCACGGCCGTCCAGAGCCACGCCGAATTGCTCAATCATCCCCGCGCGCACCGGACCGAGGAAGCCCATCGCCAGCAGAACCAGATCAACGTCCAGCGTGAACTCGGAGCCAGCGACCGGCGTAAAGCTGGGCGGAGGGCCTACGCGGATGGCGTGCAACTGCCTGACGTTACCGTTTGCGTCGCCGGTGAACTGGATGCTGTTAATGCTCCAATCGCGGATGCCGCCCTCTTCATGCGAGGTCTCAGTCCTAAGTTGCAGGGGCCACATCGGCCACGGCGTCGAGGTAGCGCGCGTCTCTGGCGGCTTGGGCATGATCTCGAATTGATGTACGCTTAGTGCCTTCTGGCGAAGGCTGGTGCCCAGGCAATCCGCACCGGTGTCGCCGCCGCCGATGATGACCACACGCTTGCCCGTGGCGAGAATCTCCAGCGCCGGATCGATCTGGTCGCCCTCGCGGCGGCGATTCTGTTGCGGCAAAAACTCCATCGCAAAGTGAATGCCCTTCAGTTCGCGCCCGGGAATTTTCAGGTCGCGCGGCTGCTCGGAGCCGCCAGCCAGCAGAATCGCGTCATAGTGTTCGGTCAGCGCCTCCACCGGCACATTGACGCCGACGTGCGCGTTGGTCACGAAGGTGACACCCTCGGCGCGCATCTGCTCGATGCGGCGGTCAATAACGTGCTTTTCCAGCTTGAAGTTGGGAATGCCATAGCGCAACAAGCCGCCGATGCGGTCGGCCTTTTCGTAGACGGTGACAGAATGCCCTGCGCGGCGCAACTGCTGTGCGGCGGCCAACCCCGCCGGTCCGCTGCCTACGACGGCGACGCGCTTGCCAGTGTTCTGCTCCGGCGGCTCAGGATGAATCCAGCCTTCGTCCCAGCCTCGCTCCACAATGCTGCGCTCCATCAGCTTGATGGAGACCGCAGGCTGGCTGATGCCCAGCACACAGGCGGCCTCGCAAGGCGCGGGGCAGATGCGACCTGTGAACTCCGGGAAATTATTCGTCGAGTGGAGGCGGCGAATCGCCGACTCCCAGCGGTTGTTGTAGGCCAGGTCGTTCCAGTCGGGAATAAGATTGTTGACCGGACAGCCGGTGTGACAGAAAGGTACGCCGCAATCCATGCAGCGCGCGGCCTGCTCCTTCTGCTTCGCCTCGGGAAAGGGTTGATAAATCTCCAGCCAGTCGTGCAGCCGCTCATCTACGATGCGGCGGGCGGGTTGCTCGCGTTCAATCTCCAGAAATCCAGTCACCTTACCCATGCTGCACCTCGGTAGCCGCCGCCACGGACGACGAATTTGTAGGGGGCGTGTAAAGCGTATCGACACGCGCAATGCCTAGCACGCGCTTGTATTCATGCGGAAAGATTTTGATGAAGCGCGGCTGCGCTTCTGCCCAGTGCTCCAGAATCCACGCGGCGCGCGGGCTGCCGGTCAGTTCGCGATGGCGTTCCAGCAGGCCGCGCACCTCGGCCACATCGGAATCCAGAACCAGCGGCTCCAGATCGACGCTGGTAGTGTTGCAGCGGCGCGCTGTGAAGTCTCCCTGCTCGTCAAGAACAAAGGCGCGTCCACCGCTCATGCCGGCGGCAAAGTTGCGTCCGGTCTTGCCTATGATGACGACCATGCCATTCGTCATGTACTCGCAGCCGTGATCGCCCACGCCCTCGACGACCGCCGTGGCACCGGAGTTGCGCACACAGAAGCGCTCGCCGGCGATGCCGTTCAAAAAGACTTCTCCGCTGGTGGCACCGTAGAGCACCACGTTGCCCACCAAGATGCTTTCTTCCGGCAGGAAGCTGGATGCCTTGGGCGGATACGCGATGATGCGCCCGCCGGAGAGCCCCTTGCCCATGTAATCGTTGGAGTCGCCTTCCAGTTCCAGAGTCACGCCGTTTGGCACAAAGGCACCGAAGCTCTGCCCCGCCGAGCCATTGAATTTGAAGTGAATCGTCCCGTCCGGCAAGCCCGCCGAGCCGTAGCGCATGGCTATCTCACCGCCCAGCATCGCGCCCACGGTGCGGTGCACGTTGCGAATGGCGAAGCTGGCCTTGACCGGCTTCTTCGCTACCAACGCCGGCTTGGCGGCTTCAATCAGCTTGTGATCGAGCGCGGTTTCCAGGCCATGATCCTGAGCGCAGCTCTTGCGGCGCGCCACGCGCGAAGGCACGATCGGCGCGTAAAGGATCGAAGAGAGATCAATGCCCTTGGCCTTCCAGTGATCGTGGGCAACGGCGGCGTCGATCTTGTCCACTCGGCCAATCATCTCATCGACTTTGCGGAAGCCCAGCTTGGCCATCTCCTTGCGGACCTGCTCGGCGATAAAGAAGAAGAAGTTGACCACGTGCTCCGGCTGTCCGGTGAAGCGCGCACGCAAGACCGGGTCCTGCGTCGCAATGCCCACCGAGCAAGTATTCAAGTGGCACTTGCGCATCATGATGCAGCCCATCGTGATCAGCGGCGCAGTGGCAAAGCCATACTCCTCGGCGCCCAGCAGCGCGGCAATCACCACATCACGTCCGGTTTGCAGTTTGCCGTCGGTCTGCACCTTGATGCGTCCGCGCAGATCATTCAGCAGCAGCACCTGTTGCGTCTCAGCCAGTCCCAGCTCCCACGGCAGACCCGCGTGCTTGATGGAACTGAGAGGCGAAGCGCCGGTGCCACCGTTGTCGCCGGAGATCAGCACCGTATCGGCATGCGCCTTGCTGACTCCCGCTGCAACCGTGCCCACACCCACTTCCGAGACCAATTTTACGGCGATGCGCGCCTTGGGATTCACGTTCTTCAAGTCGTAGATCAGTTGCGCCAGATCTTCAATCGAGTAGATGTCATGATGCGGCGGCGGCGAGATCAAACCCACGCCGGCAATCGAGTGGCGCGTCCTGGCGATAATTGCATCCACCTTGTGACCGGGCAGTTGTCCACCCTCGCCGGGCTTTGCACCCTGCGCCATCTTGATCTGAATCTCGTCGGCATTCACCAGGTAATTCGTGGTCACTCCAAAGCGTCCGCTGGCAATCTGCTTGACCGCCGAGCGCCGCGAGTCGCCGTTGGCATCCGGCTTGAAGCGTTCTTCGTCCTCGCCGCCCTCGCCGGTGTTGGACATTCCGCCCAGCCGGTTCATGGCAATCGCCAGAGTCTCGTGCGCCTCTTTAGAAATTGACCCGTAGCTCATCGCGCCCGTCGTAAAGCGCTTGACGATCTCCTTGGCCTGTTCGACTTCTTCGATCGGCACAGGCTTCTCGGCGTACTTCAGCTTCATCAACCCGCGCAACGTGCAGAGATGGCGGTTCTGATCGTCCAGCAGCGCAGCATACTCTTCGAAGGTCGCCGCACTATTCTGCCGCACCGCCTGCTGTAGCTTGCTGATCGTCTCCGGATTCTGCAAGTGATATTCGCCGTCCATGCGGAACTGATATTGTCCGCCGACCACCAGTTCGGTCTCCGACTCGGTCAACGGCTCGTAGGCGTACTGGTGCTTGAGCAGCGCCTCACGCGCCAGCACCTCCAGCCCCACGCCTTCGATGCGCGAAGCGGTTCCGGAGAAGTAGCCATCCACCAGTTCCCGGTTCAAGCCCACGGCTTCAAAGACCTGCGCGCCGCGATAGCTTTGCAGCGTACTGATGCCCATCTTCGAGAAGGTCTTCAGCAGCCCTTTGTTGATCGCCTTGATAAAATTCTTTTCTGCGTATTCGGCGCTCACATTCTCCGGCAATAGCCCTTGCCGCTTCATGTCGTGCAGCGTCTCAATCGCTAGATAAGGATTGATGGCGCTCGCTCCGTAACCAATCAACAGTGCAAAGTGCATCACCTCGCGCGGTTCGCCGCTTTCGATAATCAGTGCCACCTGCGTACGCGTCTTGTCGCGCACCAAGCGATTATGCACGGCAGCCATCGCCAGCAGGCTGGGGATCGGCGCATAGGTCGCATCCACGCCGCGGTCGGAGAGAATCAGCAGCGTGTAGCCAGAGTCCACCGCGTGCGCGGCGCGCGCGCTCAGGTCGTCCAGCGCCTGCTGCATAGCCTTTTCGCCGTCGGCAGCACGGAAGAGCGTGGGCAGCGTGGTGGCCAACAGATCGCCCGAAGAGACGCGGCGCAGCTTTTCCAGGTCGCGATTGGTCAGAATCGGATGCGGCAGCTTCAGCGTGTGGCAGTTGTCCGGCGCTTCGTCCAGAATATTGCGCTCCGTGCCGATGTAGCTGATCAGCGACATAACCAGCTCTTCGCGTATCGGATCGATCGGCGGATTCGTCACCTGCGCAAAAAGCTGCTTGAAATAATTGAACAGCGGCTGCGGACGATCGCTGAGGCAGGCCAGCGGTACATCGGTGCCCATCGAGCCAATCGGCTCCATACCGGTTGCGCCCATCGGACCCATCAGAATTCTCAGATCTTCTTCGCTGTAACCATAGGCCCGCTGGCGGCGTTGCAAGGTCTCCGGATTCGACGCAATCACCCGCGACGGCTCCGGCAGCATTTCCATCGTCACCTGCTGCTCTTTGAGCCACGCCGCGTAAGGTTGCCGTCCGGCCAGTTGCTTTTTGATCTCCTTGTCGGAGATGATGCGCTGCTGCACCGTATCTACCAGGAACATACGGCCCGGCTGCAAACGGCCCTTCTTGAGAATGTCTTCGGCAGGCACGTCCAGCACGCCAGCTTCAGAGGCCAGCACCACCAGGTCGTCCTTGGTCACGATGTAGCGGCCGGGGCGCAATCCATTCCTGTCGAGTGTTGCACCGATCACGCGACCATCCGTAAAGCACAGCGCCGCCGGTCCATCCCACGGCTCCATCAGCGAGGCGTGATATTCGTAAAACGCACGCTTGTCTTCGTCCATATCCGGGTTGCCCGACCACGCCTCCGGCACCAGCATTGCCATCACGTGCGGTATCGAACGGCCCGACTGCACCAGAAACTCCACCGCGTTGTCCAGCGAAGCCGAATCGCTGCCCCCCGGCATAATCACCGGAAAAAGCTCGTCAATCCCATTGCCGTGCAACGGGCTTTCCAACACCGACTGGCGCGCATTCATCCAACTGATGTTGCCGCGAATGGTGTTGATTTCGCCGTTGTGCGCCAGATAACGGTAGGGGTGCGCCAGCTTCCAGCTCGGAAATGTATTCGTTGAAAAACGCTGGTGAATCAAGCACAGCGCGCTCTTGACCAGCGGATTGGCCAGTTCGTAGTAAAACTTCTCAATCTGCGGTGCCAGCATCAGGCCCTTGTAGACAATGGTGCGGCAGGAGAGCGAGGGAATATAAAAATCCTCCTTGCCCTCTATCTCCGACTCCACCATCTCATTTTCCGTGCGGCGGCGAACCTTGTAGAGCAGCCGCTCAAAGGACTCCTCCGCCATGCCCTCCGGCTTGCCCAGAAACAACTGCTCAATGTAGGGCTGCGAAGCGCGCGCCTCCCGGCCAATCACGATGCCGTTGACCGGCGTATCGCGCCAGCCCAGAATCTTCAGCCCCTCTTCCTGCGCAATGCGCTCCAGCACACCCTCGCATTGCAGGCGGTTGTGCTTGTCCACCGGCAGAAAACACATTGCCACGCCATAATCGCCCGCCGCAGGCAGCGGCGGCATTCCCAGCACACCGCATTCGTGCGCAAAAAATTCATGCGGAATCTGAATCAGAATTCCTGCACCGTCGCCAGTCTCCGGATCGCAGCCCGCCGCACCTCGATGAGTGAGGTTAATCAGCACCTCCAGCCCTTTGCGGATGATCTCGTGGCTTTTTTCGCCGCGAATATTCGCGACCAGCCCCATCCCGCAGGCATCGTGCTCGTTGCGCGGGTGATAGAGCCCTTGCGGCTCTGGTGTGCGGGTACAACAATCCGGTCTCTGCATGGCAACCTTCTCGCTTGATATTTTTTCCTGCGAAGTGCAATCTTCTGACCGCGGCGAAGCGTAATTCTGGTCAAAAGACACAAACGCCGCGCGATTCCGTCAAGAGGAAATCGCCTCGTCCTACATAAACTGGCCTCGCAAAGCAGGTCCGGCCGCGTCTGGAGCTTATCTGGAGTCTATAGTATATCGAATTTTTCTCTTCTCGCATAATCCTTGCGCGAGTTCCGGTTTTGTTCCAGCAGCCGGGAGCCGCAAGGTCGATCTTGAGGCTTGGGAGGAAATACATGGACGAGCATAATGAATTCCTGGAAGCCAACCGCAGAGGGCAAGAGATGCTGGCTACCATTCCCCACGCCATCAGCGCCCGCTATGATCGCCGCATCGGACGCGTCGTGGTGCGCCTGAGCACTGGGCTGGAGATTTCCTTTTCGCCGCGCGATGCGCAAGGGCTGGAGACGGCCACCGGGGAACAGTTGCGGGAGATTGAGATTGACTCGCCGGGCTTCGGCCTTCACTTCCCCGCGCTGGACGCCGACTTGTACATTCCGGCGCTGTTGGAAGGGTTCTTCGGATCGAAACGATGGATGGCCGCACGCCTGGGAGAGCTGGGCGGCAAAGCTAAGAGCGCCACGAAGGCAAAGGCGTCACGAGCGAACGGGCGACTGGGCGGCAGACCGAAGAAAGTGGCTACCGCAGCATGAAAACAGTGGTCAGTGAACAGTGGTCAGAGATCAGAAACACACTGGTTGGGGTTCGTGGTATCCCAGGTCCGAAAATCCGGAGCTGGAGCAGCCTGTCAGTATGGTTCAACCAGTTAACTGGTTGTTCAACTTCTCAAGTATCGGTACAACGCAACGATTCCTGAGTACTTTCAACATATCATCTGAACTAATCCCTGTTTTCTTAAACTCAGACAATTGGTCACGAAGGTCAATTCGTCCGATAGTCGATGGAATTCCGACTACCCCATGTGCACCAACATCGTCAAGAAGAACAGGAATAATGTGTCCAGTCCTACCAGCGTGCGTAAGAATATCTCGCTCGTATTGCGTCCAAACCTTTTTGCATAGTTTTCGTCAATAAAGACAAGATAGAATGCACAAGAACCGGAATAAACCCGTCTCAACACCTCTTCTAGGTTTTCGGCAAGTAGAATTGCTTGTTCGTCGTAATCGTAAAAAGTCAAAACATCTTCATTTTTCAATTGGTCATTGATTAGCTCCACAAAAGCACGAGATTCTCCTGCAAAAGAAAATCCGATGTCATACGAATAGATTCGTGCCCGCTCGACGTTACTTGCTTCCACGCCAAGTTGCCGATATACATCCTCCTCCTTCATGTTTGACAGGAAATATCTAAAGAGCGGATCTTCTACAGTAAAACCTGAATATGTATCAAAAGCAATCTGGCGACGAAGATCGACACCATGACTTGGGTCATTAATTACCTCAGATATTCTAGGCCTAACTGCTTTAACTCCTGGACGACGGCGCTCAGGAACAAGGTTCAATATCTTATCGTACGAGATTACAAGATCTGGGTTCTTTGCTAATGCAAAAAGGACATCCAAATAAGGTTTGTTTCCACCTGGCCTCCACATTTTTTCTTTTGCGAAAGTAATTGCAGTCGGCATACATCTCTGCGAAAGCTCATCCATAAGTCGTTGTCTGATTTTCAGAAGATCGAATGTTAGGATACGAATCTCCTCTTGAGACTCGTGGATTTCCTGCATTGAACAAATCTTATTTGCAATATACTGAGCAAGCCAAAAGTTACCTGAACTTTCGGCTTGCAGATAGCTACGATCCTCAAATATCACATTTAGAGCAATTTCATCCTCGTCGAGCAGCTTACTAATTTCCTTATCGCTCGCGCTAGTAAACCCATAGGAACCGAGTCTAGGACCAAGGTCATAGGCATCTGAGAGAAGTGTACTTCCGGTTGTCGGAATGCCGATTAGGATTGCTTTGGCTGGAGATTTTTGTTCAAATGCTCTATCACCGTAAGCGTTCGAAGTTCCCCTCTTGACCAGGAGGCAGTGTCTAGGCCAGAAGTGTCCACTAATTTTTAAGTGGACACTTGTTGAGTGGGTCTACGCGGCTTGGGAAGTGTCGGTCTGGAGTGAGGCGGCAACGTTCCAGGGCAGCAGTTCCTGGATGCGGTTGATCGGATGTTCCGCGATCGTCGCCAGAACCGTGCGCAGATAGAAGGCTGGATCTAGGCCGCTGAGTTTGGCTGACCCAATGAGACGGCAACCCGGACAGTGTGCTGTAGAGCGATGCAGCACTCTGGCCGCCGGAATCAGCTCCCATGAAAAGGTAATTCTTCCGTCCGATCGCAACGGCCCGCAACGAACGCTCGGCGGCGCTGTTATCGATTTCCAACAGGCCGTCGTTCACGTAGCGCGTCAGTGCACGCCAGTGCGAAAGCGCATACCGGATCGCGCCCGCAGTCTCGCTCTTGCTCGATAGCGAATGAAGCGACTTCTCCATCCAGAGGTGAAGATCATCGAGCAGCGGCTTGGCGCGAGCCTAGCGTACTGAGCGGCGAAGCTCCGCGGGCTTGCCGCGTATCCCTTCTTCGATTCCGTAGAGGGCTCCGATGCGGGCGAGGGCTTCGGTTGTTGTCGGCGAGGCGTGGATCACATGGATGTCGTGAAATTTACGTCTCGAATGCGCCCAGCAGGACACCTCATAGATGGCGCCGTCGCCGTAGAGATGATGAAAACCCGAATACGCGTCGGCCTGCAGGGCGCCCCTGAAGTTCTTCAGATGCCGTCGCGGATGTTCACCCTTGCGATCTTCTGAGTATGCGAACCACACGGCTGGAGCGGTTGAATAGCCTGCAGGGCGATCATCGCGCACATAAGTCCAGAGCCTGCCTGTCTTAGTTTTACCGTTGCCGGGAGCAAGCACCGGAACCGGCGTGTCGTCGGCATGGATCTTGGAAGCTGCCAGAACATGCTTCCTGATCTCGTCGACCAGGGGAGTTAGTAACTCGCTTGCCGCGCCAACCCAGCCAGCCAGGGTTGAGCGGTCGAGATCGACGCCTTCGCGCGCATAGATCTGAGACTGGCGGTAGAGCGGAAGATGATCACCGTATTTCGAAACCAGCACATGAGCAAGCAACCCCGGTCCAGGTATGCTGCGGTCGATCGGCCGTGCAGGAGCAGGCGCCTCGACGACTCGTTCGCAGGCGGCGCAGGCAAACTTCGGCCGCACGTGACGAATCACTTTATAAGTGGCCGGGACGCGCTCCAGTTGTTCGGAGATGTCTTCACCGAATTTGCGCAGCGAACCGCCGCAATCGGGGCAGCAGTTGTGCGCGGGAAGATAAGTGACGACTTCCCGCGGAAGATATTCTGGAAGAGGCTTGCGTTGAGGGCGTGAACGACGCTTCGAATCCGCAGGAGTCGCGGGAGGTTGCGCTGCTCCGGTCGCATCCTGTGCAGCTTCTTCTGCGGCCCGTGTGGTCTCCAGTTCTTCGAGGCGGAACTCAAGCTACTCAAGCTCTCCGCTCTTCCGGCCGAAGATCATCCGCCGGTACTTCTCGATGACCAGCTTCAGATGTTCGATCTCGTGTGTGCTCGATGTGAGTTCCTTGTACTGCTCGATGGACTCGCTGTGCTTGGCGAGCACCAGCACCTTCATCGCTTCAAGATCGAGCCCATCGAGGTCGGGCAAGGAAGCAGGAACCATGACCGCAGTATGCCATAAGATCGATCGGAATGCATCAACAAAAGGTGCATGAATACAGGAGAATCACGCATATAACTCACACTGCGATCTGCGGCGTCCAGGTCCTCTGCGGACGGCGCCAATCGATGCCTTCCAGAAGCATCGACAACTGCGCGCGACTCAGACAAACGGTGCCTTCTGTCGCTTGCGGCCAGATAAATCGGCCTCGCTCTAAACGCTTCGCAAAGAGACAAAGTCCGTCGCCGTCGAACCACAAAAGCTTCACGATGTCGCCACGCCGTCCACGGAAAACGAAAACGTGTCCAGAGAAGGGCTGCTCGTTGAGCACTGTCTGCACTTGCGCACTCAGGCCGTCGAAACCACGCCGCATGTCGGTAACGCCGGCAGCGATCCAAATCCTCGTTTCGGTGCGGAGTTCGATCACTTACGCAGACTCTCCAGAATCGCTTGCAGCGCCGCACGGTCTGCACCATGCTCCACGGTAATCACAACGCGGCCCGGGAACTCGATGTGAATCGCGCCGCTTGCCGCCGGTTGTTCCTTCGCACAGGCATCCCGCGTCACGTTGGCCGTCTCGCACCGGGCAGACAACGTAACAGGAAGAAGTGCGGTCGTTGCTGCATCGGGCTCAGCCAGTTCGCCCCTCTTCAGTTCGCGGCGCCACTTGAACACCTGGTTGGCGTTTACTCCGTGATCCCGCGCCACCAGCGCGACACTTGCGCCTGACTCGAACGTCAACTCTGCGATCCGCCGCTTCTCAGCTACCGATCGCCATCTCCGGGCGCGACGCGCCTCTCCCCCAACCTCTGACTGAACCATGACTGAATAGTCGGTCGCGTCCCCGAGGTTATGCCAGAGGGGAACTCAGGACGCTTACGAAGTACCTGACACCGGATGAATTTGCGCGTCGAGCAAGCCATGGAAAAGACGCGGACTCTGTCCGCTTGGAAAACGATAAAACTGTTTTCCACTTTCCCACCGCTACGGCTGCGCGGGCTAAGTCTAATTATCAACGTGCAGAAAAAGGGGGGCAGGTTATTCTAACTGGACATTAGTGATATTCAATATCTAACCGGCAACATTGACTTTCCGAGTTTTCCCGTAATTCCGTCACATACTGCTTTAAACAACATTTGCGATGTAATATAATAATTATCTGATAAGAACAGGAATAATACAAAGTGATAAAGTATTCTTGGCAGAATATATGCCCTCCATTGTAGCCCCATCGTATTAGTTCTCACAAGATATACCTCGTTTCGCAGCTGATAATAATGCCGGATATTACTATGAAGAAATATATTCTTACCGAATATATTTCTTGTTGCGTCACCTATACGATGATACAAAATTGCGCTCGGAGCACAATAGCACATATATCCATAGTACTGGCTACGTAATGCCCATTCTGTATCCACGTGATCGATAAACAAGTCACCTCTCATTACGCCAATTACCTGAAGAGCAGATATGCGGATAAGTGCTCCTGATGATATTATCGTGTCGGTTTGCTGCGATATATTACAGAGCATTGTCTTGCCTATCCTATGTGCTGTAAACCATACATATCGACAAACGCATGGAAGTGCTCCTGTATTTTCATCAATAATCTGTGGAGATATGCCAGCAATCTTCTTTCCACTATCGAGTAAAATACTCTCTGCATGTAGTAGATTATGCACCATATTTGGCGATAGAGTGCTATCTTGATCCAGTAATAACACGTGGGAATATCCCTTTCTAGCACATATATCAATACCAACATTATGAGCCTCAGCTAATCCTATATTCATAATCTGAGGTATATAGGTGATGTAATTCTTATAACACTCGAATAACGCAGGCAACTTTTCGGACGTAGTCTCGGTATTGTCTATAATAATAATGTGATTAACTTGGGAGGTCACGCTATATAGTAATCGCGCTAAGCGTGCAACGTCGGGATAATATAGTACAATTATGGCAGCAACCATACACGTTTCCTTTGGTTGGGCGTCCATAAGTGAAAGTGCCTGCGAGGGGCGCGTATTCCAGAGTGAAGCCGACATATACAACCCCAGTACAATAGCGCGATAGCTCCGGCCTTCATTATAACCAAAATGTAACCAGAATATGCGTCATCGTATATTGATATTAATAAAGGGTATACAAGAAGAGCACATAAGTATATGGCACTTCTGCTGC
>Ga0181529_10005767_pt1 | contig 12849 bp, 8 predicted proteins | sample PEATcosm2014_Bin_36_FD_119763 | JGI IMG/M metagenome (GOLD analysis project Ga0181529, IMG submission 119763) | Peatland microbial communities from MTU Mesocosm Facility, Houghton, MI, USA - PEATcosm2014_Bin10_30_metaG | ecosystem: Environmental > Terrestrial > Soil > Wetlands > Peat | place... | reverse complement strand
ATCGGAGAGATGGCAGAGTGGTTTGAGCCAAAGGCTCATCAGCCTTGGGCTGAGAATGCGGTGGTCTTGTTCTTTTTTGAATCTTAATATTTGTTGTTCAATCGGAGAGATGGCAGAGTGGTTGAATGCGGCGGTCTTGAAAACCGTTAAGGATGTAAGTCCTTCCGGGGTTCGAATCCCTGTCTCTCCGCAGATTATAAAAAAGCCTCAATCGAGGCTTTTTTATTTTAGATTACTTCCGATTAAAACATCAAGGAAGTAAGTCACATCGGGGTTCTCCCGTGGGGACTCCTCTGGAGGAATTCCTGTCTCCCGGGACTACAAAGTAAAACCTCGATGAAAGAAAATAGATGCTGTTTTCGAGGTTTTGTTTTCTGTGACCGCCAAATGTTAAAATCGAATACAAAACGAGTAAATCACTGTAATTTAAAAAGATAGTGTTTTCTTGTTAAGATTATTAAAGCAATTGATGCAAAGGTATTTTGGCTTTATAAGAATGTTGTGAGATTTTCTTCAAGTATATTAGTGTCTATCTTTTTAGTGCAATTATTTGTAACGATTCATTTCCCTTTAGAATAATATTTTCCACTCCAATTTTATCAATTATCATATTTGGACATTGTTTACCTTCACTTAAAAATGGGATTTGATAATTTTTTAAATCTTCAAAAATGACAAGTCTTCTTTAATTGTTGACTATAGCCCCCCATATTAAATAATTTATTTTCCCCTCCGGTTGGAATAAAATATACTTATCAATTGTCTAACAAAAAAATATTTGCCATTTAAAATATTATAATGAAAAAATAGATTCTGTTAAAAACTGCATTTTACCGGTATTTCTACGGAATCTTGTATTTATTATAATTATTAACTGAAGTTAAGCATATATTGAAAATTTTATAAAGCAGTCCCGATTTTTTGGCATAGCTATCATTATGTGAAACCCGGAGGAATAATTAAGCACGAAATTTGTTGGCTTTTCCGCCGGAGGCGGATGAGCCTTTGGTTCAAGCCACAATTTTCATAACATTTTGGCTTGGCATCCATCCCTTTGGGAAAAGCTGAACATGTTTTGTAAATGAACGATCCCCGACATAAATGCCGGGGCTACTTTAAATATTATTTGCGCAACTTTAGTTATTAATTAAAGGATGGATTTATGAAAAAATTAATTTTAAATCTAATAGTATTTTTAATGCCAGTAGGTATTTATGCACAACCTGGTCCTGGCGGCGGAGGTGATTCTTCAGGTGCATCTACGACCTATGCCTTTGAGACAGCTATCAACGGCATATGGCAATACAACTCCAGCGCAAATGTATATTACATTGTAGGCCTTTATTATTGCTCAAATCCCGCCGACACGACTATTGAGCAGATGGGAATTTTTGTTCCAGGCGCTTATATGAATGCAACAACCAATTCTAACGGTACTTATACGTGCACCGTCAACTCTACGGCAACTGTTAACGGATATACTGCATCTAAAGCTCCAATTGTTGTGCCGGTTAATACGCCCGGTTATGCTGCACAGTCGGCTCCAACCGGGTATTCAAGTGATGTCGCGGAATTTACCAGCGCAGGATTCATTTACCTGTGGCCCGGAATGCGCGGAAGAACTGATGGAGCACCATTGGGAGTAACCGACCTCAAGGCTGCCGTAAGATATTTCCGTTATCTGCAGGCTAAACAAAATGCAGTGCCGGGCAATACTGACCGTATATTCTCATTCGGAATGAGCGGCGGCGGTGCACAGAGTGCAATCTTCGGCGCATCGGGCAACAGCAGTCTGTATGATGATTACCTCACGGCTATCGGAGCAGAAAGCGGATACAAGGACAACATCTGTGGAAGCATGTGCTGGTGCCCGATAACGAATCTCGATCAGGGCGATGCTGCACACGAATGGAATATGGGACTTACACGCAGTTCGCTCAGCACTGCCGATGCAAGCATCAGCAAAGGACTTGCTGCGGAATGTGCCACATACGTAAATGCTATCGGTTTTAAGGATCCTTCAACCGGCAATTTGCTCACACTGTCATCAACATCAAACGGTTATTATCAGAACGGTTCATACTATAATTATGTCATGGGGGTAATTAACAATGCCGTTTCGCGATACAACAGCTACAATAGCGCCAGTGTATCGTCTTATTCCACAACGGACACCTCGGCACTCTATTCATTCGTGTCAAAATACAAGAAAGCAACAAAGGGTCTGGGTGCATATGATGATTACGCAACAAAGGGGAATCCGGAGAACACAGTGTTCGGAATATCGGGCACAGCAGGACATTTCGACCAGTATCTGGCACCACTCATAAACACATACGCATCAAGCTACTATTCTTATTTCACGTCAGACCTCGCAAGCACCAATGTGGATGCCGTAGGAAAGACTGTGCAGGAAAGACTGATGATGTACACTCCACTTTACTATCTCATCGATAACAGTACATACTATAGCGGCGGAGGCAGCGGCAGCAGCGAAGTTGCACCCTACTGGCGAATACGTACCGGCATAGATCAGAGCGACGCTCCGCTCAATACCGAAATAGACCTAGCTCTTGCTCTTCAGAACTACAGCGGCGTAAAGAGTGTCGACTTTGAGACTATATGGGGACTGGGGCACACACAGGCCGAAGACAGCGGAGATGCAAACACTAACTTTATAGTATGGGTGGAAAAGTGCGTGGCTGAAACAGCAACAGGCGTAAAGCAGGTACCGGCAGCAGTTCCATCATCTTTTCAACTATCTCAAAATTATCCTAACCCGTTCAACCCAACAACAACCATCAACTACCAAATATCCGGAACAGGAAAAGTTGTATTAAAAGTGTTTGACATTCTTGGAAGAGAAGTAGCAACATTGGTAAATGAAACGAAAGAAGAAGGAAGCTACAAAGCAACATTCAATGCTTCCACGCTTTCCAGCGGAGTATATTTCTACACACTGAAAGCAGGTAATTTTATTTCAACGAAAAAAATGATGTATTTAAAATAGTATCAATTTATTTTTTTCACACACTGAAAAGCACGGTTGTTCACCGTGCTTTTTTATTTAAGCTGCATTTTGTCCTACACTTCTAAGGAATAAGACATCTATGTTATTTTTGGAAGAATCCCTCCTTTGATGCGGTGATAAAAAATTTCAATGAAAACAATTAATTTGTTTTAGATTTCAGAAGCTTTAACCATACAATGCGATTATTTTGTTGGAATTATATCAGGCCTGCCGGGAAGTAATATTCATCACAGATTTTAATCTGTTTTTACTCCCAATTCTGTAGTATTATTATGACGTAGAGCATTTTATAATATCCGTAAATTTTGTTTGGCTATTTTTTTTATTATGTTCTCCTGCGGGTTTTTATTATACAGCCAAATTTCACTTTAAACTTTTTTTACCATTTGCGACAGTCAGAGTATTGTTTTTTTAATCAATAATGGAAACCCAATACAATAGAAGGGAAGACCAATGTCTTTAATACAGTTTATTACATTTTCTAATAATTGTATAATAAATTTTATACTATAGATGATCGATAAACAAAATAGAAATATTTCTTCATTAGAAGCCAAACTTTCAAGCATCAAGTCTGAATACATCACTCTGCCAGAAGACGAAATTCTTTACAAATACAACGATCCCTCCGACAGTGTATACTTAGTTCTTAAAGGACTAATCGGATTAATAAATGAGAATGATAAAAACGGTTCCTATCAGACAAGTATCAAAAAAGATGAGTTTTTCGGACTCGAAGATATTCTTCAAAATTTTAAACGACCGAACACGGCAATTGCATTGGAAAGTTCGGAATTGTTAAGAATAAAATTGACGGATATTCCAAATAAACAAATTAATTCACTTTTCAATAACCTTTCAAAAATTAGCAACACAAACGAGTTGTTGTCGTCGCTTACAAAAACAAATGCCGGCAAAAATCTTTTTGGAATTCAGGAAGTTAGAGGTAAAAAGGTTATTTCTTTTTACGGACAGCACGGTAATTTAACTTATGCGGTTTCATTCAGGGACTATTTATTTAAATATATAGAGGATGGGAATAAGGATTTAATCGTAAATATACTTTCGTGTAAAACCATTGATTCAACCTTCCTGGGGGCTTTGGTCGCTTCTTTAAAAAAAATATCCTCCTGCGGCGGCGGCATGAAACTAGTTTGCAGCGAAGACATTAACTCATGGTTATTTGTTGTGACCAAGATGAATAAAGTTTTTAATATGTACGGCACTCTGGAAGAAGCCGTAAATAGCTAAACCGGTTAATAACTTTTTTGATTCTTTACTTTATAGCAGATTAAAATTTCCCTTACGTTAAAAAATAAAATAGTATTATGAATGATTTAAACAATTCGGATTTATCGGTACTCCGCGGTGAAAATGAAAGGCTTCATAAAAGCGTCCAGGAATTATCGATATTAAACGATATTTCGGTGGCGGTCTCGTCAGCGAGAAATTTCGAGGAAATTGAACACCTTATAGTAAGAAAATGTATTAAATATTTGAACGTAGAAGAAGGTGTAATTATGCTTCTTGAAGAAGCCGATGATTCCGAAAAATTCACGACAATGTTGAGAACTAAAAATTCAGTTATTGATTCTCTGCCGTACAAATTAGACGACCAGTTAATGGGTTGGATGCTGAAAAACAAAACGGCACTTGTAATAAATAATTTTGCTGAGGATAATCGTTTCAATATAGGAAAAAATCCGGATTCGCAAATTAAGTCTTTATTATGCGTCCCGATGTTAATTAAGTCCAGAATGATTGGAGTGATCACATTATTTAATAAAATAAATGCCCCTTTCAGCGAAGACGACAAGCGGCTTATGTCAATATGTGCAGCTCAATCGGCACAGGTAATTGAAAACGCGCGGCTGTACGAGCAGGAATCGGTTCTTGAAAAATTGCAGGACGAAATGAACCTTGCGGCCCAAATTCAGAGCAATCTGCTTCCTCGTTCCCCTATTAAAATCAACGGTGCTTTAATTACCGGTAAAACTCTACCGGCAAAAATTGTGGGCGGCGATTTTTACGATATAGTTGCTTTAAGCGACGGCGAAGCGGCGTTTTGGATCGGCGATATATCCGGTAAGGGTATGCCCGCCGCCCTGCTAATGGCAAACATACAGGGAGTACTTCGTTCCCGAACTATCATGGACAAAAATATTGTCGATTGTATGAGTAATGTTAACGTATCGATGTGCGAGAACAGCGAAGACGACAAGTACGCGACGATTTTTTATGCAAGGCTTAATATGACTGCGACCCTACTTTCATTCATTTCAGCCGGACATAATAATCCCATCCTTTTAAGAAAGGATGGTGATATTGAAATTTTTAAAACTGAAGATATACCGATTGGGATATATCCCGATTATCATTTCAACGAAAAAATAGTTGAGATTTCATCCGGTGATACTCTAATAGTCTATTCCGACGGAATAATTGAAGCGATAAATAATGATGAAGAACAATTCGGTGAACCGCGTTTAATAGAAATTATTGAAACAAACCGACAATCAGAACCTGAACAAATTATTGAAAAAATTTTTAAAGGTGTAAATACCTTTTCACAAAATGTACCGCAGTCAGATGATCAAACATTACTGATAATTAAACTGTAATAAAAATGACGTCGAGAATAATTTCCCATTTTGAAATTAAAGAGACTCTTGGCGCCGGCGGCATGGGTATCGTTTACAAAGCGTACGATACCAAGTTAAACAGGTTTGTTGCTATTAAAGCCATCGCCGGCCACATTGCCCATAATACGGAATATCGAAAGAGATTTTTGATAGAGGCACAAGCTGCCGCGGCTTTGAACCATCCCAACATTGCAACCATTTACGAAACACTCGAACAGGAAAACGACGCTTACATTGTAATGGAATTTCTTGAAGGCGAAGAGCTAAGCAAAAAAATATCCAAAGGAAAGCTCGCAGCAGCGGAAGCTCTCGACTATGCAATACAGATAGCCGAAGGATTAAAGGAAGCTCATTCAAAAGGAATTGTTCACCGCGATATCAAAAGCCAAAATATAATGGTGACCGGCTCAAACCTGATAAAAATTATGGATTTTGGATTGGCAAAGTTAGCCGGGCAATCGATGATGACGCAGATAGGTACAACCATCGGTACTATAAATTATATGTCACCGGAACAAACCCGCGGCGATGAAATAGATCTACGTACCGACCTTTGGGCGCTCGGTGTAGTCCTTTACGAAATGCTTACAGGCAAATCTCCTTTCAGGGGCGAATACGAACAGGCAATTATATATTCCATACTGAACGAGGAGCCGGCACCTGTTTCGGAGATTGATAAAGACATTCCGAAGGAATTAGACGAAGTACTGAAGAATCTTCTTTCGAAACGGCCCGAAAACAGGTATCAAAACGCCGATGAACTTCTTGCGGATTTAAAAGCGATTAAACAAAGTTTGGAAACCGGGATCCCGGTTGAACAGATAAAATCATCGATAAGCACTGCGGAATACATAAATAAATTAAAAAAGGAAAAAGCTGCTGCATCTTTCTTTAGCCGAAAAAGTGTAATTATTGTATCTGCCGGAATTGTACTTCTATTTCTCATATTACTTTTTAAAAGCGGGGATATACTTAATTTGCTCGGCATCGGTTCATTGAGCGGTGAAAAACATATTGTTGTATTGCCTTTTGCCAACGTTGACAACAACCCGGATAATCAGGCATTTGTTGACGGCTTGATGGAAACATTAACAAACAAAGTTTCCGATCTAGAGCAGTTTGCAGATAAATTATGGGTTGTGCCTGCTTCCGATGTACGGGCAAGCAAAATTACAAGCGCAAAAGAAGCATACAACCAGTTTGGCGTTAATTTGGTAATTTCAGGCAGCGTGGAAAAATTGACAAGCGGGTACAGAGTAAATATAAACCTTGTTGATGCAAAAAACTTAAGACAGATAGCAACAAGTGAAACTGACGATCCCATGACGAGTACATCTTTTATGCAGGATGAAGCCATAATTAAAGTTGCCGATATGCTGAATATTGAATTGAAGCCGGCAAATCTTGAATATCTAACTGCCGGAAAGACGGGCAATGCCCAGGCTTATGAATTATATTTAAAAGGACTCGGCAATTATGTTAATTACGATAAAACGAAGAACCTGGATAGCGCGATCGAATTATTTAACAGAGCTATAAACTTAGACAGCTCATTTGCCAGAGCCTATGCAAGTTTAGGTTCAGCACTTTTATATAAATATAAAAGGACAAAAGAATTACTTTATATTGAACAGGCAATTAATGACTGCAACAGGGCAATTGAAATAAATAATAAATTGGTTTCTGTTAGAAATACTTTGGGTAATATTTACCTGGAAACAGGTAAAAACAATGATGCTAAAAATGAATTTCAAAAAGTTCTGCAGGTTGATCCAAATAATTCTGCTGCATACTTTGGTCGTGCAGAAGCATTCTTTAATATGGGAATGAACCGTGAAGCAGAAACTACCTACCAAAAAGCAATTGCTGTTAAACCCGGATATTGGTACTCCTATAATGATTTGGGCTGGTTTTATTACCGGCAAGGAAGGTACAGAGAAGCTGCAGCGCAGTTTCAACAAGTAATAACATTAACTCCGAATAATTATATCGGATATCTTAATCTTGCATCTATGTATTACTTGCTTGGCCAAAAGGATGATGCAGTTAAAATGTGGGAAAAATCTTTAAAAATTGAACCGGATTACAGGGCTTATTCAAATTTAGCAATAATTTATTTTGATGAAAAGAAATATAAACAGGCGGCAAGTATGTATGAAAAAGTAATCGAGTTAAACAGTAAAGATTATAGAATTTGGGGTTATCTCGCAGAATGTTATTACAGAATACCGGATGAAAAAGAAAAATCTATTGATGCTAATAAACATGCACTTGCTTTAGCAGAACTGCAATTACAGATAAATCCTAAAGATCCTGAGATTATATCATCAATGGCTTTTTGTTATGCTATGCTCGGTGAGATTAATAAATCCAAATCCATGTTAAATGAACTAAAGAATTTGCAAATAACCAATAGTCAAACATATTTAAATATTGGAATTATATACGAAGAATTTTTTGGAGAAAGAGAGACAGCACTTAATTGGATAAAAAAAGCTTTAGAAGGAGGAATTTCTGTCAATGAAATTAAGAATGCTAATGAACTCAATGGATTAATTAAAGATAACAGGTTTATGAATTTAATAACGGAGGTTAAGAAAAGACAGAATAATATCAATTAGGAAATAGGAAAACTTCTAACAAGAATGTTTAAAATTTCGATCCGGCATGGTATTTATATTTTGCAAAATTTAAGTCGAAAATTAATAAAAATATTACGTTTAGAAGAAAAGGGGAAGAAGTCAATATTATCGATAAAGGTTGTAATTGGTATCTAATAAAACAAAAACAATAGAAGGAGTAATGTTATGAGAAGAATAATCTATTTTTTAATTTTATTATCAATCTTCACTCTGCCGTTATCGGCTCAATGTTTACAAACAGACACAATAAAAATTTCACCTAGTTATATTATACCACAGTGCGACAGTGTATCGGGATTAAATTACGTTTATATTATTAACACTTCTGATACAACCTTGTATCTCATCCCTGTACCTAAAGATACAACTATGTGGAAAAAAGCTTTTAGTCATATCTCATTTAAAATCAAAGCTAACAGCACAAAAAAATTGCATATAAACTCTTTCAATGGAAGATATAGTTTAAATTATACTATTTCATTACAACCCCAAGGGAGTACAATCAGTTTACCCCCTTCTGTAATTGTAGTGCAGGGTCCTCCTCCACCTCCTGTAAAAAAGCAGAAGTCAAAATAATAAATATTTTCCGGTGAATATCATATACGTATAGATGCAAATTGTTTTCCCATCCCTCTCCCAAATAACCGGGAGAGGTATATTTTTTATTAAAATCATCGAGCACTTATTATCGGGCAAAGAAATATTTCAAATAGAAAACAACATGTACTATAATCAGGATATAATCCATGCTATCTCCGAAAGAGTCCCTTCGGGAGGGGCTTTGGGATTTTTTTCTTATTATCATTTCTACTAATATGTCATCCCGATTCATCGGGACGACACAGTGCAACACCAAACTATATTTTATAAGAATTAAGTTGACATGCAAGCGATCGAATCGGGACCACCGACTTTGTCGGGGCAAGCCACCGCTTTCTGCGGGGCAAGCAGGATCTAAATGCCGGGGCTACTTTAAATTTCATTTGCGTAACTTCAGTTATTAAGATTCCATAGACACCGGTAATATCTAACTATCCGGTTTTTATTTACTATTTTGCATACTCTTTAATTTATAGACAAGAAAATGATAGAATATACAAGCACAAAAATCGAAAAAGTAGCTGTCCATAATATCGGCAACAAAACCAATGGGGAAGAGCTTCACCTTTCTAAAACTTTACTTGATATTTCCGATGTTAAAGTAAGCGAACTGCTATTTAAGTTTTTCCTAACTCCTTTTTCTGATCCAGAGTATCATTCATTTAGTTTCAGTAATGACGACTTTACTTTAAATCCTATGTTCAACTTTGCTTCCCAGATATTTGAAGATGTTAAAATTTTTCAAAAGACTTCTGTTGATATAGCCAAGTATCTTTATGAACTTTCAATCCATCCCCAGATTAAGCCGGGTGATTTATTCATTACTTATTTTTCCGAGATAGTAGTTGAAGATGAAGTTACTTATGCTATCGGAATTTTCAAATCCGAAAACAAGCAATCGTTTCTGAAACTGGACAGGGAACAGCAGTCTTATTCAATCAAATGTGAAGACGGTATTAACATTGAAAAGCTTGATAAGGGCTGCCTAATATTTAATACCGATAAAGAATCCGGATATAAGATTTGTATAATAGATAAATCCAACAAGAATGCGGAAGCTCAATACTGGAAGGATAGTTTTTTACAATTGAAGCCTTATAGCGATGTTTATCATTATACTAAAGACCTCATGAACATGACAAAATATTACATTGCTAAAGAACTCCCGGATGAATTTGAAATTAACAGAACAGATCAAATTGATTTGCTAAACCGCTCAGCGGAGTACTTCAAAACTCATGATAAATTTGATAAAGAAGATTATGAGAAAGAGGTTTTCCGGGATTCGAAAATGATTAAGTCTTTCAGAAAGTTTGATGAATCCTACCGGAATGAAAACGATATTGATTATGAAGACAGTTTTGAAATATCCTCCTCCGCCGTAAAAGAAGGCATGAAATTATTTAAAAGTGTACTCAAACTCGATAAAAATTTTCATATTTACATTCACGGCGATGTTGAACTTATAAAGCAAGGTGTTGAAAAGGACGGAAGGAAGTATTATAAGATTTATTATGAGAATGAAGCATAGAATATTTTATTTGTGAAATATAAATGGGCAGTTAGCTGAACTGCCATGATAAAATACGACACTGTTTATTTATCTATGTGCGCGTTTGTAAATTTTTATTCTTGAGAAATCAGCATTAGAGAACCGGTTAACACATAATGTAAAAAAGGTTACTCCCATTGCAACTATTAGAAAGGCACTCATTAAAGGGGTAATAATAAATCCATTTATATTAAATGCAACTCCTGATTTTACAAGTTCCACAGGGGACATGTATTCAAGATGTAATGCAATGAATCTAAATGCCGATGTTGTATAGGTTAACGGATTGAGATAGACAATAGGAGTCAGGATTTTCGGAATGGCCATAGTAGGAATATATGCACCTGATAAAAAAGTAAGAGGAAAAGAAACTATGGTAATAATTAATTGAAAATTAGTTGAATCTTTTGCTACTGAAGCTAAATAAAGGCCCAAAGAACCGAATGTTAATCCAACCAGACACATCAAACTAATCATTATAATTCCATGTAAAAAATCAATGTTAAGACCAATAAATAATCCTATTACTACAATTATTATACCCTGAAGAACGGCCACTATGGCCGATGAAAGAACATGTCCTATAGCTATTTGCCATCTTGTAACAGGCGCCACCAGAATTTCCTTCATAAACCCGTTAGCAATATCCTCGAGTATATTCATTGAATTATTTAATGCTGTTTGAAATACCGTCATAATAATAATACCTGCAATAAGGTAATTCATTGGATGAGCTAAAGCGGAAACCATTGATTTGGTTACAAAAGAAAATATAAAAAGAAGCATCCCGGTCATAAAGAGAGTAAAAAACAACCTCATTTTGTTTCTTACCAGTTTAATTAAATTTCTTTTTACAATTGCTTTAATTGGACGAATCATACTCTTATCTCCTTGCCTGTAATGGCGATAAACACATCATTAAGAGTGCCTTTGTTAATTTCAATATCCACGATTGATTCTTTAAAGACGGAGATAATGTCCAATATTTTTTCGATATTAGTTGCAAAAACAGTAACCAGACCATCATCTTGTTTGTATTTCAAGCAGGATTCGCTAAGATATTGTAATAAATTATCCTGGTTTGAGGTTTTAATTTTCAACGTTATGGAGGTGAATTTCTTTTTTAGATTATTAGGCGTATCATGAGCCACAATTTTCCCATGATCGATAATAGCAACTTTATTACAAATCTCAGCTTCATCCATATAGTGAGTGGTAAGAAATATAGTAATATTTTTTTGTTTTTGAAGCTTATGAATATAGTCCCAAACATTTGCCCTGGTTTGCGGATCCAGCCCGGTAGTCGGTTCATCTAAAAACAGGACTTTAGGGAAATGTACAAGTCCCCGTGCAATTTCCACGCGTCTTTTCATCCCACCGGAAAGGCTGTCCACCGGAGCTTTTTTCCAATTAATAATATCTACAAGCTCCAGCACAAAATCTATCCGTTCTTTAACTTCCGACCGGGGCACATTATAAAAATCACAATGAAGCATTAAGTTTTCTTCAATTGTCAGTTTTCCATCAAGAGTTGATTCCTGAAAAACGATACCAATATCGTTCCTAACCTTATCTTTTTGATTTGATACGTCATTACCATTGATTTTTAATTCCCCATATGTTTTGTCATGTATAGTGCATAAAGTATTTATTGTAGTGCTTTTCCCTGCACCATTAGGACCGAGAAAAGCGAAGATAGTACCCTGTTCAACATTGAACGAGATATTATCTACCGCCGTAAATGAACCAAATTTTTTTGTGAAGTTTTTTACTTCAATACTGTTGGTGACCGCCATATTACTCCATTTATTCAAAATATGTTATTTATTTATCTATCTATAGTTAAAGACGATTGAAAGCGGAAAATATTCTAAATTCAATTGAAGTATTTCTAATTTTTTCTGCCGGGTTATAAAAGAAGAAAATTGCCAAACCATTTCTTAGGCAAATATTCAAAATATACCTGAGATTCGATTCAATTATTAAATGTTGTGGGAGAACGGTATGAAGATTAATTATACATTTGAACCTAAATTAAAAAATGTTCTTCTCAAGAGTTGAGAAGAACATTAGTATGAATATTTATCCTATAGCCGGATTTGGGGGGAGGTGAAAAATACCTTTTAAATATGCTTATGAGCAAAAGTTCCATTCTTTTTTACAAATGTATTTCCAACTTCTTCTTTCCTGCCATAAGATACACTTCTGTTATCTGAATTAACTCCTGCATTACTCACCGAAGTGATTTTGAACTTCGAGATTAAACTCTCAAGATTTGAAGTAAGCCTATTTAAATCTTCGGCTGCACGGGCTACCTCCTGAATACCCGCCGCGCTTTGCTGGGTTACACTACTTATAGCCTCAATATTTTTGCTTATTTGT
>Ga0181529_10005766_pt1 | contig 12850 bp, 8 predicted proteins | sample PEATcosm2014_Bin_36_FD_119763 | JGI IMG/M metagenome (GOLD analysis project Ga0181529, IMG submission 119763) | Peatland microbial communities from MTU Mesocosm Facility, Houghton, MI, USA - PEATcosm2014_Bin10_30_metaG | ecosystem: Environmental > Terrestrial > Soil > Wetlands > Peat | place... | reverse complement strand
TGCCCTGTACTTCCGCGGGGCCTCGCTTGCCGCCCTGGAACGGTACGCAGAAGCGGCAGAATCATTCGAGCGCCTGCTCGCGTACACCCCGGATGATGCCAATGCATGGTACGAGCAGGGATGCGTTCTCGGGAAACTCCGGCACTTCGAGGACGCGATTGCCGCATTCGATCATGTTATTCACCTCAACCCGGAGCATTTTGATGCAGAGTTCCAGAAAGCCCGCTCGCTTGACGAGCTCGGACGGTACAGCGAGGCCGTCGAAAGTTATTCCGAGGCCCTTGTCATCCGGCCTTCGGATGCAAAGACGCTCTGTTACAAGGGTGTGGCACTTGCCCGGAGCGGGCGCCCTGAAGATGCCGTAAAGGCATTTGACGCAGCGCTCGAAATCGATCCGGTCTTTGCCGACGCACTCTTTGAGAAGGGCAAGGCGCTTGTAACGCTCGGTATGTTCCGCGAGGCGGTCAAGACCTTTGACAAGACCCTGCTGATTGACAGGAACTATGCCGAGGTCTATTTCTACAAGGGGCTTGCTCTTGCCGACCTTGGAAGGCATGACGATGCGATTGTTGCGTATACCAAGACCATCGATCTCGATTCAGGCAATACGGATGCATTCTACCACAAGGGGATCTCCCTTGCAGCAACCGGTAAACTTAACGACGCGATCGAGGCATTCGATCACGTGATCCAGTCCACGCCGGGCTCGGTCCCCGGCTGGCTTCACCGGGGAATGGTACTGTACGACCTTAAAAAATACAACGATGCGATCGAGTCGTACGGAAAAACGCTGGAGATCGATCCGGAGAATGCAGATGCGTGGTACCTCAAGGGCCGTGCAATCCAGGCCCTGAACAAATTCGGGGATGCGGTTGAGGCATTCAACCGGGCGCTCGACATAAAACCTGATTTTGAGGATGCGCACTACGCGAAGGGCAGGACCCTCTTTGAACTGGGCATGTTCAACGAAGCCGTCCAGTCATACGACAACGTGCTCGCCCTCAAACCCAAAAACGATGAAGCGCTGTACTACAAGGGAATGGCGCTCCTTTCTCTCCTGCGGCCCGAGGATGCGGCAGCCGCCTTCGATCTTGCGCTCCGGCTCCGCCCGAACTACGCGTATATCTGGACCGGGAAGGGGATGGCCCTTGCCGCCCTTGACCGGCACAAGGATGCGATAACGTGTTACACGAAGGCGATCGGTCTTGACAAGAAGGATGCCCGAACCTATTACCAGTTCGGCCTCTCGCTCCTTTCCCTTGGCCGGTACCAGGAAGCGATAAAGAACTTCGATGCGTCGCTCGTGCAGCAGCCGGGTTATGCCCCGGCATTTTATGCAAAAGGGCGTGCATTGTGCGGGATCTCCATGTACCAGGAAGCGGTGAACGCGTTCGACCGGGCACTCGCAGAGCAGGCGAACTATCCTGAAGCATGGCTCCACCGGGGGATCGCCGAAGCAAGCCTCGACCGTTACGAGGATGCGCTGGACTGCTTTAACCACGCCCTTTCCATCAATGCATCCTATGCCCCGGCCCTCCTCAACCTGGGCAGGGCGCTCATCCACCTGGAAAGGACCGCAGAAGCGCTCGATGCATTCGAAAAAGTTCTTGCCCTCCAGCCGGAATCGGCGGATGCGTATTACTACAAGGGGCTCGCTCTTGTGAAAAGAGAGCAGGACGATGAGGCGGTCGATGCGTTCAACCATGCGATCGCCATCAACCGGCAGTACGCAGAAGCGTACCATTACAAGGGGGTCGCGCTCGCCCGCCACGAGCAGTATGAAGAGGCCGTCGCCTCGTTTGATGCGGCTCTCAGGATCAAGAACGATTATCCGGATGCCCTGTACGAGAAGGGGCGGGCGCTCTATCACCTGAAGAAATACAAGGATGCGATCGCGGTCTTTGACCAGGCATTGTCTGCGAACCCGGGGTCCGGCGACGCCATCTTCCAGAAAGGACGGACTTATCTCGCGCTCCAGAATCCCGACGGCGCAATACGGGCATTCGACCGGGCGCTTGAGATAAATCCGTCCTGCTACCAGGCGCACTACTGGAAGGCGCGGACGTTGAATGACGAAGGCAGTTACGATGCAGCGATCACGGAGTACGACCGGGCCATCGCCATAAAACCGGATTCTGCCGAACTCTACCGGGACCGCGGTCTTGCATACGCAGCGATCGAACAATACCGCGACGCGATCAAGTCCTATGACCGGGCGCTGGAACTTGATCCCCATGATGCAGACGCATTCTCCCACAAGGGGACTTCTCTTGCCGAACTTGGCATGTACCGCGATGCGCTCGAAGCGTTCGAGAAGGCGCTCGAAAAGAACCCGGGGCTTGCAGGCGCTTGGTTTGGCAAAGGAAATGCTCTCTACGATGTCGGGAAGTTTTCAGAGGCACGGGACGCGTACGATGAAGGCCTGCGGATCGATCCGGAGAATGCGGTTGGCTGGACCCGGCGGGGCATGTCCTTTGCCGGCCTGCAGGACCAGAAGACCGCGATTGAATCCTATGACCGGGCCATCGCGATCGATCCCTCGTTCTCTATCGCCTACTTCACGAAGGGGAGTGCGCTTGAAGCGCTCGGGCAGTTTGAGGATGCAGCCGAGTCGTACCGTGCGATGATCTCCCTCCAGCCGGATTTTGTCGATGCATGGATCCACCTGGGGCGGGCCCTGCAGGAACTTGAAAAGTACCAGGAGGCCCTGACATCGTTCAAACGTGCGCTCGAGATCGATCCCTCACGAAAAGAGGTCTGGAACGAGATCGGTGCGACGCTGGACAAGCTGGGCAAGCACGAGGAAGCGAAGATCTGCTACGATAAGGCGCAGTAAGGATCCGGGCTGGAACTCTCTTTTTATCCGGCCCGGGAACGCCTGTAAAAGCGTCCGATTTCCTCTCCTGATATTTTAGGGTCGTATGTTCGTTTGTTTGCCAAAATACGCCAAAATTGAGCCCCATATAATACCCTTTGGCGGGCCGTATTCGCGTTCTGGCGGCGGTCATTTTCGCCATCAACAAAATACCCGACCTGCACCGCAAACATCCCTCAAAACGCGTCTATATAGACGTTTTATTTTGCCCGATTTTTAAAATAAGTCCAATTTGAGGTTATTTCGAAACGGATCCCGATACGGGCTTCTTTTCGAAGGATCGAAGGGCAATCGGGGTTCAAAATGAGCCCTGATTGGATGCGGGGTAGTGATGGATCTAAAAGAGAAAGGCTGGAAACAGCGGGGTTTTTGGGAATGGGGTGTGGTCGAAAGTTCTCTTAAAGTTTGACTGTTTGGTTAATTATTTTCATAAAAATTAAAAGTCCGGTTTTTGTTCCCACTATTTTTCCTGAAAAGTACACAGGCACTGTTTTTCCCCTCACTAAATCAGCAGAACTTTTTTTAATGAATCTGATGAATTCTCCAAAAGTCCGGAATTTCATTTATTAAATTTTGCAGATTCCGACCATACAGGAACCGTAAACAAAGACATGCCATAAAGGTTCTCCATCAGCCTTATGCTTCGAAGAAAGTCATAGAGAGAAGAGATGGCTGATAAAAAATACGAATCATTGAAGATTGAGAATATTGTTGCATCCGGTGCCATCGCAGAGTCCATTGATCTTGTTGTGTTGTCAAATAAGGTCAAGAACTGCGAACTCAATAAGAAACGGTTTCCCGGTGCGGTATATCATATCGCAGATCCAAAGATTGCGTGCCTGATCTTTTCGTCGGGAAAGATAGTGATTACCGGCCTCCGTAATGATAAGGCGCTCACCGATGGACTTGCAGTCATCACAAAATCGCTCAATGAGGCGGGTTTTGAAACCCTCAAAGTGCCCAAAGTCGCGATCACCAATATGGTCTGTTCCTACGATCTCGGCAAGTACATCAATCTCAACAAGGTTGTCGTCACGCTCAATGTCGAAAATATCGAGTATGAACCTGAACAGTTCCCCGGGCTTGTATACCGGATCAAAGATCCAAAACTGGTCGTTTTGATCTTCTCTTCAGGAAAACTTATCCTCACGGGTGGCAAGAACCTTGAAGACATCAGGAAGGGGCTTGACGTTCTCGAACAGAAACTTGAGAGCATCATGTAAAAAAAGAAAATATTTTTTGCGTTGATGCGGCAAAATACCTACTTCTTTGCCGCCGGTGCTGCCCAGGGGTTCGGGAAATCGTGGTTGCATTGCTTACAATGCAGTTTCGGGATAATTTCTGTCGTGCACCACTTAAGTCCGCAATATGGGCAGATGAACATATGATCCTTGCCATGATCTGACATGTATGCCTTATATGCCGGGAGTTACTGATAGGGGTATCGATTACGATCGACCCGGATGACACCGGGGCAAAACAGAACCTGGCAATTGCTCTAAAAAAAAACAAGCCTGAGCATCCTTTGTGGTGATTGTGCGGCAACCTGTGTCCGGTTCCAAAGGGGATTTTCCCGACCCGGTTTACAGATAGACATATGAGGTGACAAAGCAAGTCTTGCCAGAGAGAGACGTGCAAGGAAACCGGTGTCAACGGCAGGGCCGGTGACATCCCGACCAGACATGAGGGAGAGATGGTAATCCCCGGTCATGAATGCACCCCGCCCGGTGGAGCAGTCCTTTAAAGTACGAGCGGCTTTACCGGAATACCAGAAACGAACATAAAAAAAATTGAGGTTTGAAATGTCACAACAGCTTGGCGGACAGCCAATTATTATTCTGAGTCAGGGAACAACCCGAAATCGCGGCGAGGAAGCCCAGCATTCGAATATCATGGCCGCAAAGGCAATCGCAAATGCGGTCAGGACCACCCTTGGTCCCCGGGGCATGGACAAGATGCTGGTCAGCTCAACCGGGGATATTGTCATCACGAACGACGGTGCGACAATCTTAAGTGAGATCTCGGTCAAGCATCCCGGCGGAAAGATGATGGTCGAGGTTGCCATGACCCAGGATGACCAGGTCGGAGACGGAACCACGACCGCAGTGGTCATTGCCGGTGCCCTGATGGAACAGGCAGAAAACCTGCTCGAAATGGGAATCCACCCGACCGTTATCTCCCAGGGATACCGTCTGGGTATGGAAAAAGCTCTTTTGATCACAAACTCCCTTTCGTTCAAGGTCGAAGCGACCGACAGAAAGACGCTTGTCAAGATCGCCGACACCGCGATCACGGGGAAATCGATCGAATCGGTCAAGGTGAAACTTGACGGCATCATCGTGGATGCTGTCATGGCCATCGCAGAAAAGACTGATGGGAAATACGTTGCCGATGAAGACGACGTGATGATCAAGAAGCAGAAGGGCAAATCAATGGACGACTCCGAGCTCATCCGCGGTATTATCCTTGACAAGAAACGAGTATCCGAAGGCATGCCAAAGAAGGTCGCCGGGGCCAGGGTTGCTCTTATTGCGACCCCGATGGAGATTACAAAGACCCAGTCGAAGGCCAAGATCAGGATCACGACCGCTGATCAGCTCTCTTTGTTCTCCGAACAGGAGCGGGACACTTTAAAGAAACTGGCTGATTCCGTGGTAAACGCGGGTGCAAATGTCGTGCTCTGCCAGAAGGGCATTTCTGACCCGGTCCAGTTCTACCTTGCAAAGCACGGCGTGTATGCAGTTGAGGACGTCCCTGAAAAGGATCTGAAGTATGCAGCACGGGCGCTCTCCGGAAACATCGTCAACAAGCCGGAAGACCTGACGGCAAAGGATCTCGGGCATGCCGATGTTGTCGAAGAGGACAACGATATGGAGATCACCCGGATATCCGGGTGCAAGAATCCCAAAACCGTCAGCATCCTGATCCGGGGCACGAGTGACTATCTTCTTGACGAGCTGGAGCGTGCGGTTGTTGATGGCACCCGCGTGGTTATGGATGCAATCGAAGACGGCACATACGTTGTCGGCGGCGGTGCAGTGGAGATCGAGCTCTTAATGAAGATCCGAAATTACGCTGAAACGGTAGGGGGACGGGTACAGCTGGCAATTGAGGGATACGCGACGGCCTTCGAGATCATCCCCCGCACCTTGGCGGAAAATTCCGGATACAACCCAATCGACAAGCTGGTCTCTCTCAAGAACGCCCATGCGAAAGGGGAGAAGACGGCCGGCCTTAATGTCTACACGGGAGAGGTCATCGATATGTTTAAGGAGGGTGTGCTTGAGCCGCTCCGATCCAAGCGCCAGTCCATCCAGAGTGCATCTGAAACCGCTATCATGCTCATCCGTATCGATGATATGATGATCACGCAGTCTAAAGGCGGACAGATGCCGGGCATGGGATAATCACATTATCATTTTTTTTAATTAAACAAACGACTTAAAATCGAAAATTTTAGAAAATTTTATGCCGTTAAAATCGCCGAAAAAACCCGGTCCGGTATAACAAGGGCGATGTTCTTTCTGATACCTATAGTGGTGCTGTTGCTTTGGCGGTTGATCAAATAATTTTAACAAGGTGAAAGATTAGTCACCAACCGCCAACGTAGTAGCACCGTATTGGATGTTTTTGTGTTGATTCGGTTCTGCCAAGTTGACGGTTATTAATTGTGTCCCTCTACAGATAAGAAATGGTTAAGGGAGTACGTTGCCTTGAGAGATTACACTTTCAATAGACTCTATTTTTTTCTCATCAGTCTCTTCTTTGCATTTTTCACGTGTTATTGTCTTTTTTACCTTTGTTTTAATCTCGTCCAAATGGCGGAACTGTATGACATGCCAGTCGTTCTTTAGGGATACTTCTATGACCGGCTCGAAATCATACGGTATAAAAGCACTCCAGAGTGCATCATCACTGACATCAGATGTGTATCGTTTTGAGGTGCTTTTCGGGTACGCTATCCATAAGCAGCCGCCCGGTACGTAGACTGAAACGAGCTCCCCCGCTAGATGGTTTGCCTGTTCAAAAGTATGGACAAAAGCCAGGATGAACGTATATTTTTTCGGCGCGACATGGTGTTCATCGACCATTCTGTCCGCAAATAATAATTTCATCTCTTCAGGAGCATTTATGAGAAGAACAGGAGTTTGATCATCCAGATTTAACTTTCGAAGAAGTGGATCCATATCAAACCTCTTTAGATCACTGATGTAAACGGGTTGCATTTATATGTTGGGATTTTAGGTTCTGTTGAGTCTGCGGTAGAAATACAAATTCTTTCGAGATGAAAAATTCACCATCAACCGTAAATGCAACAGTACCCCGGGCTTTACTCTGTATTGAGGCATAGACACCGAACACTATCCCAAACCTTACGGTGCCATCAGGGTTGCAATATCGCTGCTGAGGATTCTCCCGCTAACTCCTGCAATCCGTCCCAACAGAAGTTTCAGGATCAAAGTGCGGCAATGATCCGTTCCCTGTTTTTCTTAAGATCATACCGTATTCTGCCGATATTAGCAGAGCCGTCTGCTACAATCGCAATCAATTCATCTTGGGAGAGGGGTGAGAGGAGGATCGGACCTTTTTCCAGCTCAACGAGCATCTGGGCCAGTTCTCCTTTCTCCAGTGACGTGCCCATTGAACCTGATGTTCCAAGACCCGTGGATGCCATGGCGGCAAGAGCTTCTGTATCAAATTTTCCAGAAACCGCACTCTCAATAACAAACCCATCGCTTCCTGCAACTACTGCTGCTGATACTCCCTCTATTTTCAAAAACTCACTAAGAATCGGTTTTAATAATGTTTGTGCCATCCTGTTACCGCCTATAAATAAATCTTTTTTTATTTCGAACTATTAATACTTAACCTAAAAAAAAGTAAAATTCCAGGATGTAATAAAAAAGAAGAGAGATCTTACATCATCTTGATTTTTCGGCTCCCTGTAGAAAACCTCATTCCATTCGTCATTCCCATGAACCTTTTTGTGATAGACTATAGATCTGGAAAGTTCCTGATGGCAATATGCGGGTTCTTTTCGATCAGTGCATAAATTGTATGATCTGTGGGAGATTAACGCACAGAAACATCTGGCGGGGTTCTCATAGAGTTGCTCTGCGGAAACGCGTGTTCTTACAGTACTTCCCTTAAGGCTTCAAGATTCTTTTCCAATTCGTCGAGGATTTTTCCCCTACCAGATTCTTCTTGCTGGAACTAGCTGTGCCAGAGTTCCTGTAAATCTCGTAATTCACAAAAATCCCACCATCGGTATCACGATAAATATTATGACGAATCTGGGTGTCCCGGAGATTGTTAAAATTCGTTATTCCTTTCTGTGTCAGAGTCTCGCGTATCCGTTTTACTTTTCCACGTTCGTACGCATTCAGGTTCCGTGATCCTTTGGGTCGTCCACGTGGCATGATATGGGATTATGCACAATGAATAAAATTGTTTTCGTTGCAATGGAATTAATTTCAACAAAAATAGTATATATCTCAAACACGGACATAAACTCTGTCAACAAAAATGACATTGATTGTGGCACTCTCCACCCAATGTTGCAGGAAAAGGCAATGTTCCCGCGTTGCCGAGATATATTCCTCGCTGATAAAAGGATTATTTTGATAGTGACATTATGAAATTATGACTGTTATTATTTTCATTTATTTTTATCCTTAATAAGGATAATAATGGAGAATTTTTCGCGGTGTCAGAGAAATTCTTTAATTTCATATTACCCAAACCAAAGGCGGTTTAACCCAAGGGGTCAAACCGTCGTCCGCGCTGTCGCACATAGATCAACGATACGACAACGATCGCCGCTGCCGCAAAAAGGTATATGTGTCCGATGACGGTATCTGCAAGCCAGCCGATAATTCCAACATCCATGCTCACCGCCGTTGGCGCCGGGGGTGCCGGTACAGCGTTGAGGGCCACATTGGGGATGGTCCCCGTATACGATGGAGATATGGTTGCCTGCGGCACGGCAGGAGTCTGAACCGCGGTGGGTACGTATGTATCCGGGCCGGTACCAGAGCCGCTCCAGCTGCCACTGCCTGCGTACCTCTCTTGCACCTCACTGCTCACCGCCATAGTGACGAGCTGGAAGAGATTCCCCGCACCTTCAAGGAATGATACACCAAACGTTGACAGCCCATGAGGTGACTCTGCCTCGAAATAATCGAGATTTTCATACGAATTATGGTATAGGTACTGTGTTCCCAACACCTCCCCATACAGGCCCCCATCGGCGATCCGCTCGACAAATAACTCGTTGCTCCCATAAGGTTTGGAAGTCACTAGGGATGCATTCAGGCTCATATGCAGCGTGGCTGTTCCACCTGCTGGGAAATTTGTTTTGACAATTTTTATTGTATAGGCAGTACTATTTACTCCCGAAAATTTATTCCTGACCGCGATTCTGCCGAATGCTGTGGCATCTGATGCTGTTGCTCCCTCCCACACCTGTGTGTTCAATATTGCATTCTCCGGATATGTGGGGAGATTGATGGAATAGTTGACCGAGCAGAACGGGCCACCGGTCGATGCAGAAAATCCTTTGGGGATTATTTCCTGTGTCTGCAGGTGGACACTGCTGATAGTGCCGGCGATTGTCGTGTTACCCGGGAATTGCCTGAATCCCCCGGGGTCGGTCGTGTATATGCTGATATTATGGAATCCCCGATCAGGAGGCGGTGAAAAATCGAGCACTGATGAGTTCGGGTTGAATGTCCAGTCGGGAAGGGTGGTATAGTTAAAGTCCAGATATTGCAAGCCGCCCGGGTATTGAAAGGTGATACCATTTATGGTGGTATTTGCGAATTCATTTGCACCGGTAAGCACCGTAATATAGCTGCTTATGGTTTTCGTGTCTGAACCATATTTGTTGGATGCGGTAAGAGAGATTGAATATGAACCGGGATTGGTATAACTATGCGTCGGGTTCTGAATTGTACCGTTCGTCCAGGTACCGTCACCCCAGCTCCAGTTCCATTGCATCGGAGTTCCCAGGGAGGTGTCGGTAAAAGCGATCACGGTATTGACCATGCCCGTGGTGGGGGACGCGGTAAAATTTGCCACTGGACTTCCAATGACGACATTGTTGGTAACGGTTACGGCATTCCTGCAGTACGGATTGCTCACGGTAAGTGACACATCATATGCCCCGTTGGCAGAGTACAAATGACCCGGATTTTCGAGGGTCGAGTTGGTTCCATCGCCAAAGTCCCAGAACCAGTGGGTGATCGGGTTCAACGACGAGTAACTCGCAGTATCGGTAAAGTGCACGGTAACCGGAGCGGATCCACCGGCAAAATCATTTGTGAAACCTGCTACCGGGCAGGTTACAGACGAACCGCTGGTATAAAGATAAATATTGGGATTATAATCGATATCCTCGTCCACCCAGACTATCCGGTATAATGATTGGATCGGAGAAAATGAAATTGAGGGAGTCATTATACTGGAACGATCGAGAGCAATCGGGACTTGCTGGTTAGTACTTGTATCGTTTACAACGAGGTCATTATTGTTGGAATATGACGCATTTGTCCGATACCACACTACCCAGTTACCTGAGATTGCCGGATGCTGATAAATTATATTCGGTTCATTGGGGGTCAGACTATATTCATCTCCTAGAGCAGTCCCATTTATGAGTATCTGGTAAGGATTACCCGGGGAACTAGTCTCTAGCCAGACGATCCGGTTGTTGTATATGGCAGGAAAAGTATTCAGGTTCGATCCTGATGAGATGGGAATTCCGATGCCGGAGGTAATATTAAAAAGATAAATCGTGGAACCAGACCTGCACGATGAATCACTGCCGCAATCTGCATAGGTAACAAGATTGCCATAGATCGCCGGGGACATCTGATCGGTTACAGAAGCGTTAATCTGGGTTGCCAAACTTGCCGATGTACCATTAATATAAATCTGGGAGATTCCGGTGCTGCTCGAAGTGTTCTGCCAGACGATCCGGTTACCGTATATGGCAGAATAATCATTGTCGTTCGCTCCTGAGGAGAGGGGAACTCTTGTTCCGGAGGTGATATTATAAAGATAAATCGTGGAACCAGAACCGCACGACGAATCATTGCCGCAATCCGTATAGGTAACAAGATTGCCATAGATCGACGGATTGGTCGTATAACTGGTATTATCAGTTACCTGCGTTTCAATTCCCGATGTGATGTTATACAAATAGATAATGCCGAAATTGTTAAATGGATCTGAATCCTGCCAGACAATCAGGTCATCGGAAATTGTGGGGAGCTGATGGTTAAAACCATTGACTTGAGTGGTGATGAGCGTTTCAGTTCCGGCGGCCGGAGCTGGATAGACAATAAAAAATATCAAAATGAGGAGAATGAACCAGATCCTGATAAATTCTCCCGAACTATCTCTTCCCATGCCCTCACCGGTTTAGGTTTCACATGCTCCAATCGTTTATCAGTACCCTTGGGCCCATCCAATGTTTGTGAAATATTGCGGGAATGTTGTTGAGGCCTCTATGCCGAATATGCCATTCGGTGGCGATGATGCCAAATTCGTTGTTTGTTGAATAATGGGGGGTGTAAAAAGTGTTTGTTTCGTAGTCGGTCCAATAGTGAACCCTACATCATACCATGTCCAGGTGCCGCTCTCTGCAAGATTTATGCCCGCGGTTAAGGGAAGCGTTGCTCCATACGTATCGCGGAGGACGAAATAATTATTGCTGTTTGGTGAACCGTTACCTGGGGTAAGTACCCCTAAAATCGAATAACAGTGGTCTGCCCTGATGCCGGAATTGTTGTACTGAGAACCTGATGGAGCAGTCCACGTTACGAGCGGGTACCTTGTTTTATATTTTCCATAGGCTGGATTAGGTGATGCGCAGAAACCAGCATAGATAAAATTTAAAATTGATGAGGCAGCTGGTACTCCCCCTGCCGCAGGGAAAGTCGGAGTTGAGTTGAATGAATAACAATTTTGCCCGGTGAGGTATGTCAGGGCAGTAGCTGCATTTCCACCCCACTGCAGTTTACTAAGATTCAGAACGTCAGCCAAAGTGGGATCTTTTGAGGTATTGGTTAGATCGCTGAGCGATAGCTGCGAACCTGTTGACTTTAGTGGAATCCCGTTTTCATAGTAGCAGAATTTTGCGTATGCCCGTTCATACAATCCTGGCCAAACCTCATTTACGTTGTTCGACCCTGCGCCGTAAAACCCGGAAGAATTGGCGAGAGATCCATTGCTGTCAAGCAGAACCTGCGGACTCACGGTGACTGGGGTAAGTATGCCCGTGGGATTGCAAACAGGAGTGTTAAGTGGTGTCGCAGGATTCAGTGGAACGGTAGGATCCGTGCTGGTTTGGATTTGGTGTCCTTTGTAGTCCCAGAAGTTAAATGTATAACTGTTACCGGATGAATTGATGGTAATATTTTTTATGATAAAATTCCGGTTAACCCATGCGATAGAAGCAAGTGCAGCAATAAATGGACAGTCACACAAGCATTGACCCTGTATTGGATTTGGCGAACTCGGAATTTTCTGAACGGTCGGAGTGAAGTTTGAAGAATAAAATTGCAATGTGGAAGGGATTTGTTTATAATTCACAGTGCTAGGGCAAGTCATCATGCATCCCCTGTGACAATCTCTTTTCCAAAACAGTGCATATATGACACTGACTTCTTTCCTGCGTTGCCTTTTTCAAAAGTGCTGGATGTTCTGGCCATGGCAATAGACACCTTATGTAATTCAATAATTCTCCATTATTGTTATAAACCTTATCGACAACAAAAAATATTATCATTAATTTGCCAATTTAAATATAACTAAAAAACACATTCTGGTAATAAAATTTCAATTTTACGGCTCTGTAGAATTCCTCAAAGAGAATGAGAAATAACAAAGTAGAGATCAATTTTGAGATGTTGTAGAGAATGATTTTGATCTTAATTTCCTTGACCTGTAGTCGGTATTTGCGAGCTTTGA
>Ga0181529_10005765_pt1 | contig 12850 bp, 11 predicted proteins | sample PEATcosm2014_Bin_36_FD_119763 | JGI IMG/M metagenome (GOLD analysis project Ga0181529, IMG submission 119763) | Peatland microbial communities from MTU Mesocosm Facility, Houghton, MI, USA - PEATcosm2014_Bin10_30_metaG | ecosystem: Environmental > Terrestrial > Soil > Wetlands > Peat | place... | reverse complement strand
AAGAAGATCCTTTTGGAATTGGCCACGTCGGGCGGCGACCCTGGCCGGTGGTTTGCAGCGGCGAAGGACGCCGGATTCCTCGATCTCGCCCTTGAATTTGCAAACACGGGCCGAACGGATCCGCGCACGCTCAGCCGCGCATCGCGCGACCTGCTCAAAAAAGATGCCCGGTTTTGCCTGGAAGTAGGCCGGCTAGCCATCCAGCGAATCCTTGAGGGGTACGGCTACGAGTTGACCGGTGTCGACGTCATGGATGCCTACGACCACTTCATGGCTGCGGCGCAGACGCTCGGGATCGCTTCCCAAGCCCGCGCCGATGTGCTCGCCATCGCGACGAAACAACCCGAAGCGGCATTCAGCGATATTCTCATCCGCCAGTGCTCCTTTGATCCGCAGGCATGGGAAGCGCCGAGGAAGACAATAACAGAGTAAAGGACATGGACAAGACGAAGCCCGACGCGACATTGATCGGACCTATCGCCAAGAAGGTCGTTGCCAAGGTGAGGCGGCATCTGGGACGCAGGGTCGTCAACATCAAGAGGGTCCTGGACGGTCGCGCTATGGCGGAAGGATTACAGAAGACGATTGCCACCCAGAAGGACCTTGCCAGCCTCGATCCGGCTCACGCGGCGTATGTTTACACGCAGAACCAGGTATCGGTCATGTCGGAACAGCTTACTGGCTTGAAAGAGATGGCGCCATTCGCGGACATGATTTCCCAGGCCGAGGACCTCTATGTGCCGAGCGCGCCCCCGATGAGCCCGTTGACCACCTCCTACTTCACCTGCTGGGCATTTTTCGATGCTTGTGCAGGGCCGGCCAACGAGACCATCGGCACGACGATTCTGGAGTTCGGCGCAGCTTTCGGCATGCACACTGAACTCTTGCGCCTTATCCGTCTGATGCAGGATTCGCGAATGGGTCTCTACATTCACCGCGGCAGAGAAGGCAACGTGACCATTATTGAGGATCTCCTGACAGGTGCCCTGTACAGGGCCATCGTTCCGGCTGGTTACAGCGGTCGGAAGAACGAACTGTGGTACGTCCGTGTGCTTCCACCACCAATCCCCGGTAGCCAGGAACACGTCGTCTTCACGACGCCATATGTCGTGCTGCACCCGGATTACCCAGACTGGATGGAGTACTTCCGCCGCACGTTCGCCCCCACCGCGCCAATGGACGACTACGAGCGCCACATGAAGTACGGGCCGACAAGGGAATACTGGAACGACTTCGTTTTCGAGGGCTACGTGAATCACCAGGCGGATGCCATCTATCTGGCCGGCCTTCCCGACATCCCCGAGAGCCGTCCTCATTCCGAGGTTTCTCAGGTGAACGGCTGGAAGGGCCCTGGCTTCATAATCCAGCGTTAGCCGGAGCCCGGCCAGAGCTATGGAAGATAAGAATGCCGAGTGGCTGCGCAAGGGAGCCACCCTCAGCCACAAAACAGCGCAAGAGGAGTTCGGGCTGACTTGGGAGGAAATCATCCGAGCAATCCGCGCCGGCAAGCTCAAATGCCGGAAACACTCCATGCACGGCAACCCCTGGCTTCGGCTTCTCCGGCGAGAGGTGGAAGCGCTGGTTAGGGAAAAGCACGGCACCAGCTACCTCAAGGACCGGCAGGCGATGACGGAGCTCGCAGGCATCAACCGGGAACTGGAGCGGCTGAAAGGCCAGGTAGCTGCGTTGGAAGAACGGAAGTCCAAGCTGATCGCCGGCTCTGGCAAGTGACCGACCTTCGCTATTTTCGGCTTCCCGTTGGATCTCAGAACAGCGGGAATTGCACATCCACCGGAGCCACCTGTCTTCGACGCATTGGCGGACGCGTCGATGGCGGACGCGATCCGAACTTCAGAGCTTTGACGGCCGCCTCGACGGTCATGGCCGGTGGGACCAGCGACGTTGTCAGGGGCGCATCCTCGACAACCGGAGCAGGCTCGGGCGCGATGTCCGCGCGAATGAAAACGTTGCTATTCTCCGCCTGAATCTGCCGCCAGACCGCGGCGGCGGACTCGCCGACGCCGTTTTCGGTGACGAGTTCGCGCGCCATCGCGGTCAGCATATCGTCATCTTCATCCAGCGATTGCAGGCCATCCCTGCTGAACTTGCCCTCCATGGCGAGCGAAACCAGCAGCTTTCTACCCATCAGCCGCAGACAGCTCGATTGCATCGTATCCTCATAATGTAAGTAGAAGACGCGGACGGGCTGTCGTTGTCCGATCCTCCACGAGCGCCTGCTGGCCTGCCGGAGAGTGTGCAGCGAGTAGCCCGATTCGAAAAATATCAGGCTGGAGTGGCTCAGAAGGTCAATTCCAGTCTCGATGATTTTGGGATGGCTGATCGTAACCTGAACTCCTTCTCGCAGTCTCTGCGCAAACCAGCCTTCCCGCTTTTCCGGCGGCACGTCGGATGTCAGCACTGCTACGCGGATCCCTTCCCGCGCGAAAATGCTCTCGAGTCGCCGCGTGACATCGCGCTTACGGGTGTAGACGGCGTATACGTGGCAGCAGCGGCGGCCCATCTGCAGTTCAGCTTTCACGATCTCAACCAGGCGCCGTTCCTTGGCGTATACGAACTTCTGATCCAAATCCTCCGTCTGGGCGATCAGGAATCGTTCCCGGCGCTCAGTTTCAGGATTGTACTCGTAGCCATAAAGATCTCCGATGTTCCAGGCGTGATCCGGATAGAGAAGCAGGGCGTTTAACCCGACGCTAACTACCGAATGGTTCAAGTGGTGCTCTTTGATGGCATTCTTGATCTGCTCCTCCAGCGCCCGGTATGCAGCCTGGAGCGGTGCGTCCATGGGCACACCGATCACTTGTTCGGTGAACGGCGGCAGTTCCGTCGAAATGTCCTCTAATGAAACAAAGGCCGCAAGGCTCATCAGAAACTCGCTGAACAGCGACGGCGAGGCGCCAGGCCTGCGTTTGATCTGCTTGGTGACGCGCGCTTTCGAGCAACTGTTGTCTGCCGGCTCGATGGTCGTGACCCTTTCCAATACGCCGTAGGTTTCGGCGAAGGGCCGCAGCCCGGGTTCGCCCCACTCGTAGCCCTGGGCGACCATCTTGCCGGCCTCCAGCCGATAGAGGAGATTGTAGACATCGCTGGCGTAGCCGCCCAACAGCGTGCCGGTAAGGATCACCGTACGATCCGCGCAGGCCGCCAGCGTTCCCAAACCGTTCCCCTGCGCCGTATCATTGGCCAACTGGTGAGCCTCATCGCATATGGCATAGTCGAACCAGTGCGGCATGAAACGCCCAATAAAATCGAGCGGCGCCATACGCCGAATTCTCTTGCCATCGGCTTGCCAGAGCGGGCTATAGATCGACCGTCGGAGTTTCAAATCGGCGCCCTCTTCCTTCTCAACGGCGCCGCCGATCACTTCGCCGAGGCGCGCCTTTCGAAAGTCGGAGGCGATCAGCCAGCGATCGCCCAACTCCACCCGCATGCCTGTGTCCGGGTTGACCACGCTCCCCAGATAGCGTCCGGAGCGGGCTATCTGGTACGCGTGTCGCCAAAAGTGCGACAGCTTCCCTTTGTCCCGCCCGACCACGAACAGCGCCGGTCCTGAGCATATCTCCTTCTGCCAGCGAGCACGGGCGCTCTTGTGATTCTTACGCAAGCGGAGATCAGTGAGGGTGGTGTGCAGCCCCTCGCGGACGATCTGCCCGCGGCGCAGTTTCACCTCGTTGACACCGCATGGCGTGCTGCTGTCCCGAACTCGATCCCGCAGACCGTCAATCAGAAATACCCTCAGGCGGGGAATCGTCTCCAGCGCCTCTTTGGACCATTTCAATGTAAGATGACCCGGCGCCATCACGATCGCGGTAAACGGCCGGCCGTCGCTGTGAATTTGTAGCGCCGCCAGCGATATCAGAGTTTTTCCCGTCCCACATTCCGCGATCACCGCGGCACTACGTTCCCTCTCCCACTTTTTCGCAACACCCATCGCGGCGACAGCTTGAGCAGGGAACGGCTTTCGTAGCAAGGTGGCCAGCCGTGGCGATAACCGATCGTGTGCATTGTGCAGCGCGGGGAAGCTTTGCAGGATTCGCTCGCCCAATTCGCCAGCGAACATGCGCAGATAATCGTGGATCGAGTTTGGAACTGACATGGAATGGCTTTCGGGAAGTAGATTCAAATGAAGCAGGCGGAGCCAGGTTCTCAGTAGTGTTCTCAGCAGGAGGCGGTCGATCATCAGATCGAAGGGTCCTTGCGCGGCGATCCTTGCAGGCTGCCGTCAACTTCGTTGACGTTCGGGAGAGCGACGTTTCCAGAAACGTAGCCGCCGCCGACAAGCGCCCCCGGGGCCTGGCGGTCAGGCCATGAACTCGGTGAGTTGCAGAGGGTCGCGGGAAGTTCTATAACTTCGTTTTGGGCGCAGTTTCGCCGGTCAGATAAATGGAACACGACAGATTCGAAACGGTCAATCAGTGCATTCGAGAAGCGGCCAAGCAAGCTGCGGCAACCGGGGGCTTGGCGGTGCCGACCATCGAACGATTTCTGCGCACCAGCGAGGAGACGTGGGACGGAGCAGGCTCCGGTCGTTTTACTCCTGCCCAATTCAAAAACAACGAAGCCTACCGCCGAGCGGCGAAAACCGCCATGCGAACCTTGTTCCACCTACTGGCTAATCTGCTTCCAGCAGAAGCCCAACTGGTCCCGCGGGTAGCTCCAGAAGCGATTCGGCAGCGCATTGATCCGATGGTGAAGGGGCTTGTGCAGGGCGACTGGCGAGAACTCGCCCTCCGTGAACTTGGCCAACGGACGTTCGTGCTGAATTTTCAGGGGGCCAAGGCCGCCATGGATGTGGAATTGCCGTCCTGTGACATGGAATCGGCTTGGCGGATTCTCTGGGCCCTATATGGAGATTATGGGCTCAAACCAGACGATGTCGAGATGGATTGCGATGGCCTCGCAGGAGACTTTGCGCATGTGCGGTGGTCCGCCTACGAGACCAAAGATCCGTACAGTGACGTCGTGGTCCACGAAGCAGCACACTTGCTTCATTATCTGAAGCCCAGGAACTACGGATTGCATGTCCGGCGGGGCCAGGAGAGGTTCGCAGACGTCGACTTCTGTCATTACGAGCTATTCGCGTTTGCGTGCGAGGGTTATTCCCGTGTGGTCCTCCGCGGCGACCGCAAATCGCGGATCTCGTTCGCCGAGAAGATGCAGGAGGGGGCCATCTCATTCCCACGGGGCCAGATTGAAGAAGTGGCCGCACTGGTTATGAATGCCGCCCGCGCCCGGAATGGTTGGCGTGTAATACGCGAGGCGACGGTGATCCATAGAATCCGAAGGCGGCGTGTCAGAACGGTCACCCGATAAAAATGTTGGCAAGCTCATTCGCCAGCCTGTCTGAGGACTGCCGCGTGTGTTTTCGCCGACAGGCGAAATCCCAAATGATCAAGATGCGCCAGTAGGGGCTCGATCCGGGGAATCCGGCCTTCCACTTTCGCGCGCAAGAGGCTTCCTAGCGTACCGGTGAACGTCAACTTTAACGCCTCGGCGTGCAATCGCCCCAGTCGTTCATCCAGGATTACCACGGCGCCTGGAACCTGCATTCCCAACGCCAGCACCTCTTTCTCGCCGGCGCCCAGGTCCGCCACCGTGGGCACCTTGTCCATCCCTTCCGGGGCCTGAATCTTCAGCCAGCGTAGTGCACGAACGTCGGGCAAATCGACGCCAATCGCTTTGCCGCGCTCTAATTCACTCACGACCGCAAGAGGAATCAGCGTTTGGGTGTAAAACTCGGACAGTAGATGCAGGAAACCGATCTGGTGCAGATATTGGAGCGGCGAAGTATCGCAGATCGCCTCATGCACTCTTGAGATCGTGGCTCAGTTCCTCTTCGCTGAGATCGAACGTATTCACACCATAATCGGCCAAGTGGCCGAGGAAATATGGCTTTGGCACGCCAGCAAGCTGGGAGGCGGCACCGGACGAAAGCTGGCCCATCTCGTACAGTTTGACGGCCGCAGCAATACGAATCCTGGCCGCAAGGATCTCCGGCGTCGCCTTCAAGGCAAGCAGGATCTCATCCGGTATGGAAAACGTGACTTGGCTCATTGGTAGCCGACCCCTCCCATTCTACCGCAGTACGATTGAGCGGTTGTTGTGAATGCACAGGGCGCCGAGCGATATTAAGGTTTTCCCATCCCTCATTCCGCGATCACCTCGGCACTACGTTCCGTCTCCCTCTCTTTCGCAATGGCCATCGCAACGACAGCTTGAGCACGGAATGATTTTCGAAGCATGGTGTCAGCTCACTGCGATATCGGATCCTGGAGCGCTGAATAACTCTGGACGACCCGTTCTTCGAAAAACGCCGGAACAAAATGTTTGCAAATTGTTATGTATACAGGTAAACTCACACATATACATGGCCAAAGCCGAAACACCCAGGGATGTCCGTCGGTGGTTCGCCGCAGCTATCAGGGAGCTTTGGCCGGTCGCTGTCGGATCGCTGTCTTTGCGAAAGGGGCCTTGTATCCGGCCCAACTGCCCGACGTGCGCCTCCGGCGAAGGCCACAGCAGCTATGCGCTCTATGGCAGGCGAGCGAATCGACGTTTCTCAATCTATGTCCCAGAGAAGCTGGTGCCAGAGGTGCGCGCCGCCATTCAAAACGGCCGGGAATTGCAGGATTTGATCAATCAGGCTGGGGTGCGTTACGTCAGCGCGCTCAAGCGTCAGTACTCGCAGACGAAGTAAGCGCGGACCGAAACGGGCAGCCGTATCCACACTTGGATGACTCGGCAGATGGGAGGTGATCGCCGATGCTCAGTCGAGACGAACTCGTCGTTTGGTATGAGCGGCTTCAACTGCCTGCGGAAGCACGGGCAGTCATTGATTGTGTCCGCTCTTCTGACCCGGCCCGCCGGGTCGGTGGCGGACGCCGCAATGTGACCGGCCGATACCCGAGCAAAAAGATGGGAGTGACTGTTCAGTTCGAAAGCCATCGTGTCGAACTGGCGGCCATCTACGAGATGGAGCACGCGCCAGGTACCCTTGAGTACTACGACCAACCGCCCTCGATCAAGTTGCTCTATGAGGCTGCAAACGGGCGGCGATTGGGTGTCCTGCATACCCCCGATTATTTCGTGTTGCGTGACAACTCCGTCGGATGGGAGGAATGGAAGACGCAGGAAGATCTTCACAAGCTGGCCGAGCATAACTGCAATCGATACCGGAAAGAAGACGGGCGCTGGCGATGTCCTCCCGGGGAGGAATACGCCGCCCAGTTGGGGCTTTCCTATCGAGTTCGATCTTCGGACGAGATCGATTGGACGCTCCAGCGTAATGTGCAGTTCCTTGAGGACTATTTTCGAGGCGATTCAGCTGTCGTACCCTCCGCGATCCGCGAGCGCGTCCTTTCTCACGTGGCTGCTCTGCCTTCGATCATGCTCCGCGATCTGGTCGAGTTGACTGCCGGAATCGCCACGCCAGATCAGGTTTTCTTCCTGATCGCCGACGAAACAATCTACGTCGATTTGTGTTCTGCCCCACTTGCGGAGCCCGATAAGGTAATCGTGTTTCCCAGTAAGGACGTAGCCGGAGGCGCCGCTCGATGCGAAGGGTCTGCGCCGCCGCCGTTTCGCTCGGCGCCGCAGACATTCGAGATGGGCGTCGCCGTGACTTGGGATGGTCGCGCGTGGCAGATCGCCAACATGGGGGAGCGCCACGTTTGCTTACTCGGGCAAGCGGGGGACTTCATCGAGTTGCCCGTTCAGTCGTTTGAATCCCTGGCGACGCACGGGCGCATTCTGCGAGCGGACGCGGATCGACAACCCCGCGCCGGAATCACGGATCAGCTACGGCGAGCGAGTCAACGTGACTTGGAGGTTGCCAATCAGCGTGCGAAGTTGGTGCGCTTCTGTCTGGACGGCAGTCCTATGCCGTACGACGTCGGGACCTCGGCCCGCACTCTGCGTCGCTGGGTCGCTGCGTACCGGTCCGCCGAGCGAGAGTTCGGGAATGGATATGTTGCTCTTCTGCCGGGCTACGCCGGTCGGGGCAACAGGAATGCGAAGCTGCCAGAGCTGTCCCAGCAGTTGATGTTGGAGTTCATCGATAAGCACTATGAGAACCTGAAGCAGCGTACGCGGCATTCAGTGTGGTGCGCGCTTGGGTCGGCATGCGAACAGCAGGCTCTCCCGATCCCGAGTTACAAGACGTTTTGCCGCGCGGTCCACGCACGTTCTGGTAGCGTCCAAACGCGAAAACGCCAGGGAGAACGGTCCGCCTACAAGGAGGAGCCCTTCTACTGGGAGCTGGAGCTAAAGACTCCACGGCATGGGGATCGTCCCTTCGAGATCGCCCACATTGATCACACCGAGCTCGATATAGAACTTCGGAGCTCGCGTACCAACCGGCTGCTTGGCCGGCCGTGGCTGACACTGCTGACAGACGCTTTCTCGCGGCGCGTGCCCGCATTTTATCTGACGTTCGATCCGCCGAGCTATCGCTCGTGCATGATGATCTTCCGCGAATGCGTCCGCCGGAACGGGCGACTGCCCCAAATCCTGGTCCTGGATGGCGGTCGTGAGTTCGATAGCGTCTATTTCGAGACCCTATTGGCGCGATATGAGTGCCTCAAGAAGACGCGGCCCCCGGCAAAGGCGCGCTTCGGCTCCGTCTGCGAGCGCCTATTCGGTACGGTAAACACAGCATTCATCCACAACTTGGCGGGCAACACCCAGATCACCCGAAACGTCAGGCAAGTCACCCAGTCCGTGAATCCGAAGGAGCACGCAGTATGGACTCTCGCCGGACTCCATCAGCACTTGGCAGAGTACCTCTACAACATTTACGATTCGACGACCCATGTGGCTCTCGGTCAAAGTCCACGGGAAGCCTTCGAGTTGGGGCTCGCTCGGACCGGACAACGATGCCATCGCCTGGTCGCTTATAATGCCGAGTTCTTGATGGCGACGCTGCCCACGACCACAAGAGGCACCGCCAAAGTGATCCCGAACCGCGGGGTGAAGATCAATCACATTCTCTATTGGTGTGAGGCGTTCCGTTATCCCGACTGCCGGGACAAGCAGGTGGCCGTACGCTTCGATCCGTTCGATATCGGGACGGCCTTCGCCTTCGTACACAATGAATGGCACGCCTGTCATTCTGAGCACTACCTGACCCTTCGCGGCCATTCAGAACGCGAACTCATGCTGGCAACCGAAGAGATCAGGCGCCTTCACCAGGATCATTCTCGAGAGTACGCTATCACTGGACGGCGCCTCGCGGATTTCCTGACATCGGTCGAAGCGGAGGAATTCTTGTTGAAGCAGCGGATCTCCGACGGTGAGTGTACCGGAATTCGACCTAGTCCGGCTATTCTTGATTCGGTCCATGCAACTGGCAGTCCAGCCGCCGCTGAAGGCACACTCCAGATGGCTCCGGTGGAGCAGCATGACGTCATCGAGGCATATGGGGAGTTCTAACGCAATGGGCGGCGCCGGTTTCCCTCGCGAACTGCTCACGCGGCCCTGGGCCGAGCGCTTGGCGTATTTCCAGGCTTACGCGGTCGCACATCCGGCCCTGATTGCCGCCAAAGAAAAGCTGATCGCCGCGATTTACGACTCCGCACCCAACTCTCTGATCCTGGTACTTGGCCCCACAGGAGTTGGCAAGACAACGCTGCGCCTCAAGATCGAGCAGGTGCTGGCCCAGGATCTCTCATCCGACCTGGCCACAGACCCGACACGCGTGCCCGTCGTGAGCCTGGAGACGATTGCCCCGGACTCCGGTGTGTTTAACTGGAGGGACCATTTCCGCCGCCTCCTCTTGAGCATGCACGAACCGCTGGTCCCCTACAAAATGGACCCGGATCGCAAGAATGCCGGGAACTTGATCAGATCCTGCCGGTCCGGGACGCAACCTTCGAGTGCCGATTATCAGTACGCCGTGGAACAGGCCCTTCGCCATCGTAGGCCGGCAGCAGTGCTGATTGATGAAGCGCAACACCTAGCCAAGGTCCCTTCAGGCCGGCGCCTCGCGGATCAACTGGATGTTATCAAATCGATAGCCAGCCACACGGGAACTGTCCACGTCCTGTTTGGCACCTACGATCTGCTGGCGTTCCGGAACCTGAGCGCGCAGCTGAGCCGGCGATGTTTCGACATTCATTTCCGGCGATACCAGTTGGGTGACGAGAAACGGACATTCCTGGGAGTTCTCCGTTCCTTTGAGCAGAACCTGCCGTTACTCGAGACCCCAAACCTGCTGGAGGACTGGGACTACCTGTACGAACGCAGCCTCGGTTGCGTCGGAATTCTGAAAGAATGGCTGAATCGCGCGCTCGCTGCCACAGCCAGACAGGGCGGCCGGAAGCTGACTCGTGAGGCTCTCGATGGTTGTGCACTGTCAGTCTCGCAATGTGACCGGATGGTCGCCGAGATTCTGGAAGGAGAGCGGCAGATGACTGAACGGGGCGAACAGGTTTGCAGCCTTCGAGCACGCCTTGGGCTGGAAACCCGCCGGAGCGAGGAAAGCCCGTCGATGCCTGTGCCGCCAGCGATAAAGGCCCGGCCTTCCAAGCGATCATCTCGACCGGGGACACGACGGCCGGTACGCGATAGAGTCGGAATCGAAAGCCACTTCCATGCGCAATCCGCGACCGTTTGACTCGTGGGAACTCGCTGTACCGGCACTGCCGGCACGCAGTCGGCTGTACAGCCTGGCACCGATTGGCGTCGGGACGGCATTCGTCGAGGGGCTCACCAGTTACGTATCAAGGTTGGCGGCCGCCCATTCCGTTTCCGTTGGGAACCTTGTAGGCCGCGAGTTAAGTGACAACGGCCCTGGTCCCCTTCCACTCGTTCACCCGAGCAAACGGTTACAGAATGGCCGGAGCCTGTTCCATGGTTTCGCTGGCGCATCCTATTCGCTGAACGGCGCCGGAGATAGTCCGCGTTTGTGGATTGAGGTGCTTGAGGCCAAAACTTGCCGTCGTGAACTTCGCGTCCTTACACTCTTGCCGTTCGAGGAGATTCTCCCTGACACTAAGCTGTTTCGAAAAAGACGCGCCTGGTGCCCCGATTGCTTCCGAGGATGGCGAAAAGGAGGCGATCACCTATACGATCCCCTGTTGTGGTCGCTTCGCCCCGTGAGTTTCTGCCCGCTACATCGGCAACCTCTTCAGGAACGCTGCCCCTGGTGCAATCGCGGCAGCCGCCCGCTGGCGTCCTTCACCCGTCCCGGGCACTGTTCGCGGTGCCAACGCTGGCTCGGAGTTCGATCCCGGGACGAAGCCTCGGAGAGCGCTCTTGATCAACATCAGATGCGTCACGCGTATTGGGTAGCGACCGCCCTGGGCGAGTTGTTGGAAGCAACTCCGCGAGTGCCTGAAGGCCTGATGAGAGCAGCTTTCCGAGAAAACCTCCGGGGGCTGGTCGACCGATTCGCAGCGGGAAATGCGACAGCCTTCGCGCAAGGGCTCTCGATCAGCTACTCCATCCTGGACGGTTGGTTGAATGGTAAATCGGCCGCGAGCCTGGACGGCCTCCTCCAATTATCTGAGAACTTGAATATCGCGCCAATCAACCTTATTACGCCGGGATCTGCTCTGAGAAACGTCGATGTGAAGCAGATCGAAAAACTGATACACGATGGTCCTGGACATCGTCGGCGGTTCCCTAATGGCGCCGAAATTCGGCGCGTGTTACAGGAGGCATCGAAGCAGGTGCCTCCACCCCCACTGACGCGCCTCGCGCATAAGCTTGGCTTTCAGGACGCATCGCGCCTCTACCAGATTGATGCCAAGCTCTGTAGACTCATCGCAAAGAACTACCGGGAATTTGCGGACTCTTATTGGTGGCGACAACCAGGGGCTCAGCCGATCTGTACCATCGAGGAGATGAGGGACGCACTGGAAGCTGCCCTGGCAGCAGACGATCCGCCATCCACCAAGCACCTATCCAGGGGGCTGGGCTACGCGGACGACCGGTTAATGCGAAACAGATTCCCGGATCTGTGCGTTGCTGTCGGCGCAAAACGCAGGAAATGGAAAGCCCGTTTGCCAGCAAGAATCCGGCCGACCATCGAGAAGGCCCTTGCTGAGGATCCGCCGCCGTCGCTGATGCAAATCGCCAAGAGGGTAGGCATCGGCACTCTCAAGGCTCTGAAGAAGTACTACCCGAACCTGCAACAAAAGGTTGCGTCAAGGCAAGCGGCATTTCGCCGGGCTCGGGACCGACAGCGGAGGATGGCGCTGGAAAAAGCCCTAACCGAGAACCCCGCTCCCTGCCTGGCCAACGTTGCAAAGCGGCTTCGGATATCGAAGGCTACGCTACGCGGCGGATTCTATAATCTGTGCGAGGCCATCGGCGAGCGCTACCGGATGGGTTTTACCGCCGCCCGTGTCCGGGACTAAGCCAGGACTAAGCCGATATACGCCAGTAAATGCCACTGGCCCCGTTGTAGAAGCATATGTTGGCCAAACGGCCAGTTTATGGTCGCAATGACAAAAAAGAGGCAAGCGTAGGGACGCCCAGCGGAGTAGATGTGGGCGATAGAAATGGCCATCAACGTCTTGCCAGTTCCCATTTCTGCGATGACCGCAACCGAGTTGGATTGTTGGAGTTTTTTTACGGCGCCAGCGATCGCGACCGTCTGGGCGGCGAATGGCTTTCGCAGTAGCGTTTTGAAGATCGGCGAAACGGGATCGCCAGGTGCGTGCAAGGCGGGGTAACTGGTTAGAATGCGGTCTCTGATTTCGATCGAGAATTCTCTCAGGTACTCTTCGAGTGTTGTAATTGCCATAGGTCTGACTCCATAAGTAAGGAAGTAGACCCACGGCATCGCTACGCGGGTCTACGGTGGAGGAATTTGGATCTCGCCGTTCTT
>Ga0181529_10005764_pt1 | contig 12850 bp, 11 predicted proteins | sample PEATcosm2014_Bin_36_FD_119763 | JGI IMG/M metagenome (GOLD analysis project Ga0181529, IMG submission 119763) | Peatland microbial communities from MTU Mesocosm Facility, Houghton, MI, USA - PEATcosm2014_Bin10_30_metaG | ecosystem: Environmental > Terrestrial > Soil > Wetlands > Peat | place... | reverse complement strand
GGGGTTGGTTTCGCGCCGTTCGCGCCAGGATAGCAACCACGGTTCCCCTGTGAATGCGCTCAGGGAAGTCCTTCGGCGCGCTGCACTCAGGATGGCAGGATCTTTATGGAACGAGCTTCCGAGACACCGCACTACCGGGCCTTGATAAACTCCTTGCGGCGGAAGCGGAGAGCGGTCCAGTCCTGGTCGATGGCGACGGCGCGCACGGTGTCGAAGCCCGCGGCCTTCAGGGCGTCCCAGCCGGTGTCGCGGTTAAAGTCGCACTTGAATTTCTTCGATGTCCCTTTCGGATAAGCGAACCAGACAATGGCGTCGCCCTTGGCGCGGGATGCGATTTGCGGGGCCAGCGTATCCACTTCGCTCTTGCGGGTGACGAAGGCCAGCGAGAATCGCGCCTGCGGGACGGACTCAAGGTGGCGGTGAATGGTCATGACCGGCAGGCGTGCCAGCTCCGGCTCGAAGCTCTGTGGCGCATTCAAGACGAGGATCTCCTGGTGGTCTTTGAGGTTGAGTTTCTCGAAGAGGGTGGCCATGGATTCTCATCATAATCGGAATGGGGATTTTATCTGCAAGGCCGATGCTCCATAGCAGGGCAAACGCACCTTCTCAAAGGAACGGATTTGAAAGGGCACGGCTTCAACCGTGCCAATGGAAATGGCTTCCATCGGACGGGCTTCAGCCCCCGAGGGAAGGCCGATAACGGAGAAAACCGTCCCTCAGGGGCTAAAGCCCATGTTTATTTTGAACCACTTACGGCACGACTAAAGTCGTGCCCTTTCAAAACCTGACTTTCACCCCAGCCTGTTAGGCGCTCCATTACACGATGCGTTTGCCCGTGCTTCATAGTCCCAAGCGCGCTCTCTTTGAGATTGTTGCTTTCCCCGGCCTCAGAATCGAGACCAGGGGCACCCGGCATTTTGAGCGGGCATTTAGCTTCCACTGTTCTGCTCAGAAGTGGAAGCGGTAGCGCAACTGGGCGGAGAGTATTCTTGGATCGTTGAAGTGGAAGCCGCCGACGGTGATGGAGTTGTCGAGCAGCACGCGGTGGTTGGTGACGTTGAGGACCGAGGCGGTGAGCTTCCATCGTTCTCCGAAGGAGCGGCCGGTGGAGACGTCGAAGGTGGTATGCACGGGCAGGTAGTTGCCTTGGTAGGGGCCCTGGCCTGAGCCGGCCAGGCCGTTCGAGAAGCCGGAACCGTAATAGACATTGGTGGCGAACCATGTGTGCATTGGCAGGCTTGCCGTGAAGCCGGTGTTGAGCGTGTTGCGCTGGTCGTGGTCGACAGGAATGTAGTTGGGGCCGAGATCGCAGGCTGGGTCGGTGGGAAGGCTGCATGTGAAACCTCCGATAATGTTGCCGCGCTGCTCGGCGATCTGGTTGGAGTAGGCCAGGTGGAACTGGCCCAGGCGGGCCAACTGCGGGGAGCGCAGGGTCAGTTCCCAGGCGCGGACCAGCGCGCCATCGACCGCAATGGGGAAGTAGATGTTGGACTCGCCAACGTTGGCGTGGTCGAGGAAGTTGTTGACGCGATTCTTGACAGTATCCACATCGAGCAGCCATCCCCTATATGGAATCTGAAGTCCGAACTGGTGTTCCTCGTCGCGTTCGGAGGGCAGAGGAACGAAGGTGTTCTGGCCTTGCTGGCTGGTGACGTAGTTGAGGAATGCACTGGAGACGGTCTCGACCGGGGCAGGCTGGAAGAAATGCCCGTAAAAGCCGCGCAGGACCCAGTGCAGGCGCGGCAACTCGACGGTTGCGCCGACGCGCGGATACGCAGCGGACTCGTTGTAACTGCTGTGGAAGCTGGAGAAGCGCATTCCGCCCAGCAGGGTAACGTGCTGGCCCAGGCGCAGGCGATCGGAGAGATGGAACTCGGCCAGGCCGGCGTTGGCGGCGGAGGCGGTGTTGGACACGGTGTTGGCCGCATAGCTTTGGTCGTTGACAGCCAGGCCGAAGAGATCGTTTTCGGATTGATAGAACGAATAGAGGCCCGCGGAAAAGTTGTTGGGGCCAACGGTGGCGCGGATGTCGGCCTGGGCGCCAGCGTAATTTGAGGCCTGATGCCAGGTGGTGGCTACGGGGTAGTCGGCCGCTGGCGAATCGTAATTGGATTGGTTGAAATGGTAGAAGGGCGCAATGGTGAAGATCGTTTCGGGTGAAACGGTGTGGATCCAGTTGGCGATGAGGAAGGAATCGCGCTCGGTTTGGGCGTCGCGCAGACCGTAGGAGTTGTAATAACCGGAAGCTTGCTCCCAGTCGTTGGGGTTGGGGTCGTAGGGGATTTGGAATCGATCCTGGCGGTATTGCGCGGTTAGGCGTAGCTGGTCCTTGGGCGTCTGGTTGCGCAACAGCGAGAGAAAGCCGCTTTGCGAGTTGGTGGCGTCGTGGACGATGGCTGCGATCGGCGTGGCCAGGCCGTAGTTGGAGCGAGAGCCGGTGAGGCTGGCATACCAGGCGGTGGTTTCGGAGTGGTCGCCGAGCGAGAGCTGGGCTTCACCGGTGTAGAGGTCGCCGGCAGAGAAGCGCGCTTCGCCCTCGCGATTGCGCTCGAAGCCGTTGCGCGGAAGCACGTCGAAGACGCCATAGGTGCGGTCGCCCACATCGGCGGAATAACTGCCGCGCTGGGTCTCGACCTGATCGATGTCCTTGGGATCGATCTGCGGGCCGACGTTGGAGGCGATCTTGGTGTTGGGGATGGCGATGCCGTCAATCAGCCAACTCGTCTGGTGGCCTCCGCGCATGTGCAGCATGTCGTGGGTCATGTAGGCGCCGGGCACGTAGTCGGTGATCATCTCCATGCCGATGGTGCGGCTGGCGCCGGGCGTCTGGTCGATTTGCTGGCGGGCGATGAGCGTGGTGGGGGTAACGGAATCCGCGGACACTGCCGAGCCATGTACGACGACGGTCTGCGCGTCGGCGCCGATGGAGAGCGGAAGGTGGAGGATGGGGTTGGTTCCGGAGGCGACGGTGACAGGTTGCGAGAGGGTGGCGAAGCCTGAGGCGGCTACTCGCAGGCGATAGACGCCGATGGGCGTCTGTGGCAGTTCGAATGCACCTTCGGCGTTGGTGACGGCGTGCAAGACGAAAGCGGAATCGGCGGCCTGGAGCGCGATGCTGGCGTTGGCGATGGGGCGATGATTGGGATCGTGAACCACGCCATGAACGGTGGCAAAGACGGTGGCCAGCGCGGGCAGGGAAGCGGACATGAGAAATGCCACGGCAATGCGGGACGGAAAACGCACGGGGACGAACCTCCGGGGACAATGGGGCAAGGGCGCGGGCGATGGCCAGCGCGAGTTGGAAGCCGTTGAAGGCAGACCCTGGCTTGAGAGAAACGAATGCCCTCAAGAGGGGAAACACATGCGGGTCTGCTCGTCCGGGGAATGGACTGGGCCTAAACCTGATTCGGCGGCGAGGCTTTCAACGGGAATCTCAAGCGAAGGCGGGGACCGGAGGGCCGCGATTGGGGCGGGTGCGAAGCTGGTTCGGGCGTGGCGCGAGCCGGCCGGTCGCGGGCGAAAGAGGCTGCTCGGGCACGGCCGGCAGAGCGGCTGCATTGGCAGCCAGCGCGTGAATGGTCGCCGTGGATGCGGCCAGGGCGCCGGGATAGCTGGGGCATGTTGCTGGCTGGGCCAGGACCGGCGCGGAGCCAGAAGAGGCCTGTTCCTGCGCCTGGGCCAACCGGGCTGCCATGGCGCAACGATGAGCTCCATGGCGGCGGCAACAGGGCGGCAGGCGCGACTCTGTGTCAGCGGGAAGCGCTTCAGCGAGCGGCCCCAGCCCAAACAACAGAATCAGAAAAACGCCTACTGCGCGTCGCATCGTAAAATCACTGTATACGAAAACCACAGAGCGGGAAACCTGTTTGCGCCGGTCGGGTATCATCGGGGCATTGCATGGTTTCTACCAGATAAGAGGAAACTCCTTTGAACAAGATCAACGACTCCGCATCGCAGCCAGCTTCGCCGTCTCCCATCGCGCAGGATCGCCGTGTCCGGCGGAAACTGCGCATCGCCCTTTTCGGTTTTGGGACCGTGGGCAGCTCGGTGGCGCGGATTCTGGCGGAGTCGCGGCCTGAAGGGCTGGAGTTAACCCACATCTTCAACCGCGGCGTGGAGCGCAAGCGCGTGGACTGGGTGCCGTCGAGCGTGGTGTGGAGCGAAGACGCCGACGCCGTGCTGGCCTCGGATGCGGACGTGATCGTGGAACTGGCCGGAGGGCTGGACCCGGCGGGCGGTTGGGTGCAGAGGGCGCTCGAAGCCGGCAAGAGCGTGGTGACGGCCAACAAGAAGCTGATTGCGTATCGGGGCATGGAACTGGAACGGCTGGCTGCGCAAAAGGGCGGCCATTTGAAGTACGGCGCGGCGGTGGCGGGCGGGGTACCGGTGATTCCGGCCATCGAGCAGGGCCTGGCGGGCGATCACATCGAGCGGATCGAAGGCATCCTGAACGGAACCTGCAACTTCATCCTGAGCAAAATGGAGGATGGCGCGGAATACGCCGGCGTGTTGGCCGAGGCGCAAAAGCTGGGATATGCCGAAGCAGATCCCACGGAGGATGTGGGCGGGTTCGACGCGCGGGCCAAGTTGTCGATCCTGATGCGCTTGGCGCTGCGCCTGGCGGTCGATCCTGAGGAGATTGTTCCCCAGGCGATTACCGCGATTTCCGCAGTGGACTTCAGCTACGCGCGGGAACTTGGCTGCACCATCCGGCAGATTGCGCGGGCCAGGCGCGGCGAGGCCCAGGTGGCGGCCACGGTGGGGCCAATGCTGGTGGATTTGCGTTCTCCACTGGCCTGGTCGCGGGGCACGGAGAATATGGTGGTCCTGAGCGGCCACTACGGCGGCGATGTGGTCTTCTCGGGCCATGGCGCGGGCGGAGATCCGACGGCTGTGGCCGTGGTGAGCGATTTGCTGGCGTTGGCGCACGGCTCGCGGCGGGTGGAATTGCCGACGTCCGCGGCGGGATTGAGCGCCGAGTTCGAGGTGCCTCACTACATCCGTTTCCTGGTGAACGACAAGCCGGGCATCATCGCCGACATTACCGTGGCGCTGGCCAGCGAGGGCATCAACATCCGCGCTATCGTGCAGAAACCCGGCTTCTCGCAAAACTCGCTGCCGTTTGTGATGACCGTGGAGCCGTGCAAGTCTTCGGCGCTGAAGCGGGCTCTGGAATGCCTTAGCGGCAAGGACTACCTGATCGCGCCGCCGCTGGACTTGCAGATGCTTGAGTAGCAGGAGCGAGCCGTGCGACTGACTGACAATGAGAGGGCGGAACTTTGGGGGATGCGGTTTGCCTTTGCTAACGCCGACGCGGAAAAAGCAATCGCTGATTTCACACAAGGCATAACGGGCCTGCTGGACTCGGGCGATCCTGAGGAGATACACCGTGCAATTGCCGGAATCGAGCGGGCGAAATCCCACTTCCAGCAAATGCACAATTTCTTTCATACCCTCGGAATGATCGCGGCAAAAGCGTTTCTGGAGGCGGAATTTCCGGACTTGCCTTGGGAAAACATAGAATTCGCTCAAGATGCAAACCGGAGCGGCACAGACCTCTGTATAGCAGCCCATCGGATAGTTGCCGAGCTGAAGACTACGGAACCCTGCAACAAATCGAAGATCGGAACAGCTTCCGTCAAATTCGGTGCTCAACAGAAGCAGAGCATAGAGAAGGACCTGCAAAAACTTACAGATGCGAAATACTCCCAGTTCTGCAAATACATGTTCGTAACTTCGCCCCTCGCCTATCACTGCCTTATTCGAGATTACCGGGCCAAATTCCCCGCTGTTGCGTTCGTACTACTCACAAACAGGCCTTGCATTTCCCGGCCCATTTCAAAGTTGGGCTGAACGAACGGCGAATGCAGTAAGGGCACTATTCTCGCATCGCTAATTCCCTTGACAGAATATCGCCTCCAGGGAATAATCGACGCATGGCTTGGGAGATCGAAGTCAGCGATGAGTTCAAAGAATGGTACGAATCGCTGACCGACGAAGAATGCGGCAGCGTACACAATGTCATTGAGGCCCTGGCAGCTCTCGGTCCGGCACTTGGGCGGCCTCAAGTCGATACTCTGAGAGGGTCACGATACCCCAACATGAAGGAACTCCGCGTTCAACATCAGGGCAGGCCCTATCGCATTCTGTTCGCGTTCGATCCGCGCCGTTACGCGTACCTGATCCTTGGGGGCGACAAGACTGGAGATGCGCAGTGGTATGCGGACGCGATCCGGCGGGCCGACCAAATCTATGCCAAACACCTTGAAGAGATTGGAGCGTGACACAATGGCCCACAACTGGAGGGATATTCGCAGAACGCTTTCACCGGAACAGGAGGAAACGACACGGCAGTATGTAAAGTCCGTCGTGGAGGCAGTTACCCTGAATCAACTGCGGGAAGCGCGGAGCCTGACACAAGCCAACCTGGCGAGCATCCTTGGGGTCAACCAGGGTTCCGTGTCGAAGATGGAGAAGCGCGCGGATATGTATGTGTCCACGTTGCGCAACTTTATCCAGGCGATGGGCGGACAACTCCAGATCAAGGCCGTCTTCCCCGAAGGGGAGGTCGAGATCGAGCAGTTCAAGGACGCAGCGGTTCCTCCCGAGGGTTCCACGCAAGAAACTGCCGCATAAAGCTTATTGAATGTCTGCCTCTCCGCAGGTCGATTTCGACGAAGCACCTATCGCTCATGCATTTCATCCCTCGACCGCGCAGGCGTCCAGTTTAGGTCGTGTTCCTTGAGCTTCCGAACTGGCGCGGGGCCGGTGGACTCGCGGACCACCAGTTCTGGAGCCATGACGACCTCGGCGGGATACTCCTTGTCCTTGTTGGCGATGCGTTCCAACAGCACCTGGGCGCCGCGCTTGCCCATCTCCAGAAGCGGCTGACGGACTGTGGTGAGCGAGGGCGTGGAGTAAGCCGCGGACTGGATGTCGTCGAAGCCGACCACCGAGACGTCGCCCGGAACGCTGAGTCCGGCGTCCTTGAGGGCACGGATGGCGCCGATGGCCGCAATGTCGTTGAAGCAGAAGATGGCGGTGAAGTCGCGCGACTTTTCCAGCAGCGCCTGCATGGGCTTGAAGCCGATTTCGGGCGCCATGGGGTGGTATCCGGTTTTCATGGACCATCCGGCAGAGTCGATGCGGATCACCAAGTTCGAGTCGAGCTTGAGACCGATCTCGCGGGCGACCTGCTGGATGGCTTCCCAACGGAAATCCGAATCGGGGATGGCGCGCGGTCCGCGCATGAAGGCGATGCGGCGGTGGCCAAGGTCGTGGAGATGGGTAAGAGCCTGTTGCACGGCGAGATGGTGGTCGAGGACGATGTTGGTGACGTTTTCAACCTTGCTGTGCGCGGAGATGGCGACCACCGGAACCGGCACATCGATGTGGTCCGCCGGGGTATTCAGGAGCAGAAAGCCGTCCACGGCGCGCTCCACCAGCATGCGCGGATACTTCTCGATCAGCTCGCGCTTCCAGTCGTGGCAGGCGGTGAAGTAGAAGTAATGGGCGCTGCTGAGCTCCTCGACCACGCCGCTCATCACGCGGGTAAAGTAGCCTTCGCTGAGGTCCGGGGCCAGCACGCCGACGCTCATGGAGCGGCTTTGACGCAGGGACCGGGCAAAGTAGTTGGGCTTGTAATTCAGCCGCTCGGCCGCCTCCATGACCCGTTTGCGGGTCTCCGGAGGGATCGACTTGGCCGAGGGGGAGTTGTTCAGAACCAGCGAAACCGTGGTTTGTGACAGCTCCAGGTGCTCGGCGAGCATTCTGAGGTTTACGTGTCCTGGCGGCGTAGAAAGCTTTCCCTTGGCCATGTTCGAGTTTTAACACGTTTTCCATAAAGGGGGAACAGCGTTTCCCCTTTAATATATCGATTTTCCAAAAAAGATATCGATAGTCAACGCTGGGGGCAAGGTTTATGGTGTACGGCGGAGAGAGTCCCCGGCGGCTGGGTGCGGCCGCCCGAGCCAGAGATAGCCCTGGGAGGCATCAAGGCGCCTCAATGTGGTTCACTCCGGGCTTGAGCGGCCACGTTTTGCCGTTGAAGACGAAGCTGCCTGCGAGTTTGCCGGGCAGGCGGATATTGGCCGTCAAGCCGGTGCCCTGGCGGCGATACTCAACTTCGATCATACCCTCCGGGTGCGGAAAAGAGGCCTTCAGGGCGGGCAGGTTGCCCAGGTGCGGGGCAATGCGGACGGTGGCAAAGCCGGGGCTGGCCGGCTCGATGCCCGCCACCAGAGTGAGCAGGTCGAAGATGGGATGCGCCGACCAGGCGTGGGAATCGGAGCGGGTATTGCCTGGCGTCTCCGGCCAGGTGCTGAAGTGAAGCGGCAGCAACTTGCGCCAGGGATCGAGGGAGGGCAGGTACTCGTCGGCCAGGCCGGCGTGGTCCAGGGCGCGGGCCAGGTAGAAGCGGAAGTAGTAGGAGGCGCTCAGGATGCCGTCCGGCGTGGTTCCCGGTTCGATGGCTAGAATCCGGCGCAGGACATCCTGCTGGCGCTCTTTGGGAACGACGTCGTAGAGGACGGCCAGGATGTTGGCCTGCTGGCTGAAGGTTTTCTGGTCAGGAGTGTCGGCAAGCAGACCGCGGCTGGGGGACCAGCATTGACGGGAAAGTTCTGTGCGGAGGCTCTGAGCCTGCTCGCGGTCGCGGCCTCCAAGAATCGGGTCGCCCAACGCGTTTTCGAGGTCGGCAGCGTCGTCCAGCGCGCCCAGGTAGTGGAGCGATGTGACACAGGAGACTCCGCGAGCATCGTAAGTGGGTATCTCCTGCTTTTCGGCGACCCAGTCAACGAAGCTCCACCAGGGAGTCTTGTAGAGCAGGCCCTTGGGCTCGCGGTACTGGGAGTACCAGTCGAGGATGGAGCGGACGCCCTGGAGTTTTGCCTGTACAAAGCCGTCGGGATCGGGCCGGTACATCCAGGAGTCGTGGAGCATCCCAATGTAGAGGAGCGAGAACGTGGGGATGGTCTGCGGCAGGGAACTGGGATAGCGGCTGCGCGTGAGGCCCTCCGGGATGCGGGACTGGTCGAAGGCTTCGATCGCTTGCTGGGCGAGCCGGCCGTCGCCCGCCACGGCGTAGGAGATAAGCGCCTGGACGCGGGTGTCGCCGACGTACTGGAGCTGCTCGTAATAGGGCGTGTCCATGTAAGTTTCGTGGGCATCGAGGCGGGCGGTGCGCCAACTCACTTCCCAAATCTTGTCCAGGTGCGCGTCGCCGGATTGGAAACTGGCGCGCTCTTCAAATGGGTAAGCGGTGAAGCTGGCGGTCAAGGACTCCAAGGTGAGCGGCTCGGCGGCGGTCTGGATGTCGAGGTCGAGATAGCGCCAGGTGCGCCACCAGAGCGGTTCAAAGGTGCGGTGCGCGCCACCGTCCGGGAGAACGCTGTCGCTGATGCCGATGGCCTTGCGGTCGCCGACCTCATCGCGGTCGCCCTTGTGCATGTCCTTGTCGTAGAGGGCCTCGGCGTAGGTAAGTTTGATGCGTGCGCCCTTCCCGCCCGAGACGGTCAGCAGCGGATAGGCGGTGGTGAGGGTCTTGCGGTCCAGGATGAGGTGCAGGTGAGAGTTTGGTACAACTGATCGTGCTGAATCAGGAAACGCTTCAAACGAAATATCGGCGTTCATCTGACCAGGAAACCTGGTGAGTGGGTCGGCAATGCTGTCAGAGACGATCAGGCCTGCTGAAGCCGGTTTGTACTCCATCGCCGGCAGCGTGTCCGGCACCAACCCCCAGGGATTGTCGCCGGTAGTGTCGGCGGAGTGGGCCTTGTTGACCGTTTCGTAGATGCTTTCGCGGATGGGCGATGCGGCCGGAACCCATTTCGCGCTGTTCGAGGCCGGGTCATTCCAGTTCCAGTCGTAGAGCGCGGCATCGATCTCCTCGCCGGTACCCGAGGCCATGTAATCCCAGAAGCCATTGACTACGCGCGGCAGGGGACGGTGGCCAGCCTCGATTTCGACTTGCCAGCCGGCGGGCGTGCTGATTCCAGCGTCCCCGGTGGCCTCGCTCTCCAGCAGAAAGGCGGTGCGGTCGGTCATTTGCGCGATGGGCGCGTAGACGCCGAAGTTCCACACGGTGGCGGTGATGAGGTTCTGGCCCGGCTTGAGCAACGGGGCCAGGTCGAATCGCTCGTAGTGCCAATGCGTCAGATCGCCGCGGGCCGGACCGTCGCCCACGCGGTGCCCGTTCACGTAGAGAATGAAGCGGTTATCGGCGCTGACTCGCACCGGGTAGCTGGCCGGGACGGAAGCCAGGGCCAGCGTCCGCCGGAAGTGCAGAACAACCGGTTCGCGCAGGGGGGCCGTGGGGTGGGTGATCCAGGAGGCCTGCCAGTCGCGGTGGGAAGGGTCGGGTGGGGTCGCGATTTGGGCGCACAAGGCAGAGGCGGACAGCAGGAGGGCGAGCAGGAACAAAGCAGGGCGCATGGGATCGGGCCTTCCGGTAGGCTGTTACGTGGGTACCAGCGTATTTTCCGATTGTATGCGCTTGATTTCGCAGCGTTGTAACCTCTTATTCACATTCTCCCGGTAGCCTGATAGAGGTGATAGCCGACGTGCCTGAGATTCGAATCTCCCAAGTCCAACTCCAGCCGGAGCTCGATCCGCTTGACGCGCAACGCGCGGCGGAGGGTGTACCGGCAGAGGAATCGGCTGTGCGCAAGTATTTGCTGGCGCGCAGCGACTCCGCGGTGGCCGATCGCGGGTTCCATTGGCTGATGGTGCTGTGCGCGCTCAGCATCTTCGGGATCGTGGTGTTGATCGCTTCCGAGCTGGTGGTGCGTTCCAAGCTCGCCTGGGGCAAATTCGGCTTCGATTTCTTCTTTAGGGCCTTTGTTAACCCGGATACCAAGCTGCCGGTGTACTGGGATCCGGTCAACGGTCATTTCAGCGCACTGCCGTTCTTGTACGGCACGCTGGTTTCTTCGTTTCTGGCGCTATTGCTGGCGGTGCCGCTGGCTATCGGCGTAGCCGTCTTTCTGACCGAGATGTGCCCGCGGGCGCTGCGCGGGCCTTTGGCCTTCATCACCGAGTTGCTGGCCGCCATTCCCAGCGTGATCTACGGCCTGTGGGCGGTTTTCATACTGGTTCCGCTGCTGCGCGAGCATGTGAACCCGTGGCTGACGAAACTGTTGGGTTGGACGGGCTTTTTTGGCGACAGCAATCCGACCGGCCTGGGCTTTGTGGCCGCGGGTGTGATTCTGGCCATCATGATCCTGCCCATCGTCTCCTCGCTGACGCGCGAGGTAATGACCGCGGTGCCGCACTCGCAGCGCGAGGCCGTGCTGGCTCTGGGCGCCACCCGCTGGGAGATGATCCGCATGGGCGTGCTGCGCAATGCGCGCATCGGCATTGTGGGCGCGGTGATTCTTGGCCTGGGGCGCGCGCTGGGCGAGACCATGGCGGTGACCATGGTGATCGGCAACAGCCCGGAGATTCACCAGTCGCTGCTGGAGAATGGCAGTTCGATGGCGTCGGTGATCGCCAATGAGTTTGCCGAGGCATCGGGGGATCTGCATCTGAGCGCGCTGATGGAACTGGGCCTGGCGCTGTTTATCGTAACCATCATTGTGAACGCGTTTGCCAGGCTGCTGGTGTGGGCGGTCACGCGCGGCGCGCCGTCTTCGGCGCACTAGAAGCAGGGACTGAGGGACTAAGGGACCAGGGTGGGAGTGCAAAGGGTGCGGGACGAACACAAGCTGAAGGCACGGATACGGGCGCTGAGCGATGGAGCGGCTACCGGGCTGGCGATTCTGTCGACGCTGCTGGTGGTGGCGCCGCTGGTGGCGATCTTCGTCTACCTCGTCTACAAAGGCGCCAGTTCGCTGAGCTGGGCGTTCTTCATCGAGGTTCCCAAGCCAGTGGGCGAGTCGGGCGGCGGCATGGCCAACGCCATTGTGGGGTCTGGGATCCTGCTGGCCGTGGGCAGCCTGATCGGGGTTCCCATCGGCATCAGCGGCGGCATCTTCCTGGCCGAGTTCGGGCGCGGGACCAAGCTGGCCAATGCGGTGCGCTTTACGGCCGATGTGCTCAACGGCGTTCCCTCCATCGTGATGGGCATTGCCGTGTACTCGCTGGTGGTGGTTCCGCAAGGGCACTTCTCGGCTTTCTCGGGCGGCGTGGCGCTGGGCATCATGATGATTCCCACCGTGTGCCGCACCACCGAAGAGATGCTCTTGATGGTGCCCAACGCGGTGCGCGAGGCGGCGCTGGCGCTGGGCGTGCCCAACTGGCGATCGGTGCTGGCGATTACCGTCAAGACTGCTTCGCCGGGCATCATTACCGGCTGCATGCTGGCCTTTGCCCGCGTGGCGGGCGAGACGGCTCCGCTGATCTTTACGGCCTTTGGCAATGTGGGTAGAAACATGCGGCTGGACGAGCCGATTGCCGCGCTGCCCATGCAGATTTGGGTCTACGCCATGTCTCCCTACGACGACTGGCACCGGCTGGCGTGGGCGGGTTCGCTGGTGTTGATTGTGCTGATTGTGCTGGCCGTGTCGCTGGTGCGCTATGTAACCAGCCGCGGCGTTTTGAAAGGGGCGAGCTAAGTGGGCGTCGGCATCGAGGTAACCAACCTGAATGCGTGGTACGGGACCAATCACACGCTGCAGGACATCAATCTGTATATCCCGGCCAACCATGCGACGGCGCTGATCGGTCCCTCGGGCTGCGGCAAGAGCACCTTTGTGCGCTGCTTGAACCGCATGCACGAGACCAATCCCATCGCGCGCGTGACCGGCACGGTGCGCATCGGCGATCTGGATATCTACAAGGACATCAAACCGGTGGCCATCCGGCGGCGCGTGGGCATGGTCTTTCAGCGGCCCAATCCCTTTCCCACCATGTC
>Ga0181529_10005762_pt1 | contig 12851 bp, 9 predicted proteins | sample PEATcosm2014_Bin_36_FD_119763 | JGI IMG/M metagenome (GOLD analysis project Ga0181529, IMG submission 119763) | Peatland microbial communities from MTU Mesocosm Facility, Houghton, MI, USA - PEATcosm2014_Bin10_30_metaG | ecosystem: Environmental > Terrestrial > Soil > Wetlands > Peat | place... | reverse complement strand
GGCGGCAGCGAGATGCCCGAGGTCAAGCCCATCCTCGAGCTCAAGAGCGTGAACCGCGCCGGCAGCGAGTCCGAGCTCGGCGACCAGTCCAAGGCCGAGTCCAAGGCCGAGGCGGGAAGCCCCGTCGCCGACGCTATCGACAAGGCCAAGAAGGCCCTGGGCGAGGCGGTGAAGGACGTCCGCCTCTCCAAGCGCCTGGCCGAGAGCCCCGCTTGCGTCGTGGTGGACTCGGACGACCCGAGCCTCCAGCTCCGAGAGCTCATGAAGCAGCTGGGCGGCAGCGAGATGCCCGAGGTCAAGCCCATCCTCGAGCTCAACGGCGAGCACCCCCTCGTCCTGCGTCTCGCAGCCGCCGGGGAAGCGGAGGCCGAGGACCTCGCCAAGGTCCTCCTCGGCCAGGCCCTGCTCGTGGAGGGCGCCAAATTGGCGGACCCCGCCGATTTCGCCGCGCGTCTGACGCGATTGCTCAAGTAGAAGGCCGGGCCTTGTATTAGGGTTTCGGCTATTCCTCGAGCTCGCGGAGCTTGTCCCTGATGGCGGCCGCGCGCTCGTAGTCCTCCTCGGCGACGGCCTTCTCGAGCTCGGCGCGTAGGCGCTCGACCTCGCTCCCGTTCGAGATCGGCATCATGGGGCCGGCCTCGGGGACGCCGTCCTTGCCGTCGGCCTGCGTCTCGGCCTCGCCCAGCTGGAGCCCCGCCACGAGGTTGACCGATATGCCCGCTTCCTCGACGACGCTCTCGGCTATGAAGACGGGGCAGAGGGCTCGCACGGCCACTCCGATGGCGTCCGAGGGCCGCGAGTCCACGAGGAGCTCCCCTCCATTAGCCCTGAGCACGAGCCGCGCGAAGAAGGTCTCGTCCCTGATATCGTGGATCTCGACGCGGAGGAGTTCGGCCTTGAGAGCGCGCAAGAGGCTGAGGATGAGGTCGTGGGTGAGGGGGCGCGGCACCTCGACCCCGCCCATGCCGATGAGGATGGCCTGGGTCTCGAGCTTGCCGATGATTATGGGGACAGCCAGGTCCGAGCCCTTCGGTCTGACGAGGACGACGTTGCCTTGATCGGTCTGGGCCACGGTCCAGATCTCGGCCTCGACGAAGGTTTGCCCTTCCAAAGCGTACCCCCGATTCCAGTATACTATCCCGAGGGCCGTCGGGCCATGGAGGGGCGAAATGTCCGGCTACGAAAAGCCCGATTTCTGGGCGCTGAAGGCGAAGAGAGAAGGCTATCCCGCGCGCTCGGTCTACAAGCTCGAGGAGCTCGACGCGAAATTCGGCCTCGTCAAGAAGGGCGCTCGAGTGCTGGACATAGGGGCCTCCCCGGGCTCCTGGACCATGTGGGTCCTCAAGCGGCTGGAGGGTACGGGCTTCCTCGCGGCCATAGACCTCCAGGATCTCGCCTCGTCGCCGGACGTCGCGAATTTCCTCTTCGTCAAAGGCGACCTCTACGATGACGAGTCGAGGATGGCCATCCTCGACGCCGGCCCCTTCGATCTCGTCCTCTCCGACGCGGCTCCCGCGACGACGGGGAATCGGCTCGTCGATCAGTCGGCCTCCGAGGGCATCGTCGAGGCCGTCATCGACTACGCCGAGGCCTCCCTCGCCCCAGGAGGAGCCCTGGTGGCCAAAATCTTCCAGGGCGGCGCGGAAGCGTCACTGCTCAAGCGGCTGCGGCTGCGCTTCGCCCAGGCCAAGGGCTTCAAGCCAGAGGCCTGCCGCTCGGAATCCTTCGAGACCTACCTCGTCGCCAAGGGCTTCAAGGGCGGGTGACCGCTCGACCCATTTTCCGCTGCGTCCCACTTGCGTCTTGGCGACTGAAGCGCATCATCGAGCAAAGCCTTTGACGCTTCGCCTGCGACTATTCGTAGAAAGCGATGTTGGTGATGCTGTCGCTCGAGGTCATCACGGAGACGGGACTGTAGGACTCCTGGGCGCCGGTCGAGTCCAGGACATAAAGATAGTTCGTGAATTGCGCGGTGCTCGCCTCGACTGAGTATGGGATGTATGCCAGCCCATCCTTATAGGCGATGTCGAGGCTGCCGAACGAGGCGTCGTTGCGGTCCTTCAGCTCGGTGACCGTGGCCGTCGCGCCCGAAAATGCGACGAGGTACGTGTGATCGTAGCCCGTGGCGATGAGGTTGCCGTTGGATAGCTGTACGAGGCGGGCAGGGTAGATGGATCCTCCCGTCGAGGTCTCGCTCGAGATGGGCGTGGCCTGGGACCGGTCGGCGGCGCCAGCTGGGATGAAGTCGATGGAGCCGGGAAGGGGCTTGAAGTCGGCATCGTAGCCGCCCGTGTTCGCGACGAAAACGCCCGAGGCCGCGCCGGCGCCAGCACCTAAGGTTCCGGTTGCGAGACCCGTCGTCCCGCCGGCGCTCGTCGAGATCGTGGCGAGCACTGTCCTGCTCGTCGGATCGATCCGGAGGACCTTTTCATTTGCGTTGTCGGCGACGTAAATATAGCTATCGGGGCCTACGATGACATCCTGGAAATATTCGCTTCCTGCCGCGGATACCTGGGTGCATCCCGAGCTTGGGTTGGAAGAGTTGAAATAATAGAGGCCGCTCGTCTGGCCTGAATAGTCAGAGGAGCTCGCGAAGGCCGCGGTAGGGCCTGAGAAGGCGAGATACTGGGCCGCAAAGGTCCCCGGGATTTTCGAGCACGTCGGATTGGTCGCCGAAGGGTCGAAATAGTAGACGCCTTCGCCACCGTTAGCTCCGACCGCGACATAGCCGATTCCGCTGTGGAATGAGATCGATCCCGACGCATCCTGCTTCGTCGCCGTAACGCTCTGTGAAAAGGCTGCGTGGCTGGCCGGATCGTAGGCGTAGACCTTGCCCGAATAAGTATCCGTCATGTACAAGTAGTCCTTGTACGTCGAGGCCGTCGGGGCGGGCGTGCCCGCGCCGTTCTGGCAGCCGATGATCGTCAATGCAGCGGCGGCTAGGACCAGCGCGCCGATCGCCCTTCCTCTTCTCGATACTATCATTCGAGCCTCCTCATAACCGCATCTCGGCCCCGAGCCTAATCCTGGTGCCCGGCATCGGGTAATCTTCGATTAACTGGTACTGCTCGTCTAAGAGGTTGTCTCCGGCGGCGTACAAAGACAGTCGCTCCGACAGCCTAGCGCGCAGGAAAAGGTCGAGCGTGAAGTAGGCGGGCAGGTAGGCGACGTTGGCCAGCTCCGTGTAGCGCAGGCTCGCGTATTCCCCCGTCGCCGACCACGAAAGCCTGCCGGCCTTGCAGGACAGCGTCCCCTTGAGGCTGTGCACCGGGGTCATGGGCAGTCTCTTGTCGTCGTCCAGGCCCAAGCCCCCGGAAAGCACGTAGGAGGGGAGATAGGTGTAGTTGGCCGAGACCGAGCAGCTCTCCGAGATGCGATCGGCCAGCTCCAGCTCGATGCCTGGGTAGAGGGCGGCGCCGAAATTGCTCGGCCTCCATGTGCCGTCGGAGCCCGGCTGCCAGAGGATCACGTCCTGGGCGTAGCGCAGGTAGCCGGTCGCGGTGAAGCGGAGAGAGCCGCGGAGGCGCTCGTAGCCGAGGTCGGCCTCGTACGACGTTTCCGGCCTCAGCGAGGGGTTGCCTTCGGCCCCGTCCTGATCGGGCCAATAGAGGTCCTCGAAGGTGGGCACGCGATAGGCGCGCGTGAGGCTGAGCTTGAGGCTGTCGGTTCGAGAGACGCGGTACGAGGCATCGATCGCGACGCCGATCGGGCCCAGCGGGTTCCCGCCCGAAAAGTCCGAGTAATAATCGTATCGTAGCGAGGGCCTGAGCGAGAGAGGGCCCAGGGCGAGGGCGCTCTCGAAGAAGGCGCCGAGGGCGAGGCGATGGGGAGAGCCAAGGGTGTCGCTCGAGGCGGCGGCATAAGACTGGGAGAGGCCGTACACGAGGGTCAGGCCGTCCGAGAGATAGGCGCGCTGGGTCGCCTCCGCCTGGCCGGTCAGGAGACGGTGGTTCCCATCGCTCGAGGGATCTTCGGGATCGGCATAGTCGATACCGGCGTAATCTAGCTGGGCGGAGGCGTCGAGGGAGAAAAGGTCCGAGAGGAAGCGCTCGGACGAGTATCGCGCGACAGCCTTGGCGCTGGTATCGGTCTCGGAGGCTTGGGGCGTCGGGGAGCTCTCCGGCCCGGGGACGCCTTTGGAGCTGTAATCGCCAAAGAGATCGGCCGAGAGCGAACCCGATCCGACGGGGACGATGGCCCCCATCGAGGCATCGGCCCCGAGCAGGGCCGCGTTCTGGAGCTCGCGATCTTCCCCATTGTCGTCGATGAACGTGAATGCGTTCTCCGCGCGAGTCGCGCTCCCCGCGAATCGTAGGGCCGCGCCGCCCAGGCTGGGCGCCCACGAGACCGAAGCTCTCTGCGCGTCGACGAGGCTCGCGGCTGATGGCCCTTCCTCGACCTTCTGGGTGCCGAAGCCGACCACGCGCTTCGCGGGGAGGTAGCTCGAGTTCTCGAAGGAGAGTTCCAGCGGAGCGGCGGCCTTCTTGGTGATGATATTGACGACTCCTCCGACTGCGTCGCCTCCGTAGAGGGAGCTGCCGCCGCCCCGCCTGATCTCTATCCGCTCCACCGAGTCCAAGGGTATGAGGGAGAGGTCGACGAGGCCCGTGAGGGCGTCGTTCGCGCGGACTCCGTCGACGAGGACGAGGACCTGGTTAGTGGTGGAGCCGCGAATGGTGATCGAGACCTGGGAGCCTTCGGGCCCCTTGTCGGAGAGGCTTAATCCCGGCACGACGCTCAGGGCCTGGGCGAGAGTCGTGACGCCTCTCGCGGCCATGTCGGAGCGCGTCACCACGCTCATCGCCGGAGGCGAATCGCTCTCGCTCTCGCTGATGCGAGAGGCAGTGACCGCGACGGGGTCGAGCTCGACGTCTTCCTGGGCGGAGGCGCCGAGTATCGTCATGGCTAGGAGGACGAGGGACAAGGCCGCGCGCGGCGCGTGCCTGGGGGAGCGGTCGACCATGCCTTTCCCTTTCTCGCGAAGGATAAAGGTTCTTGGTCGGTATCCTGACTCCCGGATCGGCTTACTCGCGATGCCTTCTCGCGCCTTCGGCGCAATGGCTTTAGGACCACGCTATCGCGGACCCCACATCGCTTTCATCCCCGGTTACAGTGGCGGGACCGTTACGGATTCTAACCGTATTCCTCGGCCGAGAACCTGGCGGCTTCTTTCTACTCCCTCGAGCTCCCCGTGTCAACACCGCTCAAGGGCCGGTTCCCGATAGCTTGTAGCCGATGGCGATGCGAAGGTCGAGCCGGGCGCCTGAGTCGTTGTCCACGGGGAAGACGCTCCGCAGGAGCTCGAGACCCGCCGAGTCGAGTATGGGGCTGCCCGAAGACTGCGCGACCCGGGCCCCGGCGAGATCGCCGCGAGCGTCGACGGAGAAAGAGAGGACGACCGTACCCTCGACCCCGCGCCGTCTCGCCGCCGCGGGATATGCGAGCGCAGCCTGGATCCGGCCCGACAAGGTCGACAGGATGCGCGATCCGGCTTTCGCCGCGTCCTCGGGCTTCGCTGCGGGCGGTGGCTCGAGGGTCGCGGCTTCGACGGACGCCGCCTCAACTGGAGGCGCGGCCTCGGCAGCCCCGTTAGTCGAAACCGAAGGGCTCAAGCCTTCGACCGTCGCCTCGATGTCGGAGAAATAGACGTAGAAGTCGCCATAGGCCTCGTCCGGATCGAAATCGACTTTCATCGCCGCGATCCGAAGGCCGGGAGGGCTGGTATAATGCCGATCGTCCTGGACGATTCCCGTTCCGGCGGCGGGATCGAAGAGGGGCACGGCGGCGCTCATAGTCTTCCATCCCGAGAAGTCGAGGAGGCCAAGACTGAGCTCGTACGACTGCCCGTAGTAATCGAGGACGACGAAGGACAGAGTATGGCGGAAATTCCGCGAGAGCACGCGGATCGACAGCATCGCGCAGCGAGAGTCGACGAGAATGGGCCGGGGCGGGGCGACGAGGACCGAAGTCCTCGACCTTCTGAGGAACTCGACCTTGAGGCCAAGTACGCCCTCGCCGGCAGCAGAGAAGTTCCGCAAGGTCGCGAAGCCCTCATCCGCGCCCATGGCGGAAGTCCAGATCGAGTCAGCGCCGAATCGCTCCACTGCCTCGGTCCGGAGCGAAGGCAGCTCCCCGCGCTCGCCGTAGCCGTACAGGCGATCGCCCCAGGAGAGGCCCGGCTCGTCCTGGGCCGCCATGGCGGCTGGATGGGCCAGGAAACACGCCGCGAATAAGGCCGCGGCCCTGGCGGAGCGGATCAGGAAGGGGCGCGAGCTTCGGATATTTGGCACTCGTCGGAGGGGCCGCTCACTCTTTCGAGGCCCGGGCCCAGGAGGCCTCGGCCTCGGCGATGCGGGCGACCAGCTCGGCCTTCGAGGGCCGCCTGGCGAGGAACTCCAGGAAGAGGGGGTCCTGACAGAGGTGAGACACGGCCGCGAGAGTGGACAAGTGGCTCCTCGCGTCGGCCGAAAGGATGAGGAAGAGGACCGAGACCGGCTTGCGGTCCAAGGCATTGTAGGCGATGGGCGATTTTAAGAAGAACACGGCGACACGCTGGGCCGCCTGGTCCGTGAGCATCGAGTTGCGCGGGTGCGGGATCGCTACACCGTGCCCCAGGGCCGTGGGCATGAGGGCTTCTCTTTCGAGGATGGCCGTGAGGAGGGTCTCGCGGTCGAGACCCTTGGGCATGACCATGGTCTTCGTGGCCTCGTTGAGGGCCTCCACGGGATTCGAGCCGCCGATATTGTAATAGACGCCCCCGCGCTCGATGAGATCGGCTAGGGATACGGGACTAGGCATAGGGAAAATCCTCCAAGACCCAAGTATGGCCGGCGAAGGAGGGAGGGGCAAGTACCGGCGCGGTCGCGGTCAAGGAAGGGCTTGTCGGTCCTGACGACGAACATCATGTCGACGTCGGAGTCCCGGCCGAAGTCCTTCGTGCCTTAGGAGCCGAAAAATACGCCGCCTCGACCCGTCCCTCGAGGCAGCCTCGCAGCTCGGCCTCCAAGCACTCGGGCGTTTTCCCATACAGAGGCCCTCGCGCGTTCCAGACGATCACCGGCTCACTCATGTGCCGCCGTTATCAGTGAAGAATTCCTCTTCTATATCGGTGAAGTACAAAAAGACCGCCCCGTGAAGGGTGGTCTCAGTCGATGGCTCTATTGAACATATTCCTGATTCGCGCGCTGAGCGATTGCAGCCCTAATAGCGGCGCGCCTTCATTTCACTCAGGTGGCAGGATCTTGTAGGTCCGTTCTACCTTCCTGTTCTTGCGCACGGTGATCGTCCCGTCCTGAAGACTGATGTCGTGGCTGTTGCCCTGGGGGTCGCTGAACCAGCAGCCGTCGGTGGTGCGGACATAGCGGTAGGTCGCGCCGTTCCCGAGTATTGCGCCCCCCAGCGTGATGACCAGGACCTTGCCATCGAAGGCGAGGTTGAATTTCGAGGTGAGGTCGGCTTCGTCCTCGCTCCTCGCGACGTAGACGCTGTTGCCCAACATTCCACCTAGCTCGACGCGGTCGGGGCTGACTTGCTTGAGGGCGACTTTGCCGGTCAGATGAAAGCCGCTGGGTTGATAAATAAGCCCCTCGGTGCTCGAGTAGATAGAGCTTTGGGCGTCCTTCGTCGACACATCGAGCTGATCGCCGGATAAGGTCGCGACTTCGTCGGGGAGGTCACTCCCTCCTCCTCTTCGCTGAAACTTCGATCCTTGGAAGATGTAGGATACCTTGTAGGGGAATAGGCCAACGACTGTCTCTACGATGTGGAATGGCGCTTGGATCGCATAGAGCCTGGCCAAATCGACCGCCAGGTTGCCGTTGGTATCCAGGAAGAGGCCGTTGCCCGCGTCGATCCCTGTCAGGGCATAATCCCATGGATCGATTATGGGGGCATCTGCCGCCGCAGCCCCACCGAGCTCGACCGTTCCAGTACCACGACGCTCGTTGCGGTACAGGTCGACCCTGAGGCCAAAGACTTCCTTATCGGGTTTGACCTGCACTGGATCTGGATCGGCTTGTCGGGAAGGCTCTGGCAGGGTAGAAGGCGCGCTGGCGCAGCCGACTAAAACTAATAATGCCGCGAGAACAAAGCCAGTTTTCATAAAAAACCCCTACCCCGAAGAGTAGGGGTTCAGGACCACTCAGGTCAAGTCTAGATCAGAACAACTCGGAAGCGACGATCGGGATAGCCCAGTGGGAATAGGCGTTGGTTACAGGAGCGCCGGCAAAACCGAGGCTGCTGTACTCGAAGCCGATACCGATAAGGCCATTGCTGAAGCCCTTCTTGATGTCCACGGCGATGCCGGTGAGACCGCTGGTCGGGCCACTGCCATTCCCCTGATTTTCCTGCGCCTGGTTCACATACTGGAAATCAGCGCCCGCGTCTAGGCCGTTGCCCAGATCGTAGTCTAGGCCGACGCCGGCAGCCAGACCCATCGCGTTGTTGGCGACCTTGTTATCGTAGCTGACCACGTCAACTCTGGCATGAATGGTGAGTGCACCCGCGGTGTAGTCGGTGTCGTCGGCGAACGCGAATGAGTAACCCTCGTCGACGGTGGGAATAACAGCGCCGATTTCTTCGTACAGACCCTTGACCGCGCTGAGATTGAAGGCGGCCTGGATGTCCGGCGCATGCTGCTGTCCAAGGAGAGTGTGACCATTAACATTCATCCCGAGATACTGAGCCTTGATCATGCCGATGCCCGCGATGGCATACGCAGCGCCAGCCTGGATAGAATCACCGAAATCGTAGGTGATATCAGCCCCGTTGCCGCCTTGGAAAGCGGCCCACGCACCGATTCCGTCCTTGTTGTAGTTCAGGTCGGTCATGTAGCCGCCCTCACCGAGGCGGGCGAAGGTAGAAGAGTTGCCGTCCACGGCGACGCCGGGGAAGCGGAGCCAGTCGTCCGAGCCAAAATCCGAAGAACCGCGCCAGGTATCGGTCTCAAGCTGAATGCCGGACTCGAAGGTAAGGCCGGGAAGAGGGGAGACCCAGGCCTTGTTCTCGTCGGTCAGCCCGAAGCCACTGTCGGCATCAGGGGAAATGGCGAAGCCGGCGTTGTCGTTGTGGGCCGTAATGTTGAGGCCGACGATTCGGGGGGTGCCACCCCACGAAGCTTGGGTGCCCGCATAGTAACCGTTGCCGTTGTCCTGGTTACCAAAAACGAAGACCTGGCGTCCGAAATCGCCGATCGAGACTACGGGGGCGGCCGGCGCGGCCGCGGCGTCGTCGGCGTAGGCGAAGATGCCGAGCACCGTGAGGGCGAGAAGAACAACGAGTAACTTCTTCATTAAGTCCTCCTTCAAAATGCAAAAGAGGGTAAACCGACGGTTCACTGATCCCCTTTCCTAGGTTCCATGGCAGTATAGCCACGCGATTTTTAGGTGTCAAGTTTTTTTTAGGATATATTGAGGCTGCGATCACGATTAATTTTGCCGGTTAAATCGTTTTTATATTAAGTATTAGGCCGAGGATGCCGAATATTTTATTCCGCTTTCATTCGAACAGAAACACCGAAATTGTCAAATTTAAAATTGTCATTGATACAATATGTATATATATCGAAATATTTTAACGTACTTTACCTCGGTTCTTTCGGGATTTGAGATTCTTTTGAAATCGGTGAATTTTCGAATAAATTCAATTCGCTTGGTCTGGTAAAGAGTGCGGAATCCACGGCGGAATCTCCGCAGTTCGTCGATGCGAAGAGCGAAGGCGCGCATGCTCACGGGACGATTCTTCTCTAATGGAGCCTGGAGGATTTCGACATCGACGGCTAGATCGCAGCTGAGGATGAATGTCCAGCGAGGGAAGACCCCGGAGAAGAGTGGAACATAAGTAGACCGCCGAACAAAAAAGTGCGAGGTGCCGCCCAGAGCGGCACCACCGCGAATAGGCGATCGGCGTACTCCGCAAAGAGAGGAGGACTCCCATCCCTCTTTTTATATCCAGGAGGGAGTGATTGGAACAGTCTAGGAGCCGATTCGTGGGCATCGACTTGGCAAGGAAGAGCATGAAACTGTGCGTCCTGGGCGAAGGGCAGGCCGTACGCCGACCCCGAGGGAAATGTTACAGTCGCGATCGAGGCCAGCGCTTTTGCATTCGTGCTTGCCAGGCAAACTCGAGCGAGATGTGGGATGCCACGTCTTGGTGCTCAAGACGGGCGCGTTAGCGATGATTTGTCGATCGACGCGGAAGACGGACAAGGAGGATGCCCGCAAGCTCTCCCTGCTCATCCAAATATAACCCGGAGAGGAACTGCCGATCGTGGCGGTTCCCGATGAACGCGCGGATACGACGCGTAGCCTCGTGTCCATGAAACATTATCTGGTGATGCTCAGAACGAGGATGGTGAATAGACTGCATGCGCTGTACGTGCGGGCAGGAATGACTTTCGCGAAGAAAAGCGATCTGCTTCGAGCGCCGCGAGGCTCAGGATGGCGGCTCGGCTATAGGAGTACCTTGCGCGGTTTGCAGCCGCCATTGAGCGGGAACTGAGCATAACCGAGCAAGAGATCGCCTGACTCGACCAAGAGCTGCAGACCATGATCGCCGAGCACGAACTGGCGCCCTGCCATCTGTTCCGGGTGTCGGACCTGGGGTGGCGGCGGCCGTTCTCGCGTACGTGGGTGACGGGAAAGGATTCTCGAGCCCTGCCCAGGTAGCGAACTATTTCGGCTCAGTACCGCGACTTGATTGTTCAGGCGAGACGAATCGCTACGGACATATCAGGCGGGAAGGCCGTCTCGCGGTGCTGGGCGTCATCCTAGTGGCAACGTGGTCGCTTATTCGCTGTAAGGAAGGCGGGAGGCTCAAGGAGAAGTTCTTCCTCCTCGCCGAACGGCGAGGGAAAACGCCAGGGCTGTCGTTCTGGCCCGTCGAATGGTAGGCCTTATGTGGATACCCGTAACCAGGCATGGATGCTATGCCAACGCGTCGAAGGAGATGCTTGAAAGAATGTCTAAGCGCTACGGATTAGAATTCGAGGGGTGGGTGTCGAATGTCGCTTGACAATAACCATAGGAGTCGCGGGGGATGAACCCCTCTGCGAATCACTGGAGCTTTTCGTAAAGGACTTCCCCTTAGGCCATGGCTAGGTGAGCGCTGATGTCCCCGCCTTCGACGGCGAGGTCGATGTCCGAGTCGAGGCGACATCGCGCAAAACTGCCTGATCTTGCTCGCTCAGCGGATCCATGCTCTCCAGGACTTTAGCCAATATAAAGCGGGCCCCGACGCGCTTGGCGTGCCGGGGCCCTCCATTTAGACGCTGGACGGTCTTACATGACCTCCGGCTTCTTCTCCTCCACGGACGAGGGAAGTGCGGCAGGTTTGGGCTCGACCGCGGGCTTCGGAGAGGCCTTCTTGGCGGCGGGCTTCTTGGCCACGGCTTTCTTGGCCACGGCCTTCTTGGCGGCGGGCTTCTTGGCCGCGGCCTTCTTGGCGGCGGGCTTCTTGGCCACGGCCTTCTTGGCGGCGGGCTTCTTGGCCACGGCCTTCTTGGCCGCCGGCTTCTTCGCTACCGCCTTCTTGGCCGCGGGCTTCTTGGCCGTCGCCTTCTTGGCAGCGGGCTTCTTGGCCGCGACTTTCTTCGCCGGTTTCGCCGGCGAAGACTTCTTCTCTAACGCCATCAGAGCCTCCTTCTTCGCCGGCGCGGCCTTGATTGCGGCCTTGACTGCGGCGACCTTCGGGTTACCTATCACCTTCTTGTTGACGTCGGAGGCTTTTGCCCCCGACGAAGGCTTCTTGGAATGGGACCGCGCCTTGCTCCTGGCCGCCTCGATGGCCAGCAGGCGCTTGGACGCGGCGGACGCCACCTCGGGATCGTAGGTGGCCAGGTCCCAGCCGCGACGCTGGAGCTCCGCGTAGGCGCGGATGGCCACTTCCTCCTGGGGCAGGTGCGGGTTGAATACGATGAGCTCGGCGCAGAGATGGCCGAGCCCGACGCGAAGCATGTATGAGAGCCTCTCGTTGGGGACATTCTTGGCTGCGAGGGTGGAGAGCCAGGCGACGATCTCGTCGGCCACGTCTGCCACGGTATCCGGGGGGAGGGGGCGTGGCTCTTTTTCCAATCTACGCTCGAGACGCTCGTGAACCTTTGCATAGTCCTGGAAGAAGGAAGCATCGACGCGCTTGAGCTCGACCAGCCGTATCTCGACGAGCCGAGCGGCGCTTCTATCGGCCATGTAAGGCGTCCCCCCTTTCTCGATGAACTGCGATGCACTCTGATCACGCGAATCGTTCTCGCTATTATATCGGCATCTCGCGAATATGGCAAAAACTTTTTCACATAAAACGAAAAAAACGCGACGATCGCGATTTTTTCCGATCGAGAGCCTCGCGCTCAATGATCGAGCGCGGGGCTCTCGCTTCGATGAGACTACAGCTTGAAGAGAACGCCTAGGCGGAGGTCCCCGCCGTAGCCGTAGTAGCCCTCTTCGAGGTTGATGGCGAAATTCTTGGACAGGTAGTAGTTGTTGCCCTCGAGACCGGCGAAGCCGAAATTGAAATTGCTGCTCGAGGTGTTGAGATCGCCGAACGTCCACCCGTAGATGTACGTGCCGAGCCCGAGGCCGACGTAGGACTCGAGCTTCTGAAGGAAGGGCACGCTCGGGACGACGTCCTTCCAGCTGACGCGCACGGTTCCGAGGACGCCGATGCCGATGTCGTAGTAGCTGTCCGTGTAGCCGATGAAGGAGTCGCTCCAACCGTAGTAGTTCACGCGGACGGCGGCGCCGTAGGTGAGCGGTATCTTGTCCGCGATCTTGAACGAGCCGATCCCGTAGTCGGCGCCGGCCGCGATGTCGACGCCGAAGAAGAAGTCGGAGCCGAGGTCCGCTTGGAAGCTGATGTTG
>Ga0181529_10005758_pt1 | contig 12854 bp, 4 predicted proteins | sample PEATcosm2014_Bin_36_FD_119763 | JGI IMG/M metagenome (GOLD analysis project Ga0181529, IMG submission 119763) | Peatland microbial communities from MTU Mesocosm Facility, Houghton, MI, USA - PEATcosm2014_Bin10_30_metaG | ecosystem: Environmental > Terrestrial > Soil > Wetlands > Peat | place... | reverse complement strand
GTCGCCGCATCCGATGCCACGCTGCCGGCGGTGTTGGTAACGATGACCGTGTAGCCGCCGGCAACCGTTGACTGCACATTCGTCAGGGTCAGGGCCGCATTGGTGGCTCCCGAGATACTTGCCCCCCCAATCTGCCACTGGTAGGCGGGGGCAGGCGAGCCGGTCGCCGCCACCGTGAAAGTGACGCTGGTTCCAGCATTCACCGTCTGCGATTGCGGTTCAAGCGTTATTGACGGAGCGGTCTCCAAAGCGGGAACCCCCTCGCGGATCGCGTTGTTGTAGTAATCTGCGACGTAGATGCCGCCCGTGCCATCCACGGCAATGCCGAAGGGACCGCTGAACCGCGCATCGCTGCCCATCCCGTCGGTTGGGCCTGAGATCGGCGCGGCACCGGCGAGCGTCGTCACCACTCCGGCGGACGTGATCTTCCGGATGGTGTTGCTGTTCGAATCCGTGACGTAGACATTGCCCGAGCCGTCCACGGCCACCCCGTACGGGCCATTGAACTGCGCGGCGCTGCCGGTGCCATCGGCCCATCCAGTGCCGCCGGCTGTGCCGGCGAGCGTCGTCACCGCTCCGCCGGAGGTCATCTTCCGGACGGCATTGTTGCCGTAATCCGCGATATACAGGGTACCCGAGCCGTCCACCGCAACGCCCGTCGGCCATTTGAACCGCGCCGCCGTGCCTGTGCCATCGGTCGAACCGGTCATGCCCACCGCGCCCGCCAGGGTCGACACCACCCCGCCGGGCGAGATCTTGCGGATCGTGTCGTTGAATGTATCCGCGACGTAGACGTTGCCGGAGCCGTCCACGGCAATGCCGTAGGGAGTGTTGAACATCGCGACGCCGCCAGTGCCATTGGCAGAGCCGGTATTCCCAGCCGTACCGGCGAGCGTGCTCACGAGGCCTCCAGCCGTGATCTTCCGGATGGTGTTATTGCCGCAATCCGCAACGTAGACGCTGCCGGACCCGTCAACGGCGATCCCATCTGGACCGCGAAACCGCGCCGCACTGCCCAACCCGTCGGACGAGCCGATGCCTCCCGCGGTGCCGGCGAGCGTCGTCACCACCCCGCCGGATGCAATCTTCCGGATCGTGCAGTTCTCGTAATCCGAAACGTAAACGCTGCCTGAGGCGTCGACCGCCACGCCCGAGGGATGATAGAATTTCGCGGCGCTGCCCGTGCCATCGGTCGAGCCGTCTGACGCCATGCCTGCAAGCGTCGTCACCAACCCGCCCGCAGCCACCTTCCGGATTGTCCTGCTGTCGCAATCCGCGACATAGACATTGCCCGAACCGTCAACAGCAACCCCAATCGGCCCGTTGAATCGGGCGGCGCTGCCCGTGCCATCGGCCGTGCCGACAAGGCCCGCCGTGCCGGCGAGCGTCGTTACCTGACCGCCGGGTGTCACCTTGCGGATCGTCTCGTTCGCAGAGTCTGCGACATACACATTACCCAAACCGTCCACGGTCACGTCGGAGGGATAAGAGAACCGCGCGCCGCTGCCCGTCCCGTCGGCCGAACCGTTGCTTCCAGCCGTGCCGGCAAGCGTCGTCACGGCCCCGCCCGGGGTGATCTTCCGGATCGTGCTGTTGTCGTAGTCCGCGACGTAGACATTGCCTGAAGCGTCCACAGCGATGCCCGTCGGACCATCGAAACGCGCGGCGCTGCCCGTCCCGTCGGCCGAACCCGTGCTTCCCGCCGTGCCGGCGAGCGTTGCCACCACTCCGTCCGATGTTATCTTCCGAATCGTGCTGTTGCCGTAATCTGCGACATAGACGTTGCCCGAGCCGTCGACAGCAACACTGCTTGGAAAATCAAAACTTGCGGCGCTTGCCGCGCCGTCGGCCGAACCGGTGTGACCCGCAGCTCCAGCAAATGTCGTCACGGCCCCGCTTGCAGTGATCTTCCTGATCGTGTTGTTGAGGTAATCCGCCACATAGACATTGCCTGAGACGTCAACGGCATCGGCGATGGGAGAATTAAACCGTGAGGCATTGCCCATTCCGTCGGCCGAACCGGCCCTGCCCGGTGCGCCGGCAAGCGTCGTCACGGCTCCGCTGGAGGTGATCTTCCGGATCGTGTTGTTGCCGGTGTCAGCGACGTAGACATTCCCCGAACTGTCGACCGCCACTCCGCGCGAATTGTTGAACCGCGCGCCCGAACCCGTGCCGTCCGCGCTTCCGGGCGGGACGCCGGCCAGGGTTGTGAAAGCGTACCCCACCACGCCGCCCGTGGGCAGTGCGCTCACCGTCAGCGTCACGGGGGCGCTCGTGACCGAGCCCGAGGAATTGGTGGCGGTCAGACGGAATTGCACGCCCGACATTGCCGGGTTGACGGCGCCAATCACCAGTGTCGCCGTTGCCGTCCCGCCAAATGCGCCGCCATCGGAGAGATTGGACCATGTGCCACCGCCATTCGTCGACTCCTGCCATTGGCAACCCGGCGAGGGGCTTCCGCTGACGCCAACCGTGAAACTGACCGGCAGACCGGCGATGATCGTCGGACTTTGGGGCTGCAATGCGATCGCAGGGGGCGCGTTCACTGTCAATGTCGCCGTCGCGCTTGTCGCCCCGCCAAGCGAATTCACCGCTGTCACCGTATAGTTGCCTGCGTTGGCTGCTTGCGCGCTGCCAATCGAATATGAAGAGCCTGTCGCGCCGGAGATGGGCATGCCGTCATAATACCATTGATAAGCCGGAGTCGGCGCTCCGGATGCAGCAGCCGTGAACTCGACCATGGAGCCCGAGGCCACCGACTGGCTTTGCGGCTGCACAGTGAACACCGGCGCGCCCGCTGCAGTTGAAACCGATACCACGTTGCTCCAAGGTGAAGAGCTGACCGGGCCTGTGGCCTGGATCCGAAAATCGTAGCTGGTTGCCGCCGTCAGGCCGGTTGGGGTGTAAGCCGTTGCGGTTGAAGAGAGGGTCGACGTCAGGTCGGTCCAGGATCCGGAACCCGAAAGCCGCATCTGCAGGATAAACCCGGTATTGAGGGTGTCGCTGGACCACTGAAGTCCGACACTGCGAGTCGTAATCGAGCCCGGAACCGCAGCCAGGACCGGCGCAGCCAAGGCAAGCGTGGAATTGACCGGATAGTAGGAGATCGTTTTGCCGTTCTGCAGAACAAGCTGGCCCGTGGCCGAATTGAACGCATTCACGCTGGCCGCCGCAGGGATCCCCAAAACGATTTGCTGCCCGACAACATCATATACCTTGGTTGCTCCAAACGCATAGTGTCCGTCGGACGTCGCGGACAGGATCTGGTCTCCTATCGTCCACTGCGTGGCCAGCTGGGACGTGAACACGATCCCGTTCCAGAAGACGTGGCCGCCGTCCTCGGTCACCACGACGATTCGGGAGCCATAATAGTCAAAACTACCCAAAGTGTTTGCGCCGGTCGCCACCGACGTGAACTTGTCGGCGGTCGTGTCGTATTTCGTTATGCACGCATCGGAAATGTTGTCCTCACCGTGGAAGTAATACCTCAGGTCCGGTGCGTAAGAACCGCCCCCTTCCCGTTCTCCCACCTGGCTCAGGATCGCGCCCGCACCCGTGTCGTAGAGCATGATGCTGATCCACTGATCCTCCGGCTCGACCACCAGCCGTCCCGCACCGCCGGCGGAGATCCGGTAGGCATCACCCTGACCGTATCCGTCTCCGGCGAATGGAGCGAAAGCAAGGGTCTTGTCGACGGTGAAAGACGCCAGGCTGACTCCGAGGACGTGGCCGCCCATCCAGTTTGTCACATAGACCCGCCCATCGCCATGGTGAATAGCCAAGTCGGTGGCCGAGCTCCCGACTTGGGCGACCCGGTTGATCCGCTTGTTCTGGGCATCGATTTCAAGCAGGTAGGCCCGGGGCGACACGGCGCCCGTGTTCTCGCTCACGGCATAAACCATCGCGGAACTCGGATCGGACCGAATCACGGTCACCATGAGGGGATCGACCTGAAGGGTCACCGGAATCGTGAACGGGCCGGTGGATGTCGTGATGGTCACGCTGCCCTGGTTGACACCGGCGGGAAGCTGCGTCGCATCGAGAATAACATGGAGCGTGGCCGGGGTGACGCCCGAGACAGCGCTGAAACTGATCCAGGGGGCAGACGCGGAAGCGGCCCATGTGGCGCCCGGCGCCGCCGAGGAAAGGCCAACGGGCACGGCATAGTTGTTTTGTGCGGCCACAGTCGCGGCAGAAATGGACGATGTGTCGCTCGCGATCAAAGACACGGTGAAGCTCATGACCTGCCCGGTGACGGTCTCATTGGCCGTCTCCGGGTCCACCCGCCAAAAGTAGGTCTGTCCGGCCGTCAAGGGCTGGCTGAGCGTCAGGGAGGTGCCAACAACCTCGCCAAGGTAGGTGCTCGATGACGGAGTGGCCTGCGCCACCGCGGCAGAGGAAGTTCCAAGGTAAGCCGCGTAACGGGTGGTCCCCAGAACAGGGCTCCACTGCAATTGCGTCGGCGGCAGCACCACGGCCTGGTTTTGCGGCGAAGTCGTGAGGCCAAGCGATGAGGTGCTCAGCGCCGCCGTCAGGTCCACCGTGGCGAGGGTCTTGTTGTTCGTGTCGAAATAGACCAGCCGGGAATAGTCCGCAGTTATGGCCTGGACCGTGGCGGTCACCGGCAAATCGTATAGCTTGTTGCCCGTAACTGAGGAATACAGCGAGGACTGGGTCGCCAGCACCTCAGCCTTCGGTGTGATCGCGTAAATCGGGCTAGACATCGCCTGGACCGTGTTGGTGACCGTCGCGGCGCTCACCAGAAGCTGCTTGACGGCGGCGACGCTGCCATCGGAACTGATCAATACGGGCGTGTTAAGCGGGTCGCGATCAAGCACGGTCGGGTATGTCCCGGAAGTCTCGGCAACAAATGTCAAAAGTCCCCCCGTGCCGATCGCATACTTTGAAATGAAGCTGCTCGTAATCCCGGCGGACCACCCGTACTGGGCCCAGCCGATCAAACCTGTCTGATCGGGTGTGACGGCAAATCTGCCGACACCGTAGATGCTGTTGGAATCGATGCCGACGCTTTGAAGAACAAGGCCGCTGCCGCGGTCGAAAACATTGAGCATCGGGGCCCAGGCATCATCCGTGTAGTAGATGATGCGGCCCGGTCCATAGGCGACGTGGGCCGCGGTGCCGGTCGTCTGCGCTGGATCCCATTCTGTGAAAGCCGGAAGCGTGATCGTTTGCTTGATCGCAAATGTTCCCAGATCGACCGCCATCACGGTCTGGCTCGTTGCGCAAATCACGAGCAGTTCGGAGCCGTCGGAACTGACAGCCAAGTCCGTGGGCCGGTTGCCGACCGAAACGTTGCCGAGGTACGCCTGCCTCAGGGGATCGTAGACGACGACGCTGCCCTGGTTGACCCCGTCCTGCTGCACGCCATACACCCTCACGCGCGTGGGATCGGACTTCAGGGCGATTATATTGGGCAGGGAGACGGTCGCCCGAACAAAAGTCTGCCGGGAATTCGTCCCGTCCGTGACCGTGATTGTGGCGGTGTAGGTGCGATTGACCAGCGCGCTGGTTGCGAAGGAATACAGAACCCGACCCCCAACCGCATCGATCGACGGCGTCACCCAGGACGAATCCGACGAGGCGCTCAGGAGGGAATAGTCATAGCCCGAAGGCGCCGTGATTGGAACAGCGGCGGGGAAATGGTTCATCCCCGGCGTGGCGGATATATCGAGTGTGGTCGATGGCAAACTGAACGATTGCCCAAGCGCCAGCGGCGCAAAAAGGGAGAAAAGACAAAAAACGGCCGGGAAATTATGCCGCCGCCACATCGCAAATGACGATGCCATCATCCGTGCGGATGCCTGTCAAATCGCGGGGCAATCCATTATAGTTTGCAATTTAGTCCATTCCCAACGCTTCTGGCCGGCTGTGATTCGTGTCAGGCTTTTTTCATGGAATTTGATTCCCCTGTAAATGCCGTTTCAAAACCGGCCTCATCCAAAGACTGTCTCCGCCCGTGCGGACCGCGTTGTCTCAGGAGCGAACACACGAACAGGCTGCTAGAGCCCGCCAGTCTCTCCGGGAGCCGTTGAGCCTGCCTCAACAGCCTTAATCGCCCTCGACAAGTCTTCGGCGCTAAATGGCTTGTAGAGAGTCCCGGCGGCGCGGAATCCCGGCGCCATCTTGAGGTAAGTTCCCGCGCTTAACTGTCCGCCGCCTGACATCGCGATCACCGGCAGCTTGGGAAACTTCGTGCCCAAAGCGGCGAGCAATTCGAAGCCGTCCATGTCCGGCATCACAATGTCCGTAATTACCAGATCGACAGCTTCGCGGCGAAGAAAACCAATTGCCTCTTTCCCGCTGGGGGCGACAGCGACGGTGTATCCCAACCGCTTCAGGCTCAGCTGGGTAAGCTTAAGCATGTTCGGGTCGTCATCGACAACGAGGATCGAGTGAATTTCCACGCCCACGGCGTGAAACTCTAATTGGGACCTGTTTGCTTGCAAGTTCCGATCGGGCGTCGAGCCAAAAACCCCGCCGCACAAACCCGGCAACCTCGGCCGGCAGGCGCCCAGGGGCCAGCCATCCAGGGGGATTACCGCCGCAACGGAACGCGCCGCCATCCGTCAAGCCGCCGTTCCCGAAGCTCTAGCCTGGCCGCGGCTTTGCCCCGCCGCCGATAAGTCCCCGCCGCCCATGATCACATCCCTCCCCCGCCGTGTCGCATTGCTGGTTTCCGCTGCCGCCCTCTGCCTGCCTTTTGCCCGCGGAGATGTTTCAGCCCACTGGCTGGACGACAAGGCCCCGGCTGCGAGCGTCGGCGTGAGTTTTGGCGTGCCCTTCAAGCGGGGAGAGGCGCAGAAAAGCCAGGTCTTTTCCCTGATCTCTGCCGACGGGACGAGCCTGCCCGCGCAGGCCTGGCCGCTCGCATACTGGCCCGATGGATCGTTGAAATGGGAGGGCATCGCCACGGTCGCCGGGCCTGCCAACCCGGGCGGGTTTACGGTAAAGCCGGGCGCCGCAGCGGCCGCCGCCGGGCAGGCAAAGGTGCGGGTGAGCGCAAGCGACACGACTTTCGAGATCGACACCGGGCGAATCCAGGCGCGGATACCAAAATGGGGAGCCACCCTGATCGACTCGATCAGCGTCGGCGGCCGGGAGGTTGCGCGGAATGGCCGCCTTGTCTGCATCCTGCAAAACGGGCCCGACGGGGACCCTGCCGACACCCCGCCGCGCGAAGAATACGCGACGAAGGTCGATACAGTGACAATGGAGCAGTCGGGCCCCGTGCGCGCCGTGGCGAAGATCGAGGGCAGGCACCGGGGCCTGAAGAGCGACCGGGAATGGCTGCCCTTTGTCGTGCGCCTGTATTTCTACGCCGGGCAGGATTCGATCCGGATGGTGCACACGATCGTCTACGACGGAGACCAGCAGAAAGACTTCATCCGCGGTCTCGGGGTGGTCTTCACCGTCCCCATGCGCGAACAGGTCCAGAACCGCCATGTGCGCTTCTCCGGCGAAAACGACGGTTTGTGGGCCGAACCGGTCCAGCCGATGAAAGGGCGGGACGGCCGGTTCGTCGGCGACCCGCGGACGAACGCCGATGTGTATCCCCTGCAGGTGGCGGGCAAGCGCGTGCCCAACCGCGAGCAGATGAGCGCCCGCAGCCGGGGCTGGCTGGCCGATTGGGCGGTCTGGAGCGACTTCAAGCTCTTCCAGCCCAACCCCGATGGCTTCACTGTGCTAAAGCGCACGAATCCCCAAAGTACGTGGCTCGCGGCAGGAGGCGGCCGGCGCGCTTCCGGGCTGGTCTTTGTCGGCGACGTCAGCGGCGGACTGGCCGTGAGCCTCAAGAATTTCTGGCAGTCCTACCCGACGGCCCTTGAGGTGCGCCACGCCGGGTCGGGCGAGGCCTCCCTCTATGTCTGGATGTGGTCTCCGGACGCGCCCGCCATGGACATGCGCCATTACGACACGCGGGCCCACGGCCTGGAGGCCGTCTACGAGGATGTGCAGGAGGGCATGAGCACGGCGACCGGAGTCGGGCGCACCAGTGAATTGACGTTATTTGCGACGGCTGGGGTGCCCTCGAAAAAGGACACGGTGACGATGGCCCATCTGGGCGAGGCGCCCCCGGTTATCGTTTGCACACCGCAGGCCCTGCATGACGCGGAGGCCTTTGGCGTCTGGGGGCTCGAGGATCGCTCGACCCCGGCCCGGCGCGCCATCGAGGACCGCCTCGCCGCCACCCTCAATTTCTACCTCACCCAGCCCGAGCAGCGCCGTTGGTACGGCTTCTGGGATTTCGGCGACGTCATGCACTCCTACGACAACGACCGCCACGTCTGGCGGTACGACCTCGGCGGCATGGCGTGGGACAACTCCGAACTCGGCACCGACATGTGGGTCTGGTACAGCTTCCTGCACACGGGCCGCGCGGATGTGTATCGCTTTGCCGAGGCGATGGACCGGCAGACCGGCGAGGTGTCAGTCTACCATCTCGGACCCATGGCCGGACTGGGTTCGCGCCACGCCGTCCGCCACTGGGGCGATGGAGCCAAGGAGGCGCGCATCAGCCAGGCCGGTTACCACCGGTTCTACTACTACCTGACGACCGACGAGCGCACCGGAGACATCATGCGCGAGGTGCTGAACGCCGATTACAAGACCGTGCAATTCGACCCCATGCGCGAGGCCAGGCCCATCACCGATCGCGAACGGGCGATCGCCCCAACCCGCGTGCGCGTGGGACCCGACTGGCTGGCGTTCATCGGCAATTGGATGACCGAATGGGAACGCACAGGCGACACCCGGTGGCGCGACAAGATCCTCGCCGGCGTGAACAGCATGGCCCAGATGCCGCTCGGCATGCGCACGGGCCGCAATCTTCTCATGGGCTACGACCCGGCGACTGGAAAACTCTATCAATTGGACGACCAAGCCGGGGTTTACAACCTCGCCACCATCATGGGCGGCGCCGAGGTCGCCTTCCAGGTCAGCCAGATGCTCGATGATCCCAAATGGAACAGGCTCTGGCTTCAGTATTGCCGGCTCTACAGTGCGCCGAAGGAAATGATCGTCCGGGACATGGCGACCGGAACCGAGGGCATGGACGGATCGTATGCCCGTGACGGACGCCTGGCCGGATGGGTCTTTTATAAGACGGGCAATGAAGCTTTCAAGCAGGTGGCGCTGAACGCCCTATTGGACCACGGACGCGACCGGCGCGGTGGGGGCGGAGGCGGGCGCATTCACCGTGTGGACGGGCCGGAGGCCCTGAACCCTGTTGACGAGGGCCTTGGAGGCACCAACGGCGCGGCCCAGAACGGCCTCGAAACCATCACCATGCTGGGCTTCGTGGGCCAGTACCTGCCCGCCGAGATTCCGCCAGCCCCCCCGGGCGGGAACGGGCGGGACGACGTGCGCGGCCCGGCGCGAGCACAGCGGAATCCGCCGCCAGGCAATCCTGCCGGGGCGCCCGAATAGGGCGTCCCAATACGACGGCGGTCATCACGGCCGCCGAACGGCGAGGGATCATATCGGCCTGGAGAACCCGGGATGCACCAAAGGATGCCCAAATTCATGCCGCATTGTGCCGGCGGTCCGCAAGAATGCAGACGCACTCGGGATTGCCAAACGCCGGCCGCTCTGACACATCAACCCGGATCCCGGATCGGCTCCGCCCCAAGGACCCGGGTCCGGCGGCCCAACTGGATTTCAGCTCAAGCCAAGTGAATCTCTTAGTCACTCACTCAACCTCAGGTCGGGAAAGTCAAAATCATGAGCAATAATGAACCGGGAAGACAACTTGATCGGCGCGCGTTCCTGAAGTCCGCAGGCGCCTTGATTGTGGGAGCAGGCATGCTGCGGTCGTCAAATGGCCTGAAAGCCGCCGACGTCGAGGGCGCACATCTTATGACCCCGAGCGGCAAACCGCTCCGCGGGCTGTTCCCCATCATGGAGACGCCCTTCACGCAGGACAACAAGCTGGATACGGAGGCTCTCGCGGCGGAGGTCGACTTCTGCAACCGCGGACGCCTGGGAGGCATGATCTGGCCGGTGTTTGCCAGCAGCTGGTCGAGCCTTTCCGACTCCGAACGAATCGAGGGCGCAGAGACGATCCTCGCCGCCGGCAAGGGCGGCAAGTCCGCGATGGCGATCGCGGTCCAGAACATGGCATGGGACACGGCCACGTCGGTCCGCTATGCCAAGCATGCCGCCGACCACGGGGCGGACGCCATAGTCTCAATGCCGCCGAACAACGGCTGGAATGTCAGCGATCAGGCCGTGATCGACTATTACAAGGCGGTCGGCAGCGCGACGGACCTGCCTCTTATCGTGCAGACCCGCGGAACGATCAGCGTCGACCTCATGATAAAGATGTTCGAGCAGATCCCGACCATGAAGGCGACAAAGGACGAGGTCGGGGATCCCCTGAAGCGGGTCGGCGAACTGATCAAGCGGACCGACAACAAGCTGGCGGTCTGGGCTGCCGGCGGCGGCACCGGCGAACTGCTGCTGGAGGAGCTGCCGCTCGGTTTCACGGGCCTCTGCCCCACCCCGCAGTATGCCGACCTGTTGCAGCAGGCCATGGAGCTTTACTGGGCAGGCCAGAAGAAGGAGGCCTTCGACATGTTTAGCCGCGTGCAGGGCTTCGCCACGGTCCCCGGTGCGACCGGATACATGATGGTCGCCCGCGGCGTCTTCAAGGAAACGACCAAGTCCCGTCCGCAGCCCATGGAGCCGGAAGCCCGCTCGGCCGGCGGCGGTGGCGGCGGCAGAGCCGGCGGAGGCACCGGTGGCGGCGGCCGGGCCCTGGCCGGCGCCGCGTTGACCGACGCCCAAAAGGAAAATATTCGCAGCGCCATCGATCAATACCTGAAGCCCTACATGCGGGCTTAGCCGGTAGCACGGACACCGCCCCCGGTCTCGGCCAGAGCCGCCGGGGGATTACTTCCTTCAGGTCGCCAGCTGCACCTCGGCCAACGCCCGGTTGATCCGCTCGATCGCCTCGTCCACCTCGGAGGGGGCCTTGAAGCCGATGACAACGGCGCTCAATTCCGGACGCGACATGGCAAAGCGGATCGACGTCTCGCGGTCTGCCGCCTCCTTGAATTCACCGTTGCCGATGAGCTTCATGCCGATGACCCCGCGGCCCTTGGCGTGCATTGTCTTCAATTCGGCCAGCACGGGCGTCACGTCGTTGGACGGGGAAACCTTGTCCCATTTCTCCGGAACCAAGCCGTCGACATGGTGACCCTGCGGATTGACCCTCACCAGGTGGACCTCCGTCCAGTCGGAAGCGACGGCGGCGCGCAAAGCGGGAAGGTCGTGGCACGAGACGCCCTTGGCGCGGATCCACTGCTTGCCCTTGGCCTCGTCGAATCCGTCCATGATGCGTTTCCACTCGTCCGTCCAGGTGCCCCTGGTCATGCAATGGATGAGCATGCTGTCCACGTAATCGGTGTCGAAATTCTTGCGGTGACTGTCGATCCGCGCGAGGATTTCGGCGGGCTTGCCGTCGATCTTCGACTGAATGAAAAGCTTTTCCCGGGGAAGCCCCTTGATGGCGTCGGCCATCCAGCCAAAGGTGGAGTAGGCTTCCGCGCAGTCGAAGTAGCGGATACCCTGGTCGTAGGCATAGTGAATGAGCTTGATGAACGCATCCTTGCCGAGGGCCGTCTGCACCTTGCCGCCGTCGACTCCGGTACCCATTCCCAGGCGGCTGAGCTTGATGCCCGTGCGCCCGAGGGTGACCTCGTCAACTGCAGTGCGCTTGACCGAATCATCTGCGCCGAGCATCCGGCCTGGAGCCAGCGCGACGGCGCCGGCGGCCATGGACGATAGTTTAACGAATTGGCGGCGGCTGTAATGGATACTCATGATGGATGGGTGGGTACGGGGAGATGCCAAAGGCCGTGAATTTAATCCCGTTGGGCTTCTCAGGCAATTGGTTCGTTGCGATTTTTTTGGAAATGAGCGTATTGTCTGGAAGATCCTTTTGATGTTTTCATCGTCTCTCCGACGTGGCTTCCGTTGCCTGCCGGGCCGCCCAAACCGGATCGTCTACGCGGCGCCCACTCCCGCACCGCCTCACCGATTAATTCATTACTCATTCACCTCAAAACGGTTCCAATGCAAACTCCGCTGTCATTCGCCTCGCGCGGGCTTCTCGCGCTTCTTTCCTTTTCAATGATTCTCGCAGGACAATCCCTGCGCGCCGCTGACACGGCGCCCATTGTCGCCAATTCCACAGTCGATGCGCCAGTGAATGTTACGGACAATGCCGACAGCTGGACGCTCGACAACGGCATCGTCAAGGCGACCGTCCTGAAGCGCTCCGGCAAACTGACGCATCTGGCCTACAAGGGCCTCGAGACGCTCAACGGCCGTTCTGAGAGTTGGGAGCAACTGCCCTCCGGCAAGGTCACCCAGTCGCTGACCATCGACCCGTCGAAGAACGGCGGCGAACGGGCTGAAGTTGCCGTGGCCGGAGTCACCGGGCGCATGGACATTGAAGTGCGCTACACCCTGGAACGGGGAGTCAGCGGCATGTACACGTACGCCATTTACTCCCACGGAGCCAATTATCCCGCCGCGGGCGAGGGCGAAAGCCGTTTCATCAACCAGATGACGCCCGACTTCGACTGGCTCTCGGTCGATGCCGACCGGAACATGCCCATGTGCAGCAATGCCGATACGCGATCGGGCGTTGTGATCCATGCCAAGGAGCAGCGGATCCTGAACACCGGCATCTACAAGAATTCGGTCGAGCACAAGTACAGCTACTGCGCCGAGATGTACAAGCTGCCCGCCTACGGCTGGTCCAGCATCAAGAACCACGTCGGCATCTGGTTCATCAATCCGTCCAACGAATACCTGGGCGGCGGCCC
>Ga0181529_10005757_pt1 | contig 12856 bp, 7 predicted proteins | sample PEATcosm2014_Bin_36_FD_119763 | JGI IMG/M metagenome (GOLD analysis project Ga0181529, IMG submission 119763) | Peatland microbial communities from MTU Mesocosm Facility, Houghton, MI, USA - PEATcosm2014_Bin10_30_metaG | ecosystem: Environmental > Terrestrial > Soil > Wetlands > Peat | place... | reverse complement strand
ATGGCGATATCCGTGCCGTGGTCGAGATTGAAGCCGCGAAGAAAATATTGGTTGGCCTTGCCGCCGCCGGCGTGTTGAGTGATGATGACACCGGGAATCGTCTCCAGAACTTCTCCCGAACGAAGAATCGGACGATCTCCTATTTCCAGTGCGCCCACCGTTCCCTGGCTGGCGGATGCGGCAATCCCGACGAGGCTATCCTCCCGGCCCTGCACGTTCACGGTAGTGCTCACGGAGTGTACGGCCAGAGAGACGCGCAGCGGGACCGGCGCCTCGCTGGTCCCTATGGTGACGGAGGTTTCCTTGGTTTCAAAACCGGGATTCGATACCACGAGTCGATAATCGCCCGCCGAGAGTCGGGAAATAACGAAGGAGCCGTTCGGGTCCGACTGGGTCGTTATTTGTACGGTACCGTTCGCGCCTAGAACCTGCATGGTAGCCCCGGCAATCACTCCGCCAGACGTGTCAACGACAGTTCCCGATATCTGAGGCGGCGTCGCGATGACGTAATGAATCTCCAAGCGCAACCCCTGCCACGGTGCGCTTGCGGCCAGCGTCTGCTGGAAGTTGGCAATTGACGGGCCGGACACCGTCAGAGTCATCGCCTCTACCGGCATGCGCAGTAAGAAGTTGCCCTGGTTGTCCGTGGTTGCCGTGCGTTGTGCATGTTGGGACTGAGCGGAAACGGTCGCGCCAACGACAACCTCGGACTTTTCATTCACAACGGTACCGCTAACTATTCGCGTGTCATTCTCCTGAGCGCTGAGCGTCTGCATTGAACCAAACAACACGAACAAAAGTGCGGAATAGAACAGCGCGAACCTCGTAGTCTGACAGGAACTGGCCTGAGCCATCTCGGTATCCTTCCTTCGACGATTCGTGTGAATCCAAAACCGTAGCACAATTCGTACATTCGTAGCAACATCCACGACGGCGCCGTTCCGCCGCTCCTGATCTGAGCGACGGTACGGACCTGAATCGTGCCTGTTGCGGGATACAATGCGCTCTTCCTTTGGGCACCACGGATCGCAGTGATCCAAGATATTTACGAGAAGGGCTATACCGGCACTGTGCGGCCATCTTCCGGTCACGTCCAAGCGGTTGAAGCCAAAGGCCTGCTTAGGCTCCGTTGGCCGCCTGAGACGGAGCAGCGAGATTCTCCAGCACCGCGGCTCTCGCCCGAAGTGGCTTCATCTCTTCCTCGCCCAGCGAGCCTGTACAACCCTCAACGATCCGTCGGCCGCGTTCAACCAGAATTCGATGGAACAGCGGGTCAGGCGTAGTGACCGCGATGTCAGTCAGCGCACGCAAGAGACGCAAGCTTACCGCGACATCAGACCTGGAGTACAACCGTATTTGCTCTAAAGCTGAATCCAGGAGCCGCTCAAAGCCGATCCATGGAACATGAACGCGAAAGACCCCAGGTGGATCATAGAGAATCGACTCCGGTATGTCACGCGACGCAAACCGGATCAGTATGCGGCTCAACTGGTCCACCGAACCGATCGCGGTGGTGGGGTCATTGACGGCGGGTGAGATGGCTTTCAGCGCGATGTCGACGATCTGCAAAACTCCGAATTCCACGTCCTGTTGTAGGGTCCTGGTGGGACCGAAGTCGAATGCTCGTCGAAGCTCCTCGCTTCCATCCGGCGGTATGCGGTCGCCCTTCGAAAGCTTCATCAGCGGCACTCCAGCCGGGACGAAGTGGCCGACGCGGCGCAAGACGTCCACTTTGACACGGTACGACTTGGCGACCGCGACCAAGCGCCGGGTGTCGAGGAAACGGATGTAACCGGAGACTTGGCTAGAAAGCGTTGTCTCCCAGGAGTATCCCCGTCGCGGATCGTCGCCATCCGGGCGGCCCGGTCGGTGCGGCCAGGGCATCACCTCGTCGATCATCACCTCAGTTTCCGAAGCGATCCGGTCCACGATGTGGTTGACGCTGATCGCGCGCGAGATGTGATGGATGAAGAACAGCAACCAGCCGACGCAGACCAGCGCCAGCTGCATCGCCCCCAGCACCGTGACGACCGGCGCGAACGGGTGCGGGAGCGAATGCGCCGCCGGAAGCGCGGCCATGCAGTAGGTAAACGTGCCGAGAAAGATCCCCAGCGTCCATTGCGTCACGCGATCCCTGGAAAAGCTGACGATGATGCGCGGGGAAAACTGCATGGAAACCAGCGTTAGTGTCATCAGCAGTATCGCGAAAACGATCGAGACTACGGTCATGATCGAGGCCGCGATGCCCCCCAGAATGACCTGCGCCACCTGTGGGTCGGAATGAGACGGAAAGAGTACCTTCGGAACGAAATCAGAGAACCCGGGGACTAACTCTTCGAGGTATGACAGCAGCGCACCCACGCAACCGAGGGTGAGCGTGATGATTAGAGGACGAACCAGGAATCCACCGCGTAGATTGTATGCAACCTCACGGATCACCAATGGGATGCGCTTGTCCAAAGTATTCTGCCTGTTTCCTTGTAGTTTTGACCGGCCGGCTCCGATTCCAATTACACCGATGAGCCGTACCGGCTATTGTAGAATGCCGCGAGATGTTCCAATGCTTCGCCACACCCTTCGGCGCTCGCCCCTCGGCCGATCCGATCAAAGGATAGGCTTGTATTCGTGCAAGGCCACCAAGGAATCATGCCCTTGCGCACGGCGTAGAGGATGAAGTTCCGGGGCGCTGTGGATGTCGGGCTTTTGGAGGATGCGGGCGCGATGGGTTTCGACGGCTGGTCGGGCTGATATTCAGCAGGTTGGCAACTTCTTTGTTTGAGCGTCCCTCCGCAATCATCTGCAAAACCTCGCACTCGCGATCCGAGAGCAGGTCGTAGCGGTCTTCCAGGCCGCGCCGCTGCGAGGGGCTGACGTAATCGTCCGGGAGGATTCGGGTGACCTTGCGGGTCAGGAAGGAACGGCATTGAGACACCGCGCGAATCGCCTGCACTGCCCATCTTTTAGAATTGTGACAGTACGATTGCCGAATTCACAGGGTACCCTGCCGCGAGGCGTTCTCCGATCAGGATCTGTTATGGGCTGGCATCGAGAAATCTATGGGCCACTTATGCCGTCTTCATATTCCAACCCGTATACTCAGGCGAATGAGGTCAGTTTGTCGCCGCTTGCTGTCTGTCTCACGACAGGCCACCAGGGATCCGCTGGGGAGGGACCTTCGCGTGAAAACACGAGCCATCCGCCTGTTCGCCGCTGCATTTCTCGCAATCAGCGTCCTCGTTCTGAGCCAGCAAGCTGTACGTGCACAGCCCGCTTCAGGCAGCCTCATGGGAACTATCCGTGATGGCTCTGGTGCAGCGATACCGGGGGTGAAGCTGCTGATCGCCAACGCGGATGCCAACACAGCGCGGCAGATCGTATCCGACGCCGCCGGCGATTATCTGATCACAGGCCTGGCACCGGGTCCCTATGAGGTCGTAGCCACAAGGACCGGCCTCAGTTCCCCACAAGTCTTCACACTCACGCTCAATGCCGGTGAGCAGCTTCGTACAGACCTCAAACTCGACTCCACGGACTCCGGACTGCCTCCCGTGGTGGAACAACAACTGGAAGCCATGCAAGAGCAGATTAGCGCCATGGGGAAACGCATCGGGCAACTCGAAGCCGCACTGGAGAAGAAGAACGCCCCGGATCGGGTCGTCGTCGCCAATGTGGGCGCGCCGCGTGCACCGCTCCTCGCCACAACCTCGAAAGAACCAGGGGTGCCCTTCTCGTCCGGAGCTGTAACGGCTGCCACCGAAGCGGCAGCGGAGCCGGGTGCCCCGACAGCCACGCCTCTCCCGAAAGCGCTCGAGGCGCCGGACGCCGGGCCGGTGACGGACAGCTTTACACCATTCGCCTTCGGCGACTTCACCTGGCTGAATGGTAACCCGCGGAACAAGGACACCGTTCTGGATACGAAGTTCTTCACGCCAGAGATCCGGTTCGACACCAACTACACTGAGGACACCAATCAGCCGAAAGACCATTCCTTGGGCGGATCCACAGAGACGTTTCGGAACGGCGAGGTTCAGATAGAGCAAGCCAGCGTCGGCGGCGACTTCCATTGGCAAAGCGTTCGGGGCAGAATCCTGACCATGTTTGGAATGTTTGCGACGACCACGCCGCGGAATGACGCGAGTACCGCGGTCGGCCAGTGGGATCTTCGCGACTCCTACCGCTATGTATCGGAAGCGTGGGGCGGCTACCACTTCAATGTGAATCATGGGCTCAATATCGACGCCGGCATCTTTACGTCCTACATCGGCCTGTTCAGCTATTACAACTACGATAACTGGACCTACCAGCCATCGTACGTTTCATCCAACACACCCTGGTTCTTCAACGGCGTTCGGCTCCAGTGGTTCCCTACCAATAAACTGAAAATCGAGCCATGGTTCGTCAACGGATGGCAATCCTATGCCAAGTTCAACGGCCACCCTGGGTTGGGCGGACAGATTTTGTATCGCCCCCACGAGTGGCTTTCGCTGGTCTTCAACAACTACGGCCTGGGAACCGACACGCTGGGCAATCCGAATCGCTCGCGCATCCACACCGATGACAGCATCCAGGTAAGATACTATAACAAACCGGAGAAGGTCTCCGGCCTTGACAAAATGGCGTTCTCCTTCACCGGCGATCTCGGTTGCGAATACGGCGGAGGCGTAACCTGCCATGGCGGCGCCGGTGGGCCGAAGCAAGCGTTTCTGGGCTGGATGGCATACAACCGCTGGTGGTTCGGCGAGGACAGATATGCCATAACGCTCGGTGGCGGCATGCTGAATAACCCCGGCCGGTATCTCACGCTGCTGCCGCCAATCAATGGCGCAGATGCCGTGTCGGGCTCGCCTTACTTCACGGAGAATCCAGGGGACAAGTTTCACGCGTATGACTTGACCACGACGTTCGATTGGATGCCGAGGCAGTATGTCACCTGGCGTTTTGAGACGGGCTATCGCCACTCCGACGTGCCGTATTGGACGGGACGCGGCGGGGTGACGCCGCCGGGCGGCAACAACGGGTCACCCGCGGACTACGCCTGCAGCACTGGCGTTTCGTCTGGCCAGACCACCCTTGCGGCAGCCCAGGCCGCCTGCGGTGGGCCCAACGGCGTCTGGTTTCCGGACCTCCGCAGGAGCCAATTCGTGGCCACTATTGCTGTCATGGTGAAGTTCTAGGCCTGTGACCGACGCCGAAAAGGGCAAGAAGCCGATTGAACCATGCAACGCGAGAGGCTGCCAGGGGCAAATAAAAATACATGAAAATCGTTATGCCCGTCATATAAGTCATCGCAGAAACAATCAGTTTCAGCCTGCTTGTCGATAACAACAATCCATCAGGCTCCCTTATAGCTATGATTCAAAACTTAATCGCGGCGTTCACGGGCTTTTTAGGCCTTCCTTATGCCTTCCTAATACGGTCTGGGGCATAATTTCATTCCAGAAGCACTCAAGCCCACCTCTGCGTTGAGGTCGTTTAGTAAATCCGTCTACATCGAATGACGTCGGTCCAAGGAAGCGGGATGCCCGTTGTCTGCTTGGTCCGAACAAGGAGCTGTAAAATGAACTCGCAAACGATTAGAACGGTCACACAGTTGATCTCTGCGATCTGTGCACTGGGGTGCATGTTGATAATGTCAACGGCGAACCTGTGCGCGCAGTCCGTTTTTGGAAGCATCCGCGGCACGACACAGGACCAGTCCGGGGCTGTTCTGCCACAAGCCGAACTCACCTTACAGAATGTCGGCGAGAATACGCGCGCGGTGACGATAACTGACGCCGCAGGGAACTATCTATTCGAGAACCTGAAGCCGGGACACTACCGTCTGACCGTGGCGAAAGAGGGGTTCGCCGGTGGTGTGGCCGGCGAAGTGGACTTGGCGGCGAGACAGGATGCTCGTCTCGACCTGAAAATGGCGCTGGCTGCAACCAATCAGGTTGTGGAGGTAGCCGCGGAGGCCACGGGCGTGAATACCGAGAATGCCACGCTTACCGACTCCAAGATCAATACCGACATCACTCAGCTACCGATCAACTCCCGCGCTGTTTCCAGCAGCCCCCTTGCCGCGCTGGCGGTGTCTCCCTCCGTAACGAGGGACTCGCAGGGCAATTTCGCCATAGGAGCTGCGACGGCAGCCCAGGTGGGCTTTTCCGTGGACGGTATCTCGACGGCGAACGTGCGTCTGAACGGCGCCTTGGAAGACGCTTACCCGTCCCTGGAAGGGATCGACGAGATGAAAGTCACGGCGTTCAACAACAATGCTGAATTTGCTCAGATTGGGGACGTAACCTTCGTGACCAAAAGCGGGACGAATCAATTGCATGGCAGCGCGTTCGAGTATTTTCAGAACGCAAACCTCGATGCCTCCGTGCTGAATTTCGCCACCAAGGCGCCGCGAAGCTTCAATACCTTTGGTGGCAGCTTGGGCGGCCCTGTCACGGTCCCGAAGCTATACCGTGGTAGAGACAAGACGTTTTTCTTCGTGGACTATGAAGGAAACCGGAAAACCCAGTCCTATCCGGAACAACTTCTGGTGCCGACAGCGGCGGAGAGAAACGGCGATCTAAGCGCCCTGGTTGCCGCAACGGGAACGCCCGTGATGAATCCGTTTACGGGCGCGCCCTTTCCGAACAACACAATTCCAACCGGATCGTGCTCATACTGCATCAACCCAGTTGCTCAGGCTGTGTTGAACTACTATCCCCTGCCGAACGCCAACCTGGGTGTCATCAATCCGTCGTACAATTATCAAACTCTGGTTCCGATCCCGTCGAATTCCGATGGCTTCGATATCCGGCTCGACCAGAACATCACTGCGAACCAGCAGCTCTACGCGCGCTTCAGCCTCAAGAACGCTTTTTACACCGAGTTTAACAACGCGGGCGTCATTTCACCCGCGAATGATTTCTTGCCGAATAACGGAGCGAAGGAGCAAAATCGCAGCTTAGTGGTATCTTACAACTATTCGATCACCCCGCGCTTGCTCAACGAGTTCCGGTTCGGATTCACAAATTACAACGAGAACGATTCATTCCCCATCGAAGGGGCTCAGGCCATTTCTCAACTCGGGCTGGTCCTCGATCATGCAGTAAACCTGGCGTCGCACCCGACCGGCGATGCGTTTCCGACATTCGACTTCTCCGACGGCACCATTACTTCGATCGGGCAGGATCGGGTTGGACCAACCATTTCGGGGAACATCCAATTCACCGACAATCTCACCAAGATCATCGGCAAGCATACGCTCCGATTTGGATTGGATGCCCGCAGAGAGCGTTACAACGCCCTCATGTACTTCGCTCCATCCGACGACTATGGCCAGTTCACGTTCAGCGGTTCACTCACCAACTACTCCTTTGGCGACTTTCTGATCGGGATGCCGAATCCGTCTTACTTCGCGGTCACGGGCCCTCAAATGGACGCACACACCGTGCAGTGGGGCGTATACGGTCAGGACACCTGGCAGGTGAACAACCACCTAACAGTCAATTTCGGGTTACGGTGGGAATACCTTCCGGCGTTCGTGGAAAGCAATGGCGATATAGCTACCTACCTTCCGACCGCCAACAACGTGACCGTCGTCGTTCCCGACAAATTCTATCAATTCATCGCAAACAATTCTGTCTACCAGCAGCTATACACCGGATTTCTTCAGGGGTTCAACGCTTGTGCGCTTCCCGGCAAGACTTCGTTGCTCCCGTGTTCGAACATCGAGACCGCCAGCCAGGCCGGGCTTCCGCAGGGTCTGAGGCATACGCCGCCGCACGATTTTGACCCGCGCGTCAGCATCGCCTGGCGGCCATTTGACGACAACAAGACGGTCGTTCGCGCCGGCTTTGGCCTCTATACCATGACGACTCTTGGCCCCATGTCCTTCAACAGTGGCATCATCGCCCTCTCGGACCTACTCACTTACAACAATTCCGTCACCAACGGTGTTGCGGCGTTCCAATTTCCGCAAACATCTCCTCCGGGCGCGCCGGCCAGTTTAGGCGGGGGCGACTTCGAGGAAGCCAACAATCCGTACTGGAAGGATCCCACGTCAGCGCAATGGAACTTGACCGTGGAGCGGGAAGTGACACCCGATACGACGGTCCGGTTGAGCTATACCGGCCAATCCACCTACCATCTTCCCATCACCACGGACCTGAACCAGATTCCGGCGAGCACGACCCCCTACACAGTTCCGGCCAACGGATACTCGGTCGTCGATCCCCGCGCGCCCTATCAGAACTGGAATTTCCTGGAGTATTCGGACAGTATTGGGAACCAGAGCTACCAGGCGGGCACCGTCGAATTCGCACATCGAGTGTCGCGCGGGCTGACGTTCCAGGCAAACTACACTTTGGTGAAAAACATCAGCGACGCGCAAGGCAGCGACGCCCCCTCCGCCTATGCGGGCGAAGAGCCGTATGCAGTGGAGATCGCCAACCGCTTTGACATCCCCTACGACCGCGGCAACGTGGTCGGAACGCCGCGGCAACGGCTCCTGCTGACAGGTACGTATGAACTCCCGTTCGGAGCCGGCCATGCTTTACACGGACCCCGGTACTTGAACGCCATTGCGGGAGGCTGGGTTCTTAGCACGGTTACGACGATACAAACCGGCCAGTGGCTAACACCCACGATGCCGGCGGCCGACGATCAATCGAACACCAATATGATCGTGCGAAGCACCGGCGGGGCCGTTGCGCGTCCGGATTGCGTGGGAAATCCCGCCCTGGGCCAGACTACACAACAGTTCTACAATCCCAGCGCCTTCGCTCTGCCGCCAACCGACGCCGGGCGGTTTGGGAGCTGCGGTGTCGGCATCCTGGAGGGTCCACACACGATTGACGTGGACATGGGCGTTGCTAAGCGTTTCAGCATCGGGGAGCGGGCGCACGTGCGTTTCGAGGCCACATTCACGAATGTCTTGAATCACACCAATTTTGCGCCGCCCGCGACGAACATAACCAGTCCCGCTTTCGGGGTTTTGGAATCCGCACTGCCGCAGGGATCTGGTGGCAACCGTACGGGACAAGTCGCGTTACGCATCGACTTCTGAAGACGGTAGATTGCATCGGCGCGCTGCGGCTGCGTGCCGTGGACTCGCTATGTTGCGACGGTCTTGCAAGATTTGCGGACGGCGCGCGACACGCGCCCGGCTGCCGCGCGGCTGGAAGGTTCACGGTGACGCCGTTCTCTGCATGGAGTGCCGGCGCGAGAGATACAGGCTCAGGTCCATCACGATGCAGGTGGTGGAGTCCATTGGAACTGCATGGCGGGATTTACGTACTGCGCTAGGAGGGTCCTGGCGTCGCGCGACGCTACGTGAAGGAACCTGGGAAGCGAGGATCGCCGAAAACCGCCCCGTGGTTCGCGTGCTCATCAGAGACCGGTGGTGGGACCTCCGCCTCAAGAGTGCCGCATGGACCGGCGGGCAAAGAGCTGCCTACGAGAAACTCGCATCTGGCGAGGCTGCCGGCGACCTGTTGGTTTATCGTGTGCCAACAGAGGATCCCAACCAACAGTTCGAAATCATGTGCCGGATGGTGGTATGGCTGCCCCGCGAGCGGATAAAGAATATGCAGGGGACGTAAGACGCCGTGCGATCACTCGAGTCAGCTCGATGATGTAGTTATCGGCGATTTGCGAGAGGCCATTCCTGCGAAACGGGGTCGGCTTCCATCCGGCTCCAAGGCCCGAAAAACATGATCGTAACAGTTGGCATCGTCGGGCTGTCGGGGCATCTCAATGCTGGAAAGCCGCTACGACCAGGTCGAGCGCCAAAGCGGGCAGGAGGGATAGCGCCCCACCCACAGGATGGGCCCGAAATACCAAGACTCCGAACGCGACGGAATCGCTGGGTAACCTCGCTGCGGTCGTTGGCCGGCGCCCCCTGGGAATGCCGCACAGGCGGGTTCCTAGAGACGTTCGAACACGACCTCCCCGAGCAGCGTTTTCACCGGGAGTGCCTCAACCTGGATAGTGTGCCTGGCATCAGACGTGACGTCGGAAACATTGTCCCCGGCGTGCTGACACAGGTCCTGGGAAAGAATCAAAATCGATGAACCTCATCGGGAGCTCAGAGAGCGGCCGAACTCCCAACGAATCGGGGGCTTACTCCGGAACCGACGGATTAGGGCGGGAAACTCGCTAGGATCCGCGCAAAGGCGGCCAGCACCTGCGGACTATTGCTGTTCGCCGAATCGGGCCACCAGGATTGCGCTTCGGTTCACTTGTCTGAGGCTGGTTTTTCCGGCGTAATCAGCCGGAGCGGTTGGCTTGCATCGAAATGGAAGTCGTCTCGCGATGGCGTCGTCGCGGCCTTGCGATCCTTGAAGGCAGCAATTCGCCGGCGGACCTCTTCGTCATCAGCCGCCCTCTGGCCAGAACTCACGACTCCACCTTTAGGCTCAATCGAAGTAGTTTTCCCTTCATCTGTGGCAGCTCGCTTGGCTGAAGTTCGCTTCCCCAAGGATCGTAACCGGACAAAATCGTGAAGCGTGCTGATCGAGACACTTAGTTGGCACTTATCGGCGAGAACTCCCACGATTTCCCGGTACGTCCATCCACGCTGTCGCAACTCGTCAATCAACTCACGATACGACTCCAATCGAGAGCGCGGCGGCTTCTCGGGCAGTGTGTCCAGAATATCTTGAAGCTTGTCCATCATGCGGTGAGATCTTACAGGCCTAATCTCAATTCAAATGTCAGCCGACCGGCTAACGAACGACCACCGAAAAACACCGAACAGATGCCGAATATTCACCGAAGATTTTCCGAACATCGGCCGAACAAGAACCGAATGAAACCCGGACAGACACCGAACACAAGCCGATCAAATGCCGAACAAATGATCCGCTTGGCGGGCCCCGTGAACCTAAGCCGACAGGCTTAGGGATGGTGTCTTTCTCATGACTCCAGCTCTTCGAAAACATGTGCTCGCTGCATCACTCGGCTTCCATCTTCCGAACCACGATCTCACTAATAAACCGCCCCGCCGGGCCGGGAAAATGCTCGGATCGTCCGCTCTCCTGAATGCGCGCGACTCGATGAGCCGCGGTTGCGCGCAACAATGGACCGAGTCCGGCGCCCTTCACCACCACATCGTGGCTGGCGAACGCAATTCCCACTTCGTCGTCACCGCCTTCGGCGTACACGAACTGATTCCACGACAGAATCACCGTCTGGCGCAGCAGCACAATCTCCAGCGCCGGCGGTTGGTCGGCCGCGCTGATGACCCATGGCGCTCTATCGACTGAGGTGGTGTTCACGAGTGCGTTCCTTTCGTGGTTGAATGACTGCTTGCTGGATTTGTTTCGAAACGGACGTGAGCAACTGGGCTGCTCTTCGGACCATATCTCGCGCCGCTACCAAGCCGCGAAGAGCGCCTCTATGCGAATGCGTCCCCTTGCCTCGCACAAGCTCGGACGCCGACGTTCGCGCCATCGACCGTGCTACGGTGGGCTGGAGTCGCTCCTTGTCGCTTGTAATCACGGTGACGCTCTGGCGGCCACGCGATGCAGCGACGTAGAACAGCTCCTTTGGCATGCTGTCACCGGAGATGATTACCGAATCGACGGTCTTGCCTTGGCTGCGATGGGCGGTGACCGCGTAACCGTGGGCGAAGCTGCGATAGCTGGAGGCCAGCGCTCGGCCGTCGTCAAGTTGAATTCGGCCGGTGGCGTCCACGGCGGACACCGTGACCAATTCGCCGTTTGTGATCCGCAGCCCAGGCTCGCGGCGGTTGGCGGTCAGCAGAAGTCGATCTCCGGGAGACACCTCAATCGGCCGCGCCGCAACAACATCGAAACTCGCGGCTTGCCTTTTCGAAAGGGTGCGTTCGATTCCGTCAGCACATCGGACCACCAGACTGCTGGATGCGACACGCACAACCTCCACGGTGTCGTTTTTCGAGATTGACTTCACAGCCCTGTGAAAGCCAAGGATCTGCCCAGCGCGATAGTTCCGGAAGTCGGCTTTCTGTGCCGCAGTCCAGTTGAGCGAAACGTGTCGCGTGAGGTCCGCGCCTGGGCCGAGCTCCCCGCGCGTCTTTCGGCGTTCCCGGATTGCATCGGTCACTCGGTCAATCTCGTCGTGCGTCGCGCAGACAACCAAACGGCTTTGCCCGGCGGCGGCGTCATATGCGTCGGCAACGGCTGCGGCTCGCTCGGAAATCGGCGCTTCACGAACGGCGCCCATCGCATCGAGCTTCTCGAATCCGCGTTCCGGGTTCCGGCGAAGCTCTTCGATCGCAACCCGGTAGTCTTTCCTGGTTTGCCGCTGGACCTGAGCCAGCGCGACTGTCTTCAACCGGGATTCCTTTTCTAATATCCGCAGAGCGTCGCCCGCTTCCACGCTTCGGATTTGCTTGGTGTCCCCGCTGAAGACTACGCGCAGGGAACAGTCTTCCGCCAACCGGAGCAAGTCCGCCATCTGACGCGCCGAAACCATACCAGCCTCATCGAGGATGATCACCTTGCCATGAACGTCGCCACGGGTGCGCGGGTCCTGCAGGAGGCTTTCGACGGTGATGGCGTCAGTGAAGCCGACCTTCTGCATTCCTCGACGGCGCTCATCGTGGGAGCTACTGCCAGTACATCGCGCCCCGCCTCCATTAGTTTACGCCGCAGTTCTTGCAGAGTCGCGGTCTTGCCAGTGCCGGCTGCGCCGCTGATGCTCACCGCTCGGTCACGCGATTGAATAACGAACTCCACGGCGTGCTTCTGCTCCGGGCGCAGACGGTCCGAAACGGTAAGCGGGCCGCCGCCAAGCGGTGCGAATGCACCGAGGCCCCGGTTGACGACGGCAATCATGTTTCGTTCGCGCTCCAGACTCGCCGCCGTTGCGACCTCGCGGCCCGAGCGCAAGACCT
>Ga0181529_10005756_pt1 | contig 12857 bp, 14 predicted proteins | sample PEATcosm2014_Bin_36_FD_119763 | JGI IMG/M metagenome (GOLD analysis project Ga0181529, IMG submission 119763) | Peatland microbial communities from MTU Mesocosm Facility, Houghton, MI, USA - PEATcosm2014_Bin10_30_metaG | ecosystem: Environmental > Terrestrial > Soil > Wetlands > Peat | place... | reverse complement strand
CCGACCAGCAGGATGCGAAAAACCGGATCACCTACGGTCAGCTTGCAAAGGGACAAACCATTGCACGGCATCTGCAAACCAAGCCGGCGTTGAAGGATCCGGCCCAGTTCAAAATTGCCGGCCAGTCGCACACACGGCGCGACGGTGAAGATAAAGTCACCGGCAAGGCTCATTACTCCGCGGACATCCGCCTGCCCGGAATGCTTTACGCGAAAATTCTGCGGCCACCGGCGCACGGCGCCACGTTGAAGAGCGCGGACACATCGGCCGCCAAGGCGGTCGCCGGCGTGCAGGTGGTTCAAGACGGTGATTTCGTCGCGGTGCTGCACGAATTTCCCGACGTGGCGGAGGACGCGCTGGGAAAAATCAAGGCCGAGTTCGACACGCCGGCGGCAACGGTGGACGACAAAAACATTTACGATCATCTTACCAGCGTCGCGGCGGCGGCGCGAGTTTTGAAGCAGGGCGGCAATTTGGACGAAGGCCAGCAATCCGCCGCCAAAAAATTCGAGCAGACTTATCTCACCCCTTACATCGCCCATTCGGCGATGGAAACGCACGCCGCGCTCGCCCAAATCGAGGGCGACAAGGCGACGGTCTGGGCTTCGACGCAAAATCCGTTTGGCGCGCGCGGCGAAATCGCGCAGGCGATTGGATTTCCGGCGGAAAAAGTCCGCGTCATCACGCCCTTTGTCGGCGGCGGCTTCGGCGGCAAAACCTTCAATTTGCAGGCGACGGAAGCCGCGAGGCTGGCCAAGGCCACCGGCAAGCCGGTGCAGGTGATGTGGAGCCGCGAGGAGGAATTTTTTTACGACACGTTCCGGCCCGCCGCCGTCGTGAAAATAAATTCCGGCGTTGACGCCGCCGGGAAAATGGCGTTCTGGGATTACGACGTTTATTTTGCCGGCGACCGCGGCGCGCAGCAATTTTACACCGTGCCGAATCATCGCACCGCGTCGCGCGGCGGGCCGGCGAACGCGCATCCGTTTGGCACCGGCGCGTGGCGCGCGCCCGGCAACAGCACCAACACCTTCGCCCGCGAATCGCAGATTGACATCATGGCCGCCGCCGCGGGAATTGACCCGGTGGAATTCCGGCTGAACAATTTGAGCGACCCGCAGATGATTCGCGTCCTCAAGGCCGCCGCTGATAAATTTGGGTGGACGCCCGCGAAATCTCCGTCCAAACGCGGCCTCGGCGTGGCCTGCGGCATTGACGCCGGCACTTACGTGGCTGCGATTGCCGAGTTGGCCGTGGACACGGCCAAGGGAACGGTCCAAGTGAAGCGCGTCGTTTGCGCGCAGGACATGGGCGTGGTCATAAACCCCGAAGGCGCGACGATTCAACTGGAAGGCTGCGTCACGATGGGCCTCGGCTATGCGCTCACGGAGGAAATCCATTTCAAAGGCGGCCAGGTTTTGGACACGAACTACGACAGCTACGAATTGCCGCTCTTTTCCTGGGTGCCAAAAATCGAAACCGTGCTGATCGAAAACAACACAACTCCGCCACAGGGCGGCGGCGAACCATCAATCATCCTGATGGGCGCGCTGTTGGCCAACGGAATTTACGATGCGACGGGCGCGCGGCTGTTCCAGTTGCCCATGACGCCGGAACGGGTCAAGGCGGCGTTGCAAAAAGTCTGAACGTCATTTTATTTCGCCGGTGGCTTTCAGCCGCGAAATTTCCGCGCCGTAGCCGCTGCGGAAATTCGGATGCTTGAATTGATGGCCAAGCTCCATTTTCAGCTTTTGGTTCGAGACGCGCTTGTTGGTCGCGCCGCGTTTGCGGACAATTCCAGCATCTTCGGAAACCGACGGCGGCAAAGGCTTGCCGAGCGCTGCCGCAAGCCACCGGAAAAAATCATTCTGGCGCACCGGCTCGTCATCCGCGGCATTGTAAATTTCCCCGGCCCGGCCGTTCTTCAACGCCGCAATGATGCAGCCAACCACGTCGTCGCGGTGGATCATGTTCAAAAAGCGCGAGCCGTCGTCTTCGATGTGTGCCTCATTTTTCAGGAATTGTTTGAACCAGTGGCCGCGTCCCGGCCCGTAAACTCCAGCCACGCGAAGAATCATCGCGGGAAATTTCATTTGCGCTGCGGCACCGAGCAGAACTTTTTCCGTCACGACCAAAATCCTGGAAGTTTCCGCCACCGGTTCCGCCGGGCTGGATTCCGTGACGACCGAGCCGTCGTCCTGTCCATAAACACTCGTGCTGCTGGTGTAAATGAATTTTTTCGGCGGCGACGACGCAAGCCAATCAATCAAATTGCGCGCGCCCTGCAGATAAATCTGGCGGTAATTTTCCGAGCCGCCGCCGGCGGCGACACAGTTCACCACCCAATCAAATTGGCGTGGCAATTTCGCCAGCGTTTCTGGTTTGGTCACGTCGCCTATCAACGGCTGAATGCCAGCGGATTTCAATTCGCCGGTCACCAGCGCGCTCCGCCGCAAACCAAAAACTTCATGGCCCTGCCGGACCAGTTCCGCTCCGAGCGGCAGGCCGACGTAACCGCAGCCGACAATCAAAACGCGCATGAAGACATTTAATGAGGAAACCAGGAAAGCGGGAATAAAATTCGCTGCCGAGCTTCCTGGCTTCTTAGATTCCTCATTCCATCACCGCTGCGAAGCGCAGGCCGCGCGTGCTGACCCGAAGCTGCTTGAAGCCGAATTCCGCCATCACCATTTCGTAAATCAGCACGCCGGTCAAAATCACGTCCGCGCGCAGCTTGGGCAGGCCGGGAATTTCCTTGCGCTCGGCGAGCGGCAGACGCCAGAGCTTTTTCCGGTGCGCGACAATCCGGTCAAAATCCAGAATCGTCCGCTCGATTTTTTCGCGGTCATAGCGGTCGAGCTTGTGTTCAATCCGCGCCAGGATGCTCGTCGTGCCGCCGGTGCCGACCAGCCAGATTTCGCCGGATTCATTTTTCAGCGCGGGCGCAACCTGCGGCCGGATTTCGGCGTGCAGCAGATTTTTCAGCCAGTCGCGGCAGGCATTGAATTCGGAGCGCGCCGGCGGGTCGCTGTGCGGGAATTGTTCCATCAGCCGCACCGTGCCGAGCGGAAAGCTGTGCGCAAAATGTTTTTTCCCGCCGCCGCCCACAATGAATTCCGTGCTGCCGCCGCCGACGTCGAGCAGCAGCAGCGGATGCCACGCCAGTTCCGGGTCGGTCGTCACGCCTTGAAACACCCATTCGGCCTCGCGCGCTCCCGTGATGATTTCCGTTTTCAACCCGGAAGCGCGAAAAATGGAGCCGGTCAGGTCCATCGGGTTCACTGCGTCGCGCGCCGCGCTGGTGGCGATGACGCGGATGGAATCCACGCTTTTCTCTCTCGCGATTTCGGCAAATTCCCAGACGGCTTCGGCGGTGTGTGCAATGGTTTCCGGCTGGAGCTGGTGCGTTTCATAAAAGCCTTTCCCCAGCCGCGTCTGGCGGCTTTCCTCGTGAACCGGTCGCACGTCGTGTCCCGACACGTCAGCAACCAACAGCTTGATCGAGTTGGTCCCGACATCAATGACAGCGCGGCGGACGGGTTCCATTCGCCGGAAAATTACAAGACACCGCCGGGGAAGCCGAACTGAAAAATGTTACATTTTACGGCCATTGCTTTTGACGCGCGGCGGATTAGATTTTGCGCGTGAATCTTTACCTGTTGCGGCACGGCATTGCGGTGGAACCCGGCACGCCCGGCGTTGAAAACGATTCCGAACGCCCGTTGATTCCGAAAGGCGAACGCCGCCTGCACTCCGCCGCCGCCGCTATGAAAAAACTGGAGTTGTCCTTCGACTTGATTCTGTCCAGCCCGTTCACCCGCGCGAAGCAAACCGCCGAAATCGTGGCCGGAGAATTGAAATTGAAAAAACGGCTTCAATTTGCCGATGCGCTGGCGTGCGGCGGCAGCATGAAAAATCTGGTCGGGCTTTTGGCCGGATTGGAATCTGCGCCGGAAAATGTGTTGCTCGTCGGGCATGAGCCATATTTGAGCCGGCTCATCAGCCTGCTGGTGTCCGGCGGCGCGGACGCGGCGGCAATTGAGATGAAGAAGGGCGGCCTTTGCAAATTGGAAGTTGGGGAATTGGGGCACGGTCGTTGCGCCCAACTTGCCTGGCTCCTCACGCCGGCGCAAATGGAATTGTTGGCGTGATTTTATTGTAACGGCGCCCGGTGAGCGCCGTTTTCGGCGGTCATGGACCGCCGCTACAATTTTTACCCGACACGGTAGGAAATTTTCTGGATCAGGTTTCTCCCGAAGCTGTGTTGCAAGCGATCCAGGATTTCCTTGCGGCGGTAGCGGACGATTTCCGAGAGCCACACGCTGCTGTCCACGTTCACGAACAGCGTCCCCTTGCGCAGATTTGCCGGCTGCGCGTGCGCGGTGATGTTCGGGTCAAGCTCGTTCCACACCTTGACCAGCTCCGCCTCGGCCCGGCGGTCGTCAATGCGCAAATCCTTCAGCACGTTTGACACCACATCGCCGGCGGCGCGGGCGCGCACGGCTTTCGCGGCTTCCTGTGGCGACAAATCCACGCCGCGCCACTGCGCGAGCACGCGCTGGCGGGCGGGAATTTTTCTTGGCGGCGGCATCTGTTGGAAAATTCTCGGCGAACGCGCTGGAAATGCAAGCAGCCAGAAAACTGAAGCAGCCTGGAGCGCCGATCACCCGATCGGCGTGAACCGCCTGAAATTTCACCGCAACCCGCCGAACCGGAGTTCGGCGCTCCGAAGGCGCGCAATTCGCGCTTGACCAAATAGACTTTGTAGTGCAAAGTGTAGGCATGGATACCAATTGGGCCGAAGAAAACCTGCAAACCATCCGCACGCTGATGGAGCGCGCCTCGGTATATCGCCGGGCTCTTGCACCCATCATGCTCTTTGTCGGCTCTGTGGGCGTGTTCGCAGCCGCCATAGGTTTTTTATGTCATTTTGATTCACCGGACGCTATTGACAGTTTGTGGATGGATACCGCAATATTTGCATTCACAGGTGCAGTTCTTATTTCCCGCCGACAGGCATTCAAGGCCAAAGAGCCTTTCTTGTCGCCTCCGGCCAAGCGTGTCGTTCAGGCAATGCTGCCATCGTGGTTGGCTGGATTGATCAGCGCAACGTTGTTTCGACTTGTTGCCGTAAATGACCCACAACTTTTTTGGTGGCTGCCGCCAATTTGGATGGTGTTGTATGGTTTGGCACTTTACGGTGCCGGATTTTTCACGCTGCGGGGAATTCGACTTTTAGGCTGGTGTTTCTTTTTGAGCGGACTTGCCGCATTGGTAATGCTGGCGATTAAAAGCATATCCGGTCCTTTGCCGCCTTTAATTTATGCGCATTATTTGATGGGCTTTTTCTTCGGCGTGCTGCATCTGGCCTATGGCGCGTATCTGTATCTGACCGAGAAGCGAAAGAATGCGGCGTGAACCCGGAACCTTTTTTACAGCTCGACCGTGTGATCCACGAGAAAGGGCGGCTGGCCATCATGTCCATGCTCGCCGCCTCGCCGGAATTGTCGTTCACCGAGCTGCGCGACGCGCTGGGCATGACCGACGGAAATCTCACCACGCACATCCGCGCGTTGCAGGAGGAGGGCTATGTGTCGGTGGCCAAGTCGTATCAAAACAACCGCCCACTCACGACCTGCTCGCTGACGGCGCCGGGCCGCAAGGCCTTCGCTGAATACATCAATTTGCTGGAACAGATTGTCCGGCAAAACAAACCCAGGTAAAAAACTTTTGAACAAATTCAAGCCGGCTTGGTCTTTTACTTTGTATCACAAAGTAAATTGTTGAAACAACCATGAAAATCATCCGGGCAGAACATCTGGGCATGTGTTTCGGGGTCAAGGACGCCATCGCATTGGCCCTGGAAACCGCGCGGCGCGAACCGCTGACAATTCTGGGCAACCTCGTCCACAACGAAACCGTGCTGGCGGAATTGCGCGCGGAGGGAATCCGCATCGGGCAAAAACCCGCGGACATTGGAACGCAAGCCGTGATGATTACCGCCCACGGCGCGTCGGAACGCAGGATGGGCGAAACGCGCAAATTGGGCTTGAACGTGCTGGAAGCGACGTGTCCGCTGGTCCGCGTTGCGCACCGCAGTCTGGCAAGGCTGGTGCGGGAAGGATTTCATCCAGTCATCATCGGCAAGCGCGACCATGTGGAAGTGCTAGGCATGACGGAAGACCTCGGCGAATTTGATGTCGTTCTTGGCGAAGAAGACGCGGTGAATCTGCGCGAGCGTCCGCGCTTCGGCGTGGTTTCGCAGACGACGCAGCCGGTTGAAAAAGTCCGGCGGCTCGTGCAATTGATTCGCGGGAGATTTCCAAAATCGGAGGTGCGTTTCGTTGACACGGTTTGCCAGCCGACGAAGCAGCGCCAAAACGCGGCGGTTGAACTCGCGCAGAAATGCGACGTGGTCGTCGTCATCGGCGGCGCGCACAGCAACAACACGCACGAGTTGGTCAAAACTTGTTCGCGGTTTTGTCGGCGAGTTCATCACATCCAGACCGCCGCCGATTTGCGTGAAGAATGGTTTGTGGATGCGGAAACAGTTGGTCTCACCGCCGGCACTTCGACACCCGATGCGGTGATTGAGGGTGTAGCGCAACGCTTGAATGAACTCGCGGCGGATCGGCACAGCCTTTGTGTTCGGATTGAATCCTGAAAAATCATGAGCGATGCCAGATACATCAAGAGTTTCGCAAGCCGACCGGATTGGGTTCGGTGGTGGATCGTTGTGATCTACGCTGGTGCGATGGCGTGGGTGGAATCCGCCGTCGTTTTTTATCTGCGCACAATGATTGACCGCATCGAGCCGTATCAACCCGACCCGTTGCCCGTCATCGGCGGGTTCGCCCTGGTGGAACTGACGCGCGAGTTCGCCACGATGGTCATGCTGTTCGCCGTGGGCTTCCTCGCGGGCCGGACTTGGCGCGCGCGAATCGGTTATGCCGCCGTCGCCTTCGGCGTATGGGACATTTTTTATTACGTCTTCCTGAAAATGATTTGCGGGTGGCCGCATTCCTTGCTCGACTGGGATGTTCTGTTTCTGCTGCCGATGCCGTGGTGGGGGCCGGTGCTCGCGCCGGTGTTGATTTCGCTGCTGCTGATTTTCTGGGGCACGCTCGCCAGCCAATTTGAACGGATACACTCGCCCGCACTGTCAAACTTGCGCGTGTGGATTTTGAATTTCACCGGGGTTGCGCTTGCGCTTTACGTCTTCATGGCGGACTCAATCGCTGCTTCGCGTCACGGGCTCGACGCGATTCGCACCGTGCTGCCCGATAAATTCAACTGGCCGCTGTTTTGTGTGGCGCTGGCGCTGATGTCTGCGCCAGCGGCGCAGATGTTTCGCCAATTTCTGACCCGGACGCGAATAAAACCCGAAATTGAAGCGCCGGCTGGAGGATTCGGATGCACACGCAATCTGCAAAACTAAAAACGCACCCGGCGGAAATCGCCACGCTCCTGCGCGGTGAAACGGGAACCATTTCCGCGTGGAGCGAATGCTGGAGCGCGCAGCGGTTTGCGCTGCACGTCTCCGTCATTGTTCTGGGCGCGGGACTTTACGGCGCGGGGATGGGCTGGTGGCGCGACCCGCAGCAGGCGCTTTATGTCGCGATCAAATTTCCGCTTATCATCCTGCTGACGATGACAGGCAACGCGCTCATCAACGGAATGTTTGCGCCGTTGCTCGGCTTGAACATCCCGTTCCGGCAATCGTTCTCGGCCATTTTGATGAGCTTCACCGTCGCGGCGGCGATTCTCGGAGCGTTCAGCCCGCTGATTGCGTTCATGGTCTGGAACGCGCCGCCGATGTCGCCGCAAGCCGTCTCCGGCGCTACTTACAGTCTCATCAAACTCGCCAACGTCGCCGTCATCGCGTTCGCGGGCACGACGGGCAATGTGCGCCTGTTTCAAACGCTCGCGCGGCTCGGCGGAAGCAAGGCCGTCGCGTTTCGCGTGCTGGTGGCGTGGCTGGCGGGCAACCTGTTCCTCGGCAGCCAGCTTTCGTGGATTCTGCGCCCGTTCATCGGCTCGCCCAATCTGCCGGTGGAATTTTTCCGCGCCACGGCGCTACACGGAAATTTTTACGAAAATGTTTTCCATTCGCTGATGCAAATTCTCACGTCCGACTAAATCAAACCAACAACGCCATTGACCTATGAATGAACAAAATCCAGCCCCGCCACAAATTCCACCGCGCATTCCATCCGTTGCCACGCCAGGTGGTATCGTGCAGTTGGGCGATGACCCAGCCGAACGCGCCGCGATTCCAAACGTCGTTGCCGCGATTGATGCCATCCTGCGGCACCCGCGCCGCGTGATGTTCCAATTGCGCCAGCCGGACGCGGGAAAATTGATTGCGATGATGCTGCTCGTCTCGGTTGTGTGCAGCCTGATTTACGGCGTGGTGGTCGGGACATTTTCCGGCGGCGACCAACTCTGGGCCGCGCCCGCCAAAATCGCGCTGGGCCTGATAATTTCGGCGCTGATTTGCCTGCCGAGCCTCTACATCTTCACCTGCTTGAGCGGTTCGCAGGCGCGGCTCGTCGAGGTCTGCGGACTGCTCGCCGGATTGCTGATGCTGATGACGATCCTGCTCATCGGCTTCGCGCCGGTCGCGTGGATTTTCTCGCAATCCACCGAATCGCTCGCGTGGATGGGCACGCTGCACCTGATTTTCTGGTTCATCGCGACCATCTTCGGCCTGCGGTTTTTAGAGACAGGATTTTCGCACTCGAACGCCCGGTCGCACGCGGGCTTCCACACCTGGGTCGTCATTTTTCTGCTTGTCGCGGTGCAAATGACCACCGCGCTGCGGCCCATCATCGGCAAGGCGGACACCTTTTTGCCGAAAGAAAAACAATTCTTCGTGAGCCACTGGGGCGATTGTTTGAAGGCAACGGACAAAGACTTGAAATCCAAGTTGCGGGAATAAGAATGTGCGGATTGATGTTTTCATGAAATTGCGAATGAAACGAATTTTTGCCGGACTGGCCGCCTTGGCCGTGGCCGCGCTCATCTGGCTGCCGTGCCTGCATTTCTTTTTCAGCAGGCCGGTTTCCAACTTCCGCCAGGCCCAAGGTCTCTCGCCCAAGGCGCGCGAATTTGCCGCCCGGCATCTGCAACTCTGGACCGACCCCGCGTTGCGCGACGCGGAACTCAAAAAAATGCGCGTCAGCAATGCGGAATGGGATTTCATGGGACGCAGCTATCTGGTCTGGTCGCTGGCAAACATGAGCCTGCGCGACCCGGCGTCCAAGCCGCTTTACCTGCGGACGATGGATCAAATCATTGACGAAACGTTGCAGCTCGAAAAGCAGGAAGGGATGTATTTCTTCCTGATGCCTTACGCCAAGGACCGGCCTTATCTCGCGCAGCCCGCGCACAGCTTGTTTCTGGACGGCGAAATCACCCTGATGCTGGCGTCGCGCCGGATGGTCGAGGAAAAAACGGAATACAAACCGCTGCTGACCGAACGCGTGAACGCCATCGTCGGCCGGTTCCAGAAAAGCCCGAAGCTGCTGCTGGAAAGTTACCCGGATGAATGCTGGATGTTTGACCATTGCGTCGCGCTGGACGCCATCAAGATGGCCGACTGTCTGGACGGCAGCGATCATTCGGAGTTGATCCGCGACTGGATTGCCATGGCCAAACAAAAACTCGTGGATCCCAAAACCGGCATATTGATTTCCAGCTTCGAGGCGGATGGCACACCAATGGCCGGACCGGAAGGTTCAAGCATCTGGATGGTGGCGCACAGCCTGCAATTGCTGGACGAGGATTTTGCCCGCGACCAATACCAGCGCGCCCGGAAGGAACTCGGCGCGGTCACACTCGGTTTCGGCTACGCGCATGAATGGCCGGAAACTTGGAAGGGCGAGGCCAATATTGATTCCGGCCCCATCATTCCGGTGTTTGACATCAGCGCCGGTTCGAGCGGCATGGCCTTCATCGGTGCCAGTTCGTTCGGCGACGACAAGTATCTCACGTCGCTCGCGGCCACGCTAGACTTTGCCGGGTTTCCGTCGCGGACAGGCGGGCGTTTGAAATACTGCGCGAGCAACCAGGTCGGCGATGCGGCACTGCTTTACGCCGCGACGCTCGGGCCGCTTTGGGAAAAAGTAAAAACAGGAGCAAGACCATGAAAATATTTTCCGGAAAGAAACCCGCCATTTTCCAGCGGGCGGAATTTTTGTCCGCCAGGGACATGCTGCAACGCGCCGCCGCCATCAGCGTGATGTTTCTGTTGGCGCATCTTGCCGGATTCCGGGAATACACCGGCATATTGAACGGGACAATTGGCTCGCTCGCGCTGGGCTGGAACCTTTCGGCATTTCTGGCGGTCATTTACATCGTGTTCTATCTGGCGTTCGTCATTTTGACGCCCGTGCTGGTTTTGGCCGCGATGATGCTGATGTGTTGGCAGCATTTCCGCCGGAACAAAGGAAGTTGCCCCGGCAAATAATCTTCTCGAATTCTCTCTCGGCAAAAATCCTCACCCGTGGCAGCGAACGTCAGTTCGCTCCAACTTCTCCCGCTGGAATAATGAGCGGACTCACGTCCGCTGCTGCTTGCATTTCATGGCTACGGCAGCGTGGCCCGGTAAAAGCGCCCCGGTAATTTGGTCGAGGCGGGATCGAAGAAGTAAAACGAGTTGTTGCCCGCCGTATTGGTAAAGAGCGGCGTCCTTGGATTCATTTGTTCCCCATCCAAGGAACCTGCACACGAGATCAATTCGCCGCGCCCGTAAAGGGTCAGCCCGGTTAACTTCACCAAAGCTTTTCCGGATAATCGCCGCGCGCGATGAGCTTGCGGATGCTTTCGACGACGCGCGGGCGGTCTTCGCGGTAGGTGACGCCGAACCACGAATCGTTCGTGCGCAACACCTTCACCTTCGCCTGGACGGCGGTGACAAGCTCGCCAACGGTGGCGGGAATGTAGCACTCGGATTTCTCCTCCCGTCCGCTTTTTTTCAAAAACTCGGTGAACTGCGTCCGCAACTGCGCGAACACCGCCGGCGTGAACCCCCAGAAATTCATCGAGACCGCTTCGTCGCCGGTGAGCTTGATGATTTTTCCGTCCGCGCCGGTGTCCTTCGCGCCGCCGCCGTCTGGTTCGATCTTCAGCATCTCGACGATGGAGGTGAGGTAATTGTTTCCGTCCACGCGGGAGACGCCGCGCGCGACGCTGCCGAATTCGGAAAGCGTGTTGCGCAAAATGAACCCGACCATCGCATAATCCGCCGTGCCGGAAGTCAGATGCCGCGCGAGCACCTGATAAGCCTGCCGCCCGTAAAAATCGTCGGCGTTGATGGCGGCGAACGGTTCGCGGATTGCATTTTCAGCTTGAAGAATCGCGTGCGTGGTGCCCCAAGGCTTGGTGCGTCCGGCAGGCACGGAAAAACCCGGCGGGAGCTTGTCCAATTCCTGAAAAACATATTCGACCGGCACGCGCTGCTCGAACCGCGCGCCGACAGTTTCCTTGAACGCCTGCTCGAAATCGTGACGGATGACAAAGACGAGCTTGCCAAAGCCGGCGCGCAGCGCGTCATAAATCGAGTAGTCAATGATGGTCTCGCCGGCGGGCCCGACCGGATCAATCTGTTTGAGTCCGCCGTAGCGGCTGCCCATGCCGGCGGCCAAAATAAGAAGTGTCGGTTTGGTCATTTTCAAAAATTAAGAGTGTGTTCCGCGCGCATCGCGTTTGCGAATTGGAGCGCCTTCCAAATCGCAAATCATCAATCGTAAATCGTAAATGATTTAACGCGCCAGCCAGCCGCCGTCCATGTTCATGATGGTGCCGTTGAGGTAGTCCGCCTCCTTCGACGCCAGGAACAAAATGCCGCCGGCAACGTCCTCCGGCGTGCCCCAGCGGGCTTCGGGAATGCGGTCCAGAATCGCCTTGCTGCGGGCGGGGTCTTCGCGCAACGGCTTCGTGTTGTCCGTGGCGATGTAGCCGGGGGCGACGGCGTTGAAATTCATCCGTTCCTTGGCCAGTTCATTGGCAAATGCCTTGGTGATGCCGGCAATGCCGCTTTTGCTGGCCGTGTAGCCGGGCACAAAAATGCCGCCCTGGAATGAAAGCATCGAGGCGATGTTGACGATCTTGAGCCGCGCGTCCGCCGGGGATTTTTCGCGTCCGCCGGTGAGCCACCATTTGCAAACGGCCTGCGTCAGGAAAAACGGCGCGGTCAAATTGATTTGCAGCACGGCGTTCCAGTCGGCCTCCGGATGATCCGCAATCGGCGCGCGTTTGATGATGCCGGCGCAATTGACGAGCACGTCCACGCGCCCGCAATCCTTCACGACCTGCGCGATGATTTCGGCGGCGTGCTTTTGGGTGAGCTTGCCGAGATCCTCGGTGTAGGAATTGAACTTCGCGCCGAGCGCCTTCGCCTTCGCGCCGGTTTCCGACTGGTCGCCGATGTCCACGCTGACGGTGTGGGCGCCTTCGCGCGCGAACGCGAGGGCAATGGCCTGGCCGATTCCGCGGCTGGCCCCGGTGACGATGGCTGTTTTGTTTTCGAATCGTTTTGTGTTCATGTTTTTTTGAATCGTTAAATCGTGAATCGTTGCATCGTTGCATCGGAAACCGGTTCACGATTCACGATTCAACGATGTAACGATTTATCTCAAATCCACCGGCTTGACCACATCCATGTCATCAAACACCTGGTTTTCGCCGGCCATGCCCCAGATGAACTTGTAATTGCCCGTGCCGCAGCCGCAATGGATGGACCAGTTCGGCGAGAGCGCGACTTCCTCGTTGTGCAGGAACAAATGCCGCGTCTGCTGCGGCTCGCCCAGGAAATGCGTCAGCACGTTTTCGCCGAGGTCGAAATAAAAATAAAT
>Ga0181529_10005755_pt1 | contig 12858 bp, 13 predicted proteins | sample PEATcosm2014_Bin_36_FD_119763 | JGI IMG/M metagenome (GOLD analysis project Ga0181529, IMG submission 119763) | Peatland microbial communities from MTU Mesocosm Facility, Houghton, MI, USA - PEATcosm2014_Bin10_30_metaG | ecosystem: Environmental > Terrestrial > Soil > Wetlands > Peat | place... | reverse complement strand
TCGTCAAGATCATCCGCATGCAGAAGTGGGGCATCCGCGAACACCTCGCCGAGGGCAAGCGGCTATTGGAAGCCATCGTCGAATCCGAGGAATACACCGAGTACATCCTCGACCGTCGGCTGGGCTGCCGCCAACTGGGCATGAACCTGCCAGCGCACACGGCCGCCAAGCGAATCAGCGAACGTTATACCGGTCCCCGCCGCGATTTGCCCAGCGCGCTGGTTTGGTCGCCCTACTTCGAGCGCGACTATATCCGCGGCATGGCCAGCGACAAAATTCCGCCGCAAAAGCTGGCCGACCCGGCCTTTGCCACGCGCTTGGCCCGACTGTTGGGTCAAGCCGCTGCCCCCAATGCGATTGTGGGACGTTGCGACTTGCAAGGCCGCGTGGTGTTCGACGACGGCGACGAGGTGGTCATCGAGAATGACGCCGGGCTGCCGGTGGACATCGTGGTGGCCGATCAAATGGGCACCTTTAACGACTACCGCACCGACCTGGAGCACTTTGTCGCCGCGTATGCCGAGCCGGTCAATTGCCGGCTTCCTCTGTTAACCGATGCCGAGCAATTTGCGGCCTTCTACCTCGACTCCTTTGTGGCCCGCTTCGTGAAGATCCAACTGGAGTATCGCAAACGGAAACGGGCGTTCGACACGCTGTTCAAACATCGTCCCCGCGACGAAGCCGGCAGCTTCGCCTATCGTTGGGAATGCGTGTTGGATCGTCTGCGGCGCACCGATCCGCAAAGCGTGGGCAATCTAATTCGCAGCCACATTGCTACCGGCCCGACATGAGGGCCGCCAGCGATGGAGGCGACGCTCTGCGTTAGACGGGGCCTCGACGCGCCTTCTGCCCCACCTTCGGCGCATGCGCTCTTGCCCTGTTAAGCAAAGCACTAAAAGTGCTCTGGACTTTCTCGGCGATACTACTACATTAGACGGAAACGTCCTTCCTGTGCGAGGTCTGGGCCACTCAACCACAGGGGGCAGCCGTGGGGCAAACGGCCGTCTCATCCACTGGCGTCGACGAACCGATCGGTACACCGGGTGATTTCGCCCGACTCCAAGCCGAACTGCGCCTACTTCGTTTGGCGACCGAAGCTACGGAGAACGGAGTGGTGATTACCGCACAGCCAGCCGCATCCGATCTGCTGCCATCGGTACTCTACGCCAATTCGGCCTTCGCCGGGCTTTGTCGTCTGACCTCAAGCGATCTGGCCGAGCCAGCGACCGGCACGGCACCGTCCTACGCGTCGCCGTCGCCCGACGATCCGGTTGGGAAGACGGTGCTGGAAAGCCATCACAGCGAAGGGATTTTCTCCACCGATGTTAGGGTGCAGAAAACCGAATGCGCCGAAATCGTCCTGCGCCTGCGGTCCATGCCGCTTCGCAACCCGTCGGGCCAGATCACCCATCGTGTTGCCATCTTCCGCGACATCACGCAGCAAGCGGCTCTGGAAGAAGTAGCGCGGCGGAACGAACGGCTAGCCTGCGTCGGGCTGCTGGCCGCGGGCATTGCCCACGAGATCAACAATCCTACGGGCGCTGCCTTGTTGGCCGCCGAAACCGCCTTGGCGATCATGGATTCTCCGCAGGCCGGCCCGCAGGTGGCCGCCTGTCTGCAGAACATCGTCAAGTCGATGGATCGCTGCGGCCAGATCGTGCGGACGCTGTTGCGGTATTCGCGCGAGGAGCCGTCGGAAAAGCAGGCGTGCAGCATCAACGACGTGGCCAAGCAGGCCCTAGACGTCGCCCGCCCTTACGTGGACGGGCGCGGCGCGGAATTGCGTCTGGAACTGGATCCGGAAGCGCCGCTGGCCCCCATGAATCCGTTGGAGATCGAATTGGTAGTGGTCAATCTGATTCGCAACGCCGTACAGGCCGGCAACGGAAAGGTGATCGTGACGATCCGCACCCAGCGGACCGCCGACGGCGTGCGGATGGTGGTGGGCGATTCCGGCTGCGGCATGACGCACGAGCAACTCGCTCGCGTCTTCGATCCACTCTATACGACGCGCCGCCAACTCGGCGGCTCGGGCCTGGGCATGAGCATCGCCTATGGAATCATCCAAGGACACGACGGGCAGATGGAGGTGGAGAGCAAGCCTGGCATAGGTACGACCGTGATTATCGATTTGCCGGTTGCAGCGCACCACGAAGAAGGGGGCCGGCCCGCTCTGCGCGGTGCAGGGCGCCGAGCCAAGGAGGAGCACGGATGGCCCGCATCCTGATTGTGGAAGACAACCAATCGTTTGTTGACGCCTTGGTATTCACATTGCAAATGGAGGGACACCAGGTATGGTCGGCCGTTAGCGCCGACGAAGGGATACAGTCTGGTTTGGCCCATCACCCCGATGTGGTAGTCGCCGATTGGATGCTCGGCAGCGAGGTGCATGGCGGCGAGGTGTGCCGGCGGATTCAATTGGCTTGCCCACGGGTAAAGAGCATCATTATGACCGGCTATGTGGACCTCGTGTCCAAGGGCGCCTGGCCCGCGGCGGGGGAAGCCGTGATCGAGAAACCATTTCACAAGGAGGACATTGTCGGCGCCATCAACCGGGCATTGTCCGGCCCGCCCGCGCCCGATGCGTTTGGCGGAAATGACACAGTCCATTTTCAGTCGCCGCAGGTCTACTAAGCTTGAGGATTCCATTACGCCAAGGAAGGTGACAAGATGTCGAGCGAGGCTGCTACCGTGTATATCGTTGATGATGATCCGCAAGTGTGTGAATCGCTCAGCCTGATGGTTCGCAGCACAGGCTTGAACGCGCGGACGTACCTCTCGGCCGAAGCGTTTCTCGACAGTTGCTGCGAGATATCGAACGAACCGAAGTGCTTGGTGCTCGACGTGCGGATGACGGGACTGGGTGGGCTGGGCCTGCAACGGGTCCTTTGCGGCCAGGGCAAGAGAATACCCACGATCATGATTTCCGGCTGCGCTGACATCCCCATGGCCGTGCAAGCCATGAGCGCCGGCGCGATGGATTTTCTGGAAAAACCCTTCAGTCGCGAGGCGCTGCTCTCGCGCATCCGCCAAGCCATCGACCAGGATGCCAAGTTGCAGGCCGAGACGGCCCGTGCGGCCGAATTGGCGGACCGCCTGGAAACGCTCTCCGACCGCCAGCGCGAAGTGTTCGATCGGCTGGTGGCCGGCAAGCACACCAAACAGATCGCCAGTGAACTGGGCGTCGGGGAGCAGACGGTCGCCAAACATCGCGCCGTCGTGATCGAGAAAATGCAGGTCGACAGCGTGGTCGATCTCGTCCGCTTGATGGCCGGCACGAATCACGGGTAGAATGCCTGCTGGAAAGCTAGTCCGCAACCAGCGAGGCAATAGCCATGGCAGAGCCGCAACGCGGCCGGCGGGTCATCGAGATCCATCAACACGTCATCGGGCCGCGACCCCCAAAGTTGAAGACGGTCCGTCCGCGGAGACTGAGCGACTATCCGCACGTGCCGGCCGTGTATCGGGAGGTGGCCCGCCGGCTCTCCAGCCCGCTGCGGGTGGGGCCGCCGATCTGCGACGAGTTGATGGCCTTGGTCCAGCACCTGTTTACCGAGGAAGAGGCGGGCGTCGCGCGGCATTTGGGGCTTTTTACGGGTCACAGCAGCGTGCAGTTGGCCCGGGCCGAACACCGCCCCCTCCAACAAATCCAACCCATCCTCGACCGCCTTAGCGAAGAGAAGCATATCATCGCCGGCAGCGGTCCACGAAAGGAAAAGGGGACCGGCCCCGTTGGCCCGGACGGTTCGGCGGGTGCTTCCGCGCCGGCGGACGAGCAGCGGTATCGGCTGCTGCCGATTATGCCCGGCATCTTCGAGATGACGCTCATCAGCCACACGCCCGAATCACTGACCGACTGGCACCGCCGCTTCGTCGAGCTATTCGAGGCGTTGTACGACACGGGCTATTCGCTCGACTATTCCGGCTCGCTGCCGCCCGGCGTCCGCTACCTGCCGGTGGAAAAGGCCATCGACGCGCATCCCATGGCGCTGCCCTCCGACAAGCTGGAAATCGTGTTGGACCAGTTCGACGCGTTCGCTGTCGGGCAGTGTCAATGCCGCATGACGATGCAAGTCCTCGGCCAGGGCTGCGGCAAACCGCTGGGCAACTGCATGACGATGGGCCTGTGGGCCGAACGATCCGTCGAGGCGGGCGTCATGCGGCCGGTCTCCAAGAAGCAAGCGTTGGAGATCAAGCGCGAGGCCGAAGCGCACGGCATGGTCAACTGGATGATGAACGTGCAGTCCAGCCGCGGCCAATGTTCCTGCTCGTGCTGCGGCTGCTGCTGCCACGCCATGCGGATGGTCAATGAGTTCAACGCGCCGGGGTTTATCGCGCCGCCGCACTTTCTCCCCCGGCTCGACAGTTCCCGGTGCACTTATTGCGGCAAGTGCGCGAAGAGTTGCCCGATGGGCGCCATTGCCGTCGATACCCGGCAAAAAACGCACCAGCACCTGCGGCATCGTTGCATCGGCTGCGGGCTGTGCGTGCTGGCGTGCGCGCGGCAGCAGGCCCTGGCGATGGAACCGGTTCCCGACTATCGGCTTCCCTATCGCAGTTGGTTCTCGCTGATCGCCCACGCCGCTCCCGGCGCCATGCTGAAATCGTGGCAGGTGTGGCGGCAGCGGCGATCGTAATAGGTTCGTTCAGACGCCATCCGCCTTTCGGGTTCCGGGACACAGCAGCCCTCACCCTAACCCTCTCCCGGCGGGAGAGGGGACGTTCGTCGCGTGGCCGTCACGTCGCGAAACACGGCCAGCACGCCAATCCGCTGCTGGCTGGCATTGCAAAGCGCGCGGCCGGAGGCCGCCAAGTGGCGCCGCTCCGGACCATAGATCACAATCTCCTCTTGCAACGGCAGGGGGCCCGAGAGGGCATGCTCGACGAACTTCAGCACGTCGGCCTTGCGCAACACCTCGTGGAGCGGGCGGCCGCAGGCTTTTTCCGGATCGAGTTGGAACATCTGCCCGGCAGCCCGGTTGAGATTCAGAATCCGGCCCTGATTGTCCAGCGTGAGCACGCCCTCTTCCATGCTCTGTAGGATCGCCTCCTCCTCGCTGCGCCCCACGGCGATCGCGTCGATTTGCTCGCGGAGCTGTTCGCCCAAGGTGTTCATGGTCTTGGCCAACAGGGCGATTTCCCGCGATCCGTCCACGGGCAGACGGTATGCCAGCTCTCCACGGCCGAACCGTTCGACGCCGCGAGTGATGGCTTCCAAGGGACGACTGATGCGGCGCGCCAGGAGCCAGCTTACCGCCACGATCAACACCGCGGCCGTCAGCGCACCGTAGATCATCCGCCGCTCGAACGCCACGAGCGTGTCGTTGACCGCGGTCGCCGGCTTCGACATGCGCACCACGACCCACGGCTCGCCGCGGCGCAGCAACGGGACGGCCACGTACAACATATCCTGTTGCAGCGTGATGCTGTAACGCATGTCGTGGGCCATGGTCCGCGTGTCCAAGGCCGTGGCGATTTCGGGACGCGTGCGGTGACTTTCCAGCAGCGCCGGATCATCCGTCGATTCGGCCACGACCTTGCCGGTCGGCAGCACTACGGTGATGCGCAGCCCGCTGGCTTTTCCCAGGCGCTTGGCCAAGGCTTCGACCTCGCCATACCGGCCCCGTTCGAGCGAAACGTTGGCCAATTCGCCGAACATGCTGGCGCTGGCGGCCAAGTCCACGGAGATTTGCTCACGGTAGAAGTCCCGAAATTTGCCCTTGCTCTCCAGCAGCAGCAAAAGCAGCAAACCTACCGTTAAGAAAACGTAGGCGGGAAAGATCTGCCAAAAGAGCGGTCGTCGTTGCATGGGCGCACCTATTATCCGTAGCGGCCTCGGACGTATAGTTCCGTCTCCGGCTGCTTGGGCCGAAGGAACATCTCCAACGTCGGAGCATGTTCCACGATTCGGCCCAGCAACATGAAGATGCACTCGTGGCTAGCCCGCCGGGCTTGGGCCATGTTGTGCGTGACAATCACAATCGTGAACTTTTCCCGCAGCCCGTCGATCAAATCCTCGATCCGCTCGATCCCCTCGGCGTCCAACGCCGAACAGGGCTCGTCCATGAGAATCACGCGCGGCTTCAGCGGCAGCAGCCGGGCGATGCACAGCTTCTGTTGCTGCTCCAGCGTCAAGTGCGTCGCCCGGCGGCGGAGCCGATCTTTGACCTCGTCCCACAACTGCACCTCGCGGAGTGCCGCTTCGACCATCTCGTCCTGCTGGCGGCGCGTAAACGCGCCGGACGGCGTGTGAACGCGGACCCCGAACAGGACATTTTCGTAGATTGAGATTGGCAGCGGATTAGGCCGCTGAAACACCATGCCTACCGATTTCCTGAGCGCGCTCAAGGAAACATCGGCGTCGTAGACGTTTTTTCCCAGCACGGTCACTTCGCCGGTGGTGGTCACGTTGCCGTAGCGCTCATTGATGCGGTTGAAGCAGCGCAAGAGCGTGGTTTTGCCGCAGCCCGAGGGACCGATCAACGCGGTAATCACGCCCGGTTTGACGCGCACCTCGATATCCCGCAGCGCCTGAAAATCGCCATACCACAGGTTCAGCCCGCGGGTTTCGATGCTGTAGTCGCCGAAAAACGGGGCCGGATCCGAGGGCTGCGCAGTGTCCGCCGGAACGTTCTGGCCCAGGGGAGCGGTCCCTTTTTGCGGTTCGGGCGGGATTTCGCTGGGCATCGTCATCCGACATCTCCCGTCACATAGCGCTCCGTGAGCCGGTCGGCCGCCTTGGTGAAGATCTTTTCCGTCTCGTCCACTTCGACGAGCCGGCCGGCGCTGAAGAAGGCCGTACGATCAGCCAGCCGCCGGGCCTGTTGCACCAGGTTCGTCACCAGCACGATGGTCATCTCGCTCTTCAACTCGCGAAGAATGTCCTCGATCCGCATCGTAGTGACCGGGTCGATGGCAATCGAAAACTCGTCCAGGCAGAGTATCTCCGGCCGTAGCGAGAGCGCCCGGGCGAGCGTCAACCGCTGCTGCTGGCCGCCGGAGAGCTTCGTGCCGAGCATCTGCATGCGGTCTTTCACCTCGTCCCAGAGCATGGCCTGGCGGAGGCACGTCTCGACGATCATGTCCAGTTCGTGGCGCTCGTGTACGCCGGCGCGGCGCGGGGCGTAGGCCACGTTCTCGTAGACCGACAGTGGCAGACCCACGGGCAAGGGGAAGACCATTCCCACGCGGCGGCGCAACGCGTATACGTTACGAATGCGAAGAATATCTTCGACGGGCGTAGCGGGGGGCGGTTCCGTTTGACTGGAGCGATCCTCCGAGAGTGGTGCATCCGTTGGATCGGTCTCTGTTTTCGCCGCTATCAGCACGCGACCCCGCACTCTGGCCCCGGAGACGAAATCGATGGTGCGATTGATGCACCGCAGCAGCGAGGTTTTGCCCGAGCCGGCCGGCCCGATGATGCCGAGGATCTGTTTCTCGGGGATCTCTAGCGAGACGTCGTCGAGCGCAGTTTTCGCGCCGTAGTTCACCGTGACGTTCTCGAAGCGTATGTGAACGTTCATGGTTGTCGTTGTAAGGCGTAACTGTTCCCATCACACAGGGAGCGAAGTCCCATTGTCCCGGCGGTCAAACACCTTTCCATGGCAACGTTCATCGCGCCGAGACAATCAGGATAGAAGTCCCCAGTGAACGGTTGCGAAATCCCCTTTCCCTCCGGGAGAGAGCGAAGGGTGAGGGCCGGCGCGTCTAGCCCGCGGCCCGCATGGCTGCTACGTCTGCTGCGCCTCCGGTTCGGTCTTCGGAACCTCGTCGACCAAGTCCTCTGGATGTTCGGCTTGCAGTCGTTTGTAACGTTCAAGCAGTCTCTTGAAGTCGTAGCCGCACTCTTCGGCAATTGTCTTGCGGGCAGCATGGACTTCTACAACGATTTCGTCGATCATAGCTCATCACTCCAATCGGCAAGTTCTTCGGGCGTGCATATGACGGGAATGAACACGCCTTTTTCATCGTGAAATCGTTCGATTTCCCACCGGATTCGACCGCTGGCCAAGTGTTTCATGTTCCACGTCAATAAGTAGTCCGTTTGGTAATGGCACGCGAGTGCCAAATGCATCGCATCCGTTTCGGCTAGTGGTGGAAGCCGCAAGTACGCGTGCAGTTGCTCGGCAAGCTCTCCCACCGCGTCATCGACGATGAGGCGAGGCAGGCCTTGCAACAGGGTAATACGTTGCTGGGCCAACTCGTTCCTACCCTGCGCAATTTCGTCCATAACCACATGCGAAACGAAAAGACGGTATTTCTCTCGCTCCTCCTCCCACCAACGTCGCGTAACGATCTGGTGCGCCGCTGTAGCCAGAATGGGCGAAATCCCGCCGACCACAAAGCTCGGAATCGTCGTTTCCACGTACAGCGACGGTTTCATTTTGATTACCTTACAGTCAATTGTACGCTATCGGAGCCGGCTGCGAAACTGCCGCCCTAGTTGCGGCATGTGTGTTGCTTCAAGACATCTCCTCCTATGTGCCTACCATTTCTTCCGCGATCGCAGATAGACCCGCAGGCCGATCGAAAAACTGTTGACGGCCAACACCAGCCCGATCAGCACCAGCGCCGTGCCGTATTGCACCTCGTCGGAGACGCCGCGGACCTGGGTGGCCAGCGTGAACAAGTGCATCGACAGGGCCATGCAGCGATCGCCCAATCCGTAGGGAAAGAACGAGTCCCAGCCGTGGTCGGCCACGGGCACAAAGAACACGGCCCCGGTAAACAGGATCGGCGCCGTCTCGCCGGCCGCACGCGACACCTGGAGGATCACGCCTGTCAGGATGCCGCTGATGGAATTGGGCAACACGATGGTGCGGATCGTTTGCCAGCGGGTGGCGCCCATGTTCCAGCAGGCCTCGCGAAAGGCCATCGGCACCGAACTGAGCGCTTCGCGAGTGCTGGTAATGATCACCGGCAGGGTCATCACGCCCAGCGTGCAGGAAGCCGCCAGCAACGAGCGGCCCATGCCGGCAAAGAGCACGAAGGCCCCCACGCCGAACAGCGCGTGAACGATGCTGGGCACGCCCGCCAGATTCATCACGGCCAGGTTGATGATGCGCGTGGCCCAGTTGTCGCCGGCATATTCGTTCAGGTACACGCCGGCAAGAATGCCGATCGGGGCGGCCGCCATAAGCGAGAGTAAGACCAAGAAAAACGTGCCGACCAACGGCGCCCAGATGCCGCCGGCGGTCATGTAATTTTGGGGATTTTCCAGCAGGAACGAGGGACGCAGCACGGGCCAGGCCTGAACGAGCAAGTAGGCCAAAATGGCCACGACCGGCACGATCAGCGACAGAGTGACCGCCGCCAGCACCCATTGGGCGATGACTTCCTTGATCTTCTTGCGTCTTTCCAGCGCGGACGGAGCAAACGGATTTGCCGCGATTCTCCCTTCTCCGGCCGGGAAAGGGCCCGGGGGTGAGGACGACGAGTTTGGAACGCCGTGTGACATAGTTGTGCCCTGCGAAGCCCTCACCCTAACCCTCTCCCAAAGGGAGAGGGGACTTATTGCGACGATCTCCCAAAGGGAGAGGGGACTTGTCTGTCACTCATTGTGAATTCCCTTGACGACCAGGTCGGCAGTCAGGTTGATCACGAAACTCACCGCGAACAGGACCAGGCCGATGACGAACAAGACGCGATAGTGCATGCTGCCGGATACGGCCTCGCCGAGTTCCGAGGCGATCGTGGCCGTGAGCGTGCGGATCGGATCCAACAAGCTGTGCGGAATCTCCACGGCGTGGCCCGTGGCCATCAGCACGGCCATCGTCTCGCCGATGGCGCGGCCGACGCCCAGCAGCACGGCTGCCAGCAAGCCGTTCCGCGCCGCGGGGAACAAGACGCGGTAGACGATCTCCCAACGGCTGGCGCCCAACGATAAGGCCGCCTCGCGGTACGCATCGGGCACGGCTTTCAGGGCGTCCTCGCCGACCGAGACGATAATCGGCACGCTCATCAACGCCAAAATCACGCCGCCGTTGAGCAGATTCACGCCCACTGCCGCGCCCGTGGTCTGGATAATCAAGGGCCCCAGGACCATGTAGCCGATGAATCCCCAGACGATCGAGGGAATTGCGGCCAGCAGTTCAATGAGGATTTTGAGGGTTTCCTTGAGCTTGCCGCTGGAGAATTCGGAGACGTATACTGCGGCGCCCAGCCCCAACGGCACGGCGATGAGCATCGCCAAGGCCGTGACGGCCAGCGTGCCCACCAATAGCGCCAAGGCGCCATACTCCGGGCGAACCTCCGAGGTCGGCTGCCAGCGGGTACTGGTGAAGAACTCGGTCAGGCTCAATTTGCCGAACAGCACCGGCGCCGCTTCGCGAAACACAAAGAAGAAAATTGAAAACACAAAAAGAATCGCGCTCCAGCCGCAAAGGCGAATGATCCACTCGATGGCCGGCTCTGTCCAATCGAGAGCGGTCCGCAGCAGACGATCGGACCAATGCGACTCGGACGATGCGGCGGCGCGTTGCGAAACGAGTCCCTCTCCCTTTGCGAGAGGGACAGAGGCCGAGGGCTTCGGAGCGATCGGGCCTTCGCGGAATGTCATTTTACCTCCAAGCACCGTCACCCGAACCCGCGCCCAAAAGGAGCGGGGACGGGTTCCTCGTGATTTGTCCACGCGCTAATGCAGTTTGGCGGGCACGTAGCCCAATTGGAGCACGACGTTCTGCCCCTCCGGCGCGAGAATCCAATGCAGATAATCCTTGACCGCTCCGGCCGGCGTGCCAATCACGTAGATTTGTAGCGGGCGCGTGATGGGATAGGAGCCGTTGCGGGCGTTTTCAACCGTCGGAGCTACGCCCGGCTCACCCCGTCGCCGTGACACCTTGAGCGTCTTGACCGCCGGCGTGGCGTAACCCATGCCGCTATAGCCGATGGCTGAGGGGGTATGTGAAATCAGGCTCACGGCGTCTTTCGAGCCGTTGGCATCGATCGAGGCGAGCTTCAAATCGCGGCCTTTGCCCAGCACGGCCTCACGAAAGTAGGCATAGGTGCCCGAGCTGCTCTGCCGGTTGACGCGGATGATCTGGTCGGTGCCTAGCGTTCCTTCCGGCACGCCAAGCTGCGACCATTTGGTGATTCGTCCGCCTTCGCCATAGAGGTCGGCCAGCTCCTCGACCGAGATGGAGTCCAGGGGGTTGTTCTTGTGGACGTAGATTGCCAGGGCATCGTGGCCGACAATGATTTCCTGGGGCTTAGCGCCGCGGCTTTTCCGCGCGGCATCGATTTCCGGTTTTTTCATCTTGCGGCTGGTATTAGCCATGTCGCAGTTGCCATCGATGAGGCTGGCGATGCCCACGCCCGAGCCGCCGCCGAGCACCTGCACGCGGATATTGGGGTGTTCCCGATGGTATTGCTCGGCCCAGGCCTCGGCAATGTTGACCATCGTGTCGGAGCCCTCATTTCGGATAGCCAGTGACCCATCCGCAGGCTTGCCGCAACCACACGAGAGGAGTATCAGCGTGCCGATCGTCAGGAAGAGGCAAGACCTCGGCCGCATTGTAGAGATATCCGGCAGGCAAAGAAATGGTAACCGATTCTCTTGATACCAGACGCTCCGAAGGTCGTCAAGGAACCCGGGCGGGCGCGGATCGGACGCATGGCGAAGAATGACGCGGTTATGGGAAAAATTGCCGGAAGTGGTCTTGTGCTTTGGTACCCCCAATGGGTAACTTCTGTCGGATATGGCACTCAACCTTATTCCGTCAGCGCTTCGAAAAAAGTTTCAATTCGAGGAACGCGTCCATGCCTGCGCCGTGCTCCGTACCGATTTTCCCAAAGAATGGAAAGACGTTCTCGACTGCCTTGACGCGTTTTTCTTGAAACGCTCGCAGGTAGTTGCCAAAGGTGGCAGTAAGACCGAAATTGCCATTGGGATCGACGCGTTTCTGAACGCACGCGGCTGGACCGAGAAGCATTTCGACACCCGAGTCGTCGTAGACGGCGTGTCCAAAGATGCCCCGACCCACAAGATCGACAACTTCAAAAATCGCATTGGCGTCGAAGTCGAGTGGAACAACAAGGATCCGTTCTTCGACCGCGACCTAAACAACTTTCGCCTTCTGCATCAGCTAGATGTGCTATCCGTGGGGGTCATCATTACACGGCTCTGGGAGCTGCAAAAGGAATTCGTGCGGCTTGGCAAAGGTGCATCGTATGGCAAGAGTACGACGCACTTCGGCAAACTTCTCCCCAAGGTCAATGGAGGAGGAGCTGGCGGGTGCCCGCTGCTTTTGGTCGGTTTGGGGTTTGCGTGCTATGATCCGAACGCCTAGCGTGCCCGTTGTACATCGGGTAATTGGGCTGCACGTAGCTATCGACCTCATCACCCCATTGGGTCCAGCCCTCAACGCGTTCGCGGGCAAATAGTTCCAGGTGCGGACCGGGGCTGCACCGCTCGATGATCCCGTAGACTTCCTGTGGCTTACGCGAATGCTCTTGCTTTCTAGTCGATAAGATGTTGACCTGGGTTCTCCCCGGTTTCAATGTGCGAAGCGACCCCCTCACCCCAAACAGGAGCAATTCCGTCACGTTTCGGAAGTAGAACCCAACACCGCGACCGTCCGGGCCGCCATCCTTGCGGATTTTGTACCACACGATGTTGCTTTTGTACTTGAATCCCCAGCTTGCCATGATGCCCAGGGCTTCCGGCAACAGGGCATTCGGACACCAAAGGTACAAATGGCTCGGCGTCTTGGCATATTGCGCGACCGGCAACGCCGCGATCTCCTCGAAGCTCATCGTGGCATATCTGCGGAGACGCTTATGCTCCGGCGCCATCTTGCCGGTGCGGTTCTGAAAGCGCCACGGCGGATCAATCAAAATGGTTCCGAAGGTTCCTGTCAG
>Ga0181529_10005754_pt1 | contig 12859 bp, 8 predicted proteins | sample PEATcosm2014_Bin_36_FD_119763 | JGI IMG/M metagenome (GOLD analysis project Ga0181529, IMG submission 119763) | Peatland microbial communities from MTU Mesocosm Facility, Houghton, MI, USA - PEATcosm2014_Bin10_30_metaG | ecosystem: Environmental > Terrestrial > Soil > Wetlands > Peat | place... | reverse complement strand
GTTTTCGACGCTGGCGGCGGGGACTTCTTCTCAGGTTGGTTGGCCATGAAATTCCTCTTCTCGACCCGCACCTCACCACCGCGGGGAGGGGTAGCTGACTCCGCTCGACTTCTAATTATATGTTTTGCTTTGCGCGGCCTGGCGCTGCCAGGACGGAAAATGTGGTCCTGCACGCAAGCTGGTCCTGAATTGCGGACCTAACCTCGCCCACGAGTGATCGGCCCATGAATCGGCTTGTTGTACCATAGTTCGCCTCGGGCCGGTACCTCTCGACGAGCAACCCCCCACAATGTATTATTTAATATTATCCATTATGGTCACACAAACCTCTATTGACCTTCGCTGACTATCTCCGTTATCATCCTCCATCGCCTCCCTATCGGGGGGATATTTCTCCATAAGTCATTGCTAAAATTGAACTTGCGAATGAGCGCACCAGATCCGCGGACGCTTTCATCGGCAGCCGACGACGGGGCCGTTCCATCGTCCCCGTGGGCTATTTTCCTCTCGTCCTACATGAGCGGCGCCACGGAGGGCAATCGGCTGGGCACGGCCGGCTATTCCTACGATTTTGTGGCCCGACTGTTCGCTCCCATGTTGGGGCGCTTGGGCAAACTTGTCGAGGTGAAGCGGCCGAAGACCGAGCTTCCGCACCTAGTCCAGGCGGCCCGGGAGGAACATCGGGACCCGATCCTGGTGAGTTTTCGTCCCTTTCAGGACGCCTTTGTGACCCCCTTGGCACAGAATGTGGTCGTGCCGGCGTGGGAGTTCCCCGACATCCCCAATATCCAGTTTGATGGAAACCCCCAAAATAACTGGGTCGAGACGGCCAATCGTTGCTCGTTGGTGTTGGTGGGCGGCCCCTTCACGGCCAACGCCTTGGAGGCTGCCGGCGTAAAAGCGCCGATTCGCATCGTGCCCGTGCCGACGCCGGAGGAGTATTTTCGCCTGCCGCGCTGGCAAAGCGATTTCCGCGTGACGCTGGATTGCGCGCCTTATGTCTTCGATGCCATCGACGTGAGGGCCTATTCGTTTAGCGGCCGGCCGAAGACGGCCCGCCAACGGCTGACCGGAACCGTCCGCTCGATCGGATTGGGCGTTTACCGCCATCTCATCAAACGCTGGCTGCCACGGTGCATCGAACCGCTCGTAACCGGCGTGCTGCGGACTGCCGTCTTGACATTGCGGGAGCAATCCCTGCCCCGCCGCTCGGCGCGCGGGCTGGACCTAAGTGGCATCGTCTATACCAGCATCTTCAATCCGAACGACGGCCGCAAGAATTGGGAAGACATGATTACGGCCTTCCTCTACGCCTTACGCGACTACGACGACGCCACGCTGGTGCTGAAGTTGGTATCGAGCAGCCCGCAGGCGATTCATCGCGTCATCAGTTTTTACCGCCGCCTGGATGTTTCTCATCGCTGCCGCGTGGTGCTGATCCCGGATTTTCTGAGCGAAGCCGACATGCTGCAACTGGCTCGCGTCAGCACATACTACCTGACGACGACCCGGGCGGAAGGGAATTGCCTGCCGCTGATGAATTACCTGGCGGCGGGGCGCCCCGGTGTTTCGCCCGCGCATACGGCGATTGCCGACTATTTCGATTCCGGCGTCGGTTTTGTCGCCGAGTCGCACCCGGAACCGGCCGCCTGGCCCCAAGATTCGCTGCTGCACTGGCGAACCACCTGGCACCGCTTGGTGTGGCCGTCGTTGGTCGAGCAGATTCGTCGCAGTTACCAAGTGGCCAAGCACGATCAAGCCGCTTACCAGGCGATGGCCACCGCGGCGCAGGAAAAGTTGCGGCAATGGGCGCATCCGGACGCCGTTTGGCGTTGCCTGCAATCGGCCATGCAAGTGCTCCGCCCCGGCGGAAAACCGGTGCACCAGTCCGCCCCATCGCACACGATTCCAGCCCAGCCGATCGCGCCCAGCAAGCTGTGCCTGACGGCTAAAGCCGCAGCCCGAGAGCGATTTTCCTCCGCCGACGCTTCCGGCCGAACGGCCAACACCGGGCCGATGAAGGTCGTGGTGAGCCTGCTCAATTTCCGACCGGGAAAGATCGGCGGCACCGAAACCTATCTGCGCCAACTCATCCCCTACTTGCCGCAAGTCCCCCGGCAGCAAGAGATCGTTTTGCTGATGGATCGGGACTTGGCCGCGCAGAGTGTTTTCCCCGGCATCGACCGGGCCGTCATCGACCAGAGCGCCTGGCAGATCCTCTGCGCCCGCGGGCTGGAAGCCACGAGCCCTTATCGTGCCCGGGCGGTCGAAAAGGCGCTGGAGCGGTTGCAGCCGGACGTGGTGCTCTTCCCGCAACAATCGATCTTTCCGAAGAACGTGGCCGCCCCCTGTGCCTTGGTCGTCCACGATCTGTATCATTTGTTCCTGCCGCAATATCTTTCGCCGGGCCAACGGTTCTTCCGCGGGCGGAGCTACGCCTATTCCATCTCGCGGGCCGAGCGGATCATTGCCATATCGCACTTTACGCAAAAGAGCATTTTGCAGCACTATCTTGTCGATCCGGAGCGCGTGACCGTGATTCCGCACGGTTGGGAAGCCGCGCCCGCCACGCTCGCAGCCGACACAGGCTTCGGCGGCAAATATCTCTACTATCCGGCGATCACGCGGCCGCACAAGAATCACCACGTGCTGCTGGAATCGATCGCGGCGCTTCGCGCGCGGGGCTCGTTCGACTACCAACTCGTGCTCTCCGGCATCCAAACGCCGTATTGGAAGACCCTGTGCCGGCAGATCCACCGGCTCGGCCTGGACGACGTGGTCTGGCACGTGGGTTACGTGCCCTACGAGCACGTGCAGCGACTTTATCGGGGCGCCGCATGCGTCGTGTTTCCCACGTCGTTCGAGGGCTTTGGGCTGCCCATCCTCGAAGCCGTCGAAGCCGGCAAGAAGATCCTGGTCTCGCGGCTGGAGGTGTTCGACGAGTTGGGCGTTCCGGCCCGCTTCCAAATCGATTTTTCCGATCCCGCGCAATTCGAGCAGGCGTTGCAGGAGCCGGGAATCACGGTGCTCGAAAATCGTCCTTGGACCTGGGACGAATCGGCCGCGGCCACGATGGCCGTGCTCGCCTCGGCTGCCGGTCGCGGGGTTCCGTCGCTCCGGCTCTTCCGGGCAGCGTAAAGGCGGGACCGGAGTACGCCATTGCCGCCGAAAGTCTGAGTTTAGCGGCCGACGGCACGTCGGCCTCGAGCCCCGTACGTCAGGTACCGGCGGAATCTTGACGATCACCTTCCGCGTGCTACAATGTATTACATGAACACGCTCACCATCCGCATCCCCGACGAATTGCGAGCTGACCTGCAAGAGATCAGTTCTCGGCAGAACGTGCCCGTTAGCGACTTGGTACGGGAATCGATTCGCCGCTACGTGGCCATCGAGCGGTTCCGATCGCTTCGCCGCAGAACGCTTCCCTTTGCCGAGGCCCAAGGGCTGTTGACCGACGAGGATGTCTTTCGGGCGATCTCATGAGGATCGTGCTGGACGCCAATGTCGTAGTGGCGGCCTTTGCGGCGCGAGGACTGTGCGAAGCGGTCTTCGAGCTTTGTCTCGGCAGCCACGAAATCCTGTTGAGTGAGCCGCTGTTGGATGAGGTTCGCCGAAATCTCGCCAAAAAAGTGAAAGCGCAGCGTCAGACAGTGGTCGGAATCGAACGGTTGCTCCGCGAAAGTGGATCGTTGCTGGCCCCCGCTGAAGTTGCCGCCGACGCCTGCCGCGATGCGGGCGATTTGCACGTTTTGGGGTTGGTGGAAATCGGAAAGGCCGATTACCTCGTGACCGGCGACGAGGATCTGCTTGTGCTCAAACGTTTTGGCGGATGCCGGATTGTCACCCCGCGGCAATTCTGGTCGCTCGTGCAGCGGAAGCAGATGGGTTAGCCGGACCGCTGCGCCATCGGCCCTCACCCTAGCCCTCTCCCGAAGGGAGCGGAGACCCGTTACAAGTAGTCGCCGAAAAGCTCCCGGCTGGGACGCGGGATGACGATCTCGGAAACGAGCAGTCCACGGCGACGGGCCTCGGCGGCGGCCACCTGAACGCCCTGCCGCACGTCGGCCACCGTGCCGGTCATCAGGCACAAGCCCTTGCCGCCCAGGGCCATGGCCACGTGGATGCGCAAGAGCGTAATGCGTGCGGCTTTGGCAGCGGCGTCGGCCGCGGCCAGCACACTGACGCCGCTGAAGGTCTCGATGACGCCCAACGCGCCCGCCTCTTCAGGGCCCAGCGCTACCGACTGCCCGAGCGCCGGAAACACGGCCTCGTGAACGTTGGCCACCATCAGGTGATCGATGATCGCCTCGCCCGCGCTGGCCAACCCGGCCTGAATGGCCGCCTCGACGGCGCTGACGCCGCCGCCGAGAACGATCAGATATTTGCCCGAGCAGATCGTCCGGGCGATCAGTATCTCGACCGCCGCCGCCTTGAGCATTTCGTCTTCGATCTGATATCCGATGCCGATACTCGACAGTTCAATCGCACCAATCGCTCTCGGGATGGCCATGTTTTAAGTCGCTATCAAAATGAACCCTGATTCATGCCGGCGTGCGCTCAGCGGCCGCCGGCGGCCTAGATCCGTGGTGAGCCGGTTATTGTGTCAAACGCTCTTACGCCTTTTCGATCCAAAGGATGCCGTTTTCGATGCCGGTAACCGTGCCGTCGATCGAGGCGTGGACGGGGACGCCCAAGGCCGGCTTGCCGCCCACCACCGGTGGCCGGCCAATCACCTGTCCGCGCGTCACGCGCTGGCCGACTGCGACCAGCGGCTCGCAGGGCGCGCCGAGATGTTGTTTTAGCTTCACGCCCACTCGCTCGGCGGCCAAAAGGGTGTCATCGAGCGGTCCGACGTTGCGGAACCGCCGCAGGCCCAGCTTGGTGATGAGCCGCTGCATCGGCGCCTTGCGGTTGGCCGCGTGCAACTCCGGCCGCCGGGGATTGAAGGGAGGATTTTCCCAGCGCCGCTTCTCGGCGGCCAACCGGCGCTTGTTTTGCGTGCAGACGTTCTTCGGGTCGAGGTCTTCCGGGCAGGAATAGAGGCTGCACAGGTTGCACTCGCAGCAGAACTGCGTGCCAATGACGTTCGCCTCGCCGATCAGGTTGAACTCCAGGCTACGCATGGCCCGATGCGGCTCGATCGGATGGCCCAACAACCAGCGCGGACAAAGTTCGGTGCAGAAACTGCATTGATCACAGGCGCTGCGGCCGATCCGCGCGATCTGCTTCCACTGTTGTCGTCGACGGCGCACGACCACGTGATCATCGGGCAGCACGAGCACTCCGCCGGTAGTCTTGTCGACCAGGGCCTGGTGGTCGTCTTGCAGGTAGCCCATCATCACGCCGCCGACAACGTAATTGTCGTCGGCAATGGTCGGCCCGCCGGCGGCTGCCACGCATTGGGCCAGCGTAACGCCCACCGGCACCCGCAGGGTGACCGGCTCGGCTACGGCCCCGGCGATGGTCAGATACTTTTCGGTGACCGGATAGTCGGCCGAGTGGGCGACGTTCATGGCCGTTTCCACGTTCATCACCACCGCGCCCACGGCCAGCGGAATGCCGCCGGGCGGAATCACCCGGCCCAGCACGTCGTAAACGAGAATGAACTCGTCGCCGGCGGGATAGGCATCGCGGAGGGGGGCCACATCCATATTTCGGGCGAGCTTCGACTGCAACAGGTCGATCACGTCGCCGTATTTTTCCTTGATGCCGATGACGCCCCGCGACGCGCCGACCAGACGCATGCCGACGGCCAAGCCTTCCAGCACGTCGTCGACGTAGGCGCGGAGCACCTCCTTGTCTTTATGCAAGAGGGGCTCGCATTCGGCCGCATTGATGACGACCGTGTCGGCTTTTCCGGCCAGTTTGACGTGGGTGGGGAAACCGGCGCCGCCGGCGCCGACTACTCCCGCCTCGAACACATCTTCCAGTGCAATCGTGGACACAATCTACTCTGATCGGATAGTTTGACTAATTTCTCTATAATAGCACGAAGTTTTGCGGGGGGGAAGGCTTGTCGCATAGTCTACCCCGGGCGTTTGCACCGCGTCCCAGGCCGTGTTATTCTCGCGGCAGGGCAGAAATGTCGGCCCCGCCATTCCGCACGAAGAGGCATGCCTATGAACCGGCTCATCCGGGCAGTGGTCGTTGGTACGATGGTTTCCGCAGCGGCCGCGCTGGCTGCCGAGGGCACGAGCGATCCGCTCCCGAGTGTCCCTAAACCACTCCCTGCCGCTTGGCTCAGCCCAAGCCGGCACCCGCGCTGGGTGTGTACGCCGGAAGAACTGAAGGCCACGCGCCTTGAACTGGCCACTTCCGAACGAATCCAAACCTTCGTGAAGGACCAAGGGGAACTGACCGCCCGATTCGCGAAAATGTCGGCCGACCAACTGATCGCCTTGGTGCCCCGCGCTAAGAGCCAGTTCGTCTACGGGCTGGGCATGAACATCGATCCGGTCTGCAAGCAGCGGATGCGCTGGGCCGGTTGGAATCGGCCGTTCGTGATGCGGGACATCAAGGGCCAAGAGTACCCCAATACCGCCTGGCCCGACCATGGCGACGGCGTGCCCGATCCGAAAACGGGCGAACGCTACTATTTCGTCGCCCAGGCTAATGCCAAGATCATTCAGTTGCTGGAGCAGCGGATCCTGCCGGCCTTGGCCGACGTCTACGCCCTGAGCGGCTCGCGGCCGCACGCTCGGGCCGGCGCCGTGCTGTTGGACGCGGTGGCCAACGTGTATCCCACAAATCGTCGCGGGCCGTTGGACTATCCCACCGCGCGGTCCAATTATAGCTGGGGCGGCCGCCTCGATCGGCCCGGCTATCAGACCGCCCGGGGGCTGATGAACTACGTCCACGCCATCGATTTGTTGGTCCCCAGCGGGGAGTTGGAACGGCCCTCGCACTTCGCCAAGGCAGAGACCATTCGTGAGCAGGTGATCCGCAACCTGCTGTGGGACGGAGGAACCTATTGCCTGCATTTCGCCCGGCTAGGCAGCGCGCTGCACAACGGCCAGGCCGACTATCAGCGCGGCGCGGCCTTGGTGGGCCTGCTGCTGGGCGTCCGACCGTTCTGTGAGCCGCTGCTGAGCGGCCCAACCAGCATCTACGTGATGTTGGCGAACAACGTCGACCAGAATGGCTTCTACTATGAAGTCTCGCCGAGCTATGCTTCGCACACGCGGACCCTCTATATCGACATGGCCGAGGAGGTGGAAGCCATGCGACGGCTAGGCTGGCAGGGCATCGAACCAGTCTACGCGCAGCCGGCCATGCGGCAGTTTCTGACCGAGCCGTTCAATCGCCAGGAAGTGGGTGGCCACGTGCCCATGTTGGGCGACGATGGGCCCGACCGCGATGTGGTTTCGCCGGCCGGGCGGCTGCCCGAGCGTGGCCACCCGATAATTGGCGCCCAACTGCTCGCCCAGGTTGACGCGGCGTGGGTCGAAGTGGTCCGCCTGCCGCCCAGCGACGGGGCTGCCCGACTGCTGCGAAACTGTTTTGGCCGCGCCGAGGCCGTGCCGCCGTCCGACGCCTGGTCGATCTATCACATCCGCCAGCCGATCGTCGAGCGTGTGCGGCGGCAGCCGTTGGCCCCGGCAGCCTTCGAGGTAGAATCGGTCTTCTACGGGGGCAAGGGGCTCGCCCTGCTGCGCGGCGGCCGCGGCCCACAGCGGCATGGCGTGCAACTATTCTTTGGTCCCGAGCACAACCATGGTCAATTCGAGTCGCTCACGTGGATGTTCTTCGCCCGCGGCGCCGAATGGAGCTTCGACCCCGGCTATTTCAACACGCACCTTCGCTTCGGCTGGACCGAGCAGAGCGTAGCGCACCAGTCGATGGTCATCGATCAGACCAGCGTTGACCCCCGATGCGGCAGCGGCAGCTTGCTGGCTTGGCACGCGGGGACCGACGTGCAATGGGCCATGGCTGAGCATCTTCAGGCCCAGCGGGCCCACGACGTCCAGTGCTATGAGCGGCTAATCGCCCAGGCACAGCAGACGCCAGGCGGCGAACTGGCCTATTGGCTCGACATTGGCCGCCTGTCCGGAGGCCGCACGCGCGATGATAGTTTTCACACGCAGATGACCCGCCTGGAATCGAGCGTTTCCCTTCCGCCGGCCACCCCGCGGTGCCGCAGCCTGTTCGGCCAGGAAGACCTGGGCCGATTGCTCCGCGCCGACATGCGGCTGAAGAACTACAACAGCAAACCTTTCGGTTGGGCGCCGCCGGGCGATGGTTACGCGTTTTTGGGCAGCCCACGTGAAATGCCCATGCCGGCTACGCTCCGCCTGACGCTTTCACAGCCCGGCTTTGCCACAGGAATGAACTGCCGGCTTGTGGCCGATCTGTTGGGCGCGGACGGCCGGAAGCTGATCGTTGCCGATGGGCCGCAAATGTCGGATGCTCTGCCCTGCGTGCCCTACGTGCTGCAGCGCGACGCCGGCCCGCGTCCCAGCGTGTTCGCCAAGCTGTTGCGACTAGTCGACAGCAGCGAAACCGATCCGATTCTCGCCTTCGAGAAGGTCGAAACCTCGATGCACGCCCTGGCGGTGGGCAGCTCGAAGTTGCCGGTCAAGGCGGGAGCTTGGTGCGTCTCTTGGAAAGACGGCCGGCGCGATCTGTGGATCGTCGGCGGCGATGCCGGTCGCTGGGCCGTGCAGTTCGGCGGCGGAAAACTGCCGAAACTGAAAACCGATGCCCGCGTAGCCCTGGTGCGTCTGGACCGCTCGGGCAAAATTGTCTCGGCCGACGCCTCCGAGGCGACCTTTCTCAATGTGGCCGGTGGGCCCAGCCTCCGTGGTGCGGCCCGTGTGACAGGACACATCCGCCAGATCGATCCTGACGCGAGCCCCGTCGCGTTCGCCGTGGCCTGGAACACGGATTGGCGCTCGATCCACACGTCGAACGGGCCCCTGGCCATCCGCAGTGAGCCGGCCGCCGGCCAGACCACCACATGGAGCTTGCGGAGCGTCGATTCACACCGCGCGGTGATGGATGAAGTGAGCGCCGTGATGGGGCGAGGCACGCTGGAACCGCAATCGGACAAGCCGGGCTGGTACCGGCTGAGCACCAGCGTGAGCCGATTTTTGTCGGTGAGCAGTCACGGACCGAACACGCCTTTTGCCGTGGGCCGCGCGGTGTATCAGGGCAGCCGCTACGTGGGCCGTGTTACCGACGTCGCCCCAGGTGCCACGTCGTTTGCGATCGAACCGGCTGGCGCCAAGAGTTCGGAGGACCGTAAGGCCTTCGAGGGCGCGATTCTGCTGGCCGGGCCCGGCGATCGGCTGGTCGTTCCGCTGCACTTGCAATGGCGGGCATCATTCTAGACACGCCGACTGCGACTGGCACTGGCCTCTCGCCAGTGCCAGGGCGAAGCACGGGCAAGATGCCCGTGCCACCCAATGACGCGTTCTCGACGATCGGCCCTCACCCTAACCCTCTCCCAAAGGGAGAGGGGACCATAGTCACCCGCTCGCTCAATCGCCGACGCGCAAAACGCGTGTCTCTCCGAGCTTGAGCGGCAAGACGATCTTTGGCCCTTGGCCGACTGTCTGGCCGGTGAACAGATCATGGACCGGGCCCGAACGGCCGGCGTCGATTTCCAGCGTGCCATCCTGCGAGCCGTGCAGGACCAAGTAGGGTCCATTGGCGTAGACGTTACAGTCAGTCTGCGTGAGCAGATGCACGCCGGCTTGTCGCGCGGCCAATCGCAGAAGCTCGGAGGTCAAGCCGGGCGGACCAACAAACAGCGACCAGCCGGTGCCGGCTCGGCGCAAGGCCACCGCGGCGGAGCCATCCGGATAGGTTGCCAGCGTTTCGGCCGCCGTGGCATCGGCGGCAGCAAACAACGGCTTAATCAGTCCGCGGACCCCAAACCCTTCCCGCAGGCCGAGCGTCCGTCCCGCGTCGGTCGGCACGGCCCAAGCATTGGCCGGAGAGACCTTCTTGATCTGAAAGCCAGTCAGCTCGTGCATGGCGTCGAGCGACGCCTCGTCGTTTTGCTGAAATCCCGGAGCATAGCACCAGACCCGCAGCGCGCCGCGGGTAGCGCTGAGGAGCTGTTGCCGCTCGGACCGCGAGAGACACCAAGCCGTCAGAAACACGTACATTTTGGCCCGGACTCGACCGGCAGCCACGTCGTCCTGCAAATATTGTCCGTAGGGTGCGCCCACGCGGCCCAGCGGGCGTCGTGCCTCGTAGACGCCCGGTGTAGTAACCACGTGCCCGCCGGCAGCCACGCGAATCATGCTCCGCGGATCGATCACGGCAGCCACTTCGGGCCGGAACGGCCGTGGCGTTTGTAAAAGCGGCTCGTCGAGCGTCTTGAGTTTTGCCATCTCGGCCCACATCCGCCGGTCGTTGAACCAGCCGGTGGCGCCGAGGTCCATCCACCAGGTGGCAAAATTCCTCAGCCCGCACTGGGCCGTGTTGCGCAGCAACTCGTTGTTGGTATTCTCGATGGTTTCGACGCCGCCTAACTGCGGCGCGTCAGCATCGTGGACCAAACAGGTCCGCGTGTCGTCTTCGTACAACCACATCTTGCCGGCCAGGGCAACGCTCTCCGCGGCCGTCATGCTGGGAGCGCTTTGGCCAAGTCCCCGATCAAAGTACGAGATGGGCGAGCAGAGCACGTCGATGTCGGAGCAATCGAGCACCCGGCGCAGGCCGTAGTGGCCGGAGGTGGACGGGCCGTTGCCCACCGGACCGAACTCGAAGACATAGCCAAAAAAGAAGACGACCAGCTTGCGGCCGTGTGACGCTTGCCGTACGGCGTGAGCCAAGTGACAGACGCAATCGGCCATCGCTTCCTGCTGGAAGAGGGCGAAATCGATCAGGTTTCGTTCGGCCACCGGATCGCGGAACGTGCCGGCCGGTGCGGCGCGGCGGGCGGCCGCCGAGGGAACGACCGCCGTGGCGAGCGACGCCTGAGGATCATGCCACGCGGCCCGCAACGCGCGATCGTCATGGTACCGGGCTTTGAGCCAGGCTCGCCAGGCCCACAGGTCGCCCTTGGCGTATCCGTTCAGCGGCAGCGACCACGTGTCTTGGTAGAACCATTCCCCCGTATTCTGCCCGACCGGATGATATCCGGCCACGTGGCTGCCGAACTTTTCTTCCACGTGGGCAACCAGCGCCGCCAACCGCTCCGCCGCGTCGTGGCGGAAGCTGGGCGAGGCAACGACCACGTCTTTATTGGGCGCGGTTCCGCTATCCCAAACCATCCGATCGTCCGGGTGCGCGTTGTACCACCACTCCGGCGGCGCAATTCCGATACGGGGCAAGAGCAAGGCCCTCGGATTGGCTTCCAGCACCATCTGACACTGGGCATCGACGGACGACCAATCGACCGGCTCGCCCGGTTTCGGCCAGGGAAACTCCATGGGGAAGCTCACGAAATCGACGCCTGCTTCGGCGGCCAGCTTTATTTGTGGTTGGAAGGGACCCGGCGGTCCACCCAGGAAGTGAAAGACGGGCCCCGGCAGGAAGAAGGCGACCTGCACCTCCCAACTTCGTGCCGGGGTGGCCCGGGCCCACAAGCTGACACGGTAGCGATGCCCGAGACGCAGGGCCAGATTGGCCTGATGGTAGATGTGGAAGTCGGGCCAAACACCGTCGGGCGGGGCCTTCAGTGCTACGTGCAGCGCCGCCGATCCGCCATGTCCTTTGCCCGGCTCGACGCTGACGGGGCCCACGGTGTTCTTGGCCCCCGGTGGCCAGATATTCCAGGCCTGATGGAAGCTCTGCATGCCGGCTTCGAAATCGCACGCGGGGAAGACCGCTTGCCCGGTGGCCAGATCCACGCAGCGTATGTCGTCGAGGTAAACGTCGCCCGGCTTATTGCCGAAACGGAAGTGCATCGTGGCTCCCGCCGGCACGTCTTCGGTGGGCGAGAATTCGAAGGTGAACACCTGCCCCGTCGCTTCGGGCGGGACCGAGCCCGTGCTCGGAGCGCCCCAAAACATCCGCCCCCGCACGGCCTTGCCGTCGACCACGATCCGTGGCGCTCCCGAGGACGCATCCACCCGGACGCTATCGACTGCCGCGGCAGCCGTCGCCCAAACCGCAAGTACCAGGCAGCACGTCGAAATCCACGCAAGGCGGTAGCATCGCATTCTAGTCTCCTGGGGGATGAAGGGGCGGGCATGTCGCAGCCGGAAGCAAGTGGCGGGAGGCCCTCGCGCGGTCGCAAAAGCCCACCCATCGGACTATAACGATTGGGCGTGGCCAGTGCAACTTGCCTGGGGGCTTGGCGCACAGAACGGCAACGTTTCCCGTCCCGCCCGCAGACGCACGCTGGGCTGACGGCCAGTTCCCCCGCCAGAATTGGCTCTTGGCTAGAGATGCCCACACTCACTGCGCTCGGCCCACCACAATCATGATGGCCCGCCCCGCATCACGACGATTTGGTGCGTTTCACGTCACCCTATTTGCCTATACCGCAAGTGTCGCCGGCGTCCGCAGTCGGCTGAGCAGGCCCCGCACCATTTCCGCCCGTTCCTGTAGTTCGGCCCGAACGCTCGAACTGCGAGTGTGGTGGATTTCGACGGGCAGTTCGCTCCGCTCACGCTCCAACAACTCGAGGATCAAAGCCCACTCGGCTTCCGAGAGTTTCGGTTCGTCGTACATGGTTGCGCTCCTTATTGTTTCGTCCCTCATGTAGTTTACGCGGCCAGTTGGCGGAAAAGAATGCGCCACATGAGGGGGAGGCAGGAACGCAGGAACATCAACGTTAGGCGAAATACGCCACCGCATTGCGGAACATCTGCAAACCATCGCCGACGGGCTCCGACTCGCCGCGGGTCCAGCGGGGGTGCTGCGTCGGATCGATGTGGCGTTCCGGATGCGGCATCAG
>Ga0181529_10005753_pt1 | contig 12861 bp, 9 predicted proteins | sample PEATcosm2014_Bin_36_FD_119763 | JGI IMG/M metagenome (GOLD analysis project Ga0181529, IMG submission 119763) | Peatland microbial communities from MTU Mesocosm Facility, Houghton, MI, USA - PEATcosm2014_Bin10_30_metaG | ecosystem: Environmental > Terrestrial > Soil > Wetlands > Peat | place... | reverse complement strand
ATTAGCGTCCACATTAATCAGCCTGACCTTGTTTGTCCTAGGGCAGAAAAAGTCGAACTGCTCGGAGTTTCGGTAATTGATGAAACGGCCGGGCCCGCAGTTCCAGAGCCGCACGCTCTCAGGCAGAAAGCTGCCGCTTCGCGTGTCGAACGCGGCCAGCCGGAAAAAATCCGCGTCTGAGGCTGTGGGCGCAACTGTCAGGATTCGGAGCGTTAATCCGTCACCGGAAACCGCCATGGTCGAAAATGGCGGCAGCGCATCGGTCACCGCGCGGCCTTCGATCGTGCTTCGCTCGAGTATCACGCCCTCGGCGGTATCAATCACCGCCAGTTCACTTGAATTGCCGTCCGTCAGCGACGCAACATAAAGGGTGCTCCCGTCCGGCGAGAGCGCAAAATCGGCGCCTTCACCAGTGCGAATGCTACCCATTTCTTTGTCGTTCTCAGGATCAACGAGCCAGACGCGGCCTTCTGGTTCGGTCAGATCGGGTTTGGGATCGAGCACATACAACCAACCGGGCTCGGGCTTGGCCCAGCTTTCGACTTCGATGTTCCTGACTTCGGACGCATTGGTCTGCGTTGGTGGATCGGTCTGCGTCGGCGCCTTAGCTTGACCGCTTTGTCCGCCCGCGCGGGCACCACCAGCCGCGAGGCCTAGGAAGGAGGACACGACGAGGAGAAACGACAAGATCAACAGGAGACTTGCTTTCATACATCGCCCCCCGGAACTCTGGCTGGGCCTGGTAACTCCGACTCACACCTCTAGCTTGGCAAGCGTACCTCTGTCCGGCCTTGGATTCAACATCCTCGCCACCACGGTACGGCCCAGCATAATCTGCGAGGTCCCGCCGCTAGGCCCCGAACAATGATTCCATCATCACTGATTCGCCGAGCGCGTCCGTTGATTCTGCGCCGAAGGTTGCGACGAAAACAAAGGCTCAAGCCCTTCCGCGAGCGTCGGGTGCGTCAAAATTGCATCGCGCAGCGCTGTATAAGGCAGCGTCCCGATCATCGCAATCTGCACGGACGACATCGTCTCACCCGCGCCGGTGCCGACCGCCGCAAAACCAAGAATGCGCTCGCCGTCGTTTTCCACCAGCGCCTTCAGGAATCCGCGCGTTTCACCTAATGTGCGGGCGCGCAACACCGCTTCCATCGGGATTTTGAACAAGCGATAGGCAATTCCCTGAGCCTTTGCTTCCTTCTCGCTGAGGCCGATGCGCGCGAATTCCGGATCTGTGAAAAGGCAGAACGGAACTTGTCTTCCAGTCGTCACGTGGTTACCGCCGCGCAGGTTGTCGCGCACCACACGGAAATCGTCAATGCTGATGTGCGTAAACTGCGGGCTGCCTGCCACCTCGCCGATCGCCCAGACGCCCGGCGCAGTCGTCTGCAGCCGCTCATTCACCTTGATGTATCCGCGCTCGGTCACTTCCACACCGGCCAAATCTAGTCCGATTCCCTCCGTGTTCGGCTTCCGCCCCGTCGCAATCAGCAGATGACTGCCCTCGAGCGTTTTCTCTATGCCATTTTGCTCGATGACAATTTGTACGGCGTCACCTGATCTCCCTGACACCCGCTTCGCCTTCGCATTCAAGAAAATTTCCACGCCCTCGTCCCGCAGCATCCCCGCGAGAGCTCCCGAAACATCGTCATCCTCACGAGACACGAGCTGTTCGCTGCGTTCGATCAACGACACCTTGCTTCCGAACCGCCGCATCGCCTGCGCGAGTTCCAGTCCCACATAACCGCCGCCAATCACCAGCAGATGTTCGGGAACCTCTCCGAGTTCCAGCGCCTCGATATGCGTAAGCGGCTGCGCCTCGGCGAGACCAGGGATCGGATCGATCGTCGCGCGCGTCCCAGTGCTGATGATCAGATTCGTCCCACGCAATCGGCGAACGGTTCCGTCCGGCAGCGTCGCTTCCACTGTCTTGGGCGCTACGAACCGCCCCGAGGCCAAAATAAATTCCCCGCCCGTCTTCTCGTAATTTTCGCGGTAAATTTCGTTCAGGCTCGATACCATCCGGCGTTTGCGGTCACGCACCGCGGACATATCAATCGTCAAGCCTTCCGTGGTTATCCCGTAATCTTCGCTTCTGCGGACGTACTCTGCCACTTTCGCGCTGTGGATGATGTTCTTGCTCGGCAAGCAGGCGATGTTCGGGCACGAACCGCCAATATACTTGCGGTCAATCACCGCGACCCGCTTCCCTTCGCCAGCGAAAGTCCATGCCGCGACGGTTGACCCCGTCCCGCCGCCGAGAATCACCACATCGTACTCTTCCGGATCCTTAACCTTGCGCAAAGAGGTTGGAGCTACGTCCACCTGGGTGCCCATTTGAAGTTACTCCTTCACAGCGAAGTAAATATGAATTGAGGATTACTCAGCGTGACGATCGACGGACCATAAACCCTCACCAGCCAAACTCCCGGCCGCGTCCGACCAAGCCACATAATATGCCAAACCCAGGGAATTGACGACCGGCAAGCATTTCGCAGCAACGCTGGTGGGTTGCGATGGCTCGCAACCTTCCTTAGCCGAAGATTGCTCCAGCCACAAGGAAAACAACACCCCCAATGCCTGCAGTTACCCGGATGCTATGGAACGCTACCCAGCGATCACGCAGTCGCTGCCAATCGCCCGGCAGCGTTCCAGCCGTCCACGTCACGATTTGTTTGACGATAGGAACCTCTATCAGCATCGTTACAATCAGGGCAACGACGAGCCTGCCAGGGTCAAATAGAACGTCCTTGGTTGCTCCTGGTATGAGAAGAAAAGAACGGGAACTATCGAAATCAGGGCGACCGGCGTCAGAATCGTCATGACGGATTCCATGTTCCGATTCATGCGGCCCACGATATCGAGAAAAACTTCCGGCTTGAACGTGCGCATGGACCTCGTCAAAGCCAGCCACGGCCCCCAGTACATTCCACCCACCAAAGCCGAGAGCACGATGCTTATGTGTTCACATACCTTCAAATTTATGGACACTCCGCTCAATGCTTTCTCTTCGCTATACCGCGGCTTTGGCCGTTGGATCGATCTTGCCGCCACCTACGGAGAAGCCGCCACCGCTCATTGCCGTGGGATTGAGCGTTGACGGCGTATCGACGCCCCATCCTCGCGCCAAACCCAATGGTGTATACTCCGCGAGCGAAAAAACAAACTATGAATACTCCCATCGGATTCCGCGCGTTAATCTTGGTCGCATTAGTTTCGGTCGCGGCGATTTTCTGCCCAGAATCAGCATTCTCGCAACAACAGGACTCGCAATCTCTCTTCCCCGAAATGCAATGGCGCATGATCGGCCCCCACCGCGGCGGCCGCGTCCTCCCCGCTCTAGGTGTTCCCGGCAAGCCCAACGAATATCTCTTCGGTGCAGTCGGCGGCGGCGTCTGGAAAACTGAAAACGCCGGCCGCACTTGGCATCCCATCTTCGACGCCGAGCCCATCGCCTCCATCGGCGCCATCGCCATCGCTCCCTCCGACCCGCAAGTAATCTACGTAGGCACCGGCGAAGCAGACATGCGCTCCGATATTTCTTTCGGCGACGGCATGTACAAATCCACCGACGGCGGCGCCACCTGGCGCAACATCGGCCTGCGCGATTCACGGCAAATCGGCAGCATCCTGGTAGACCCCCGCGACCCGAACATCGTCCTCGTCGCTGCGCTCGGCCACGCCTTCGGCGCCAATCCAGAACGCGGCGTCTACCGCTCTACTGATGGCGGCGCGAATTGGACCAAAGTTCTCGGCAAAGATGACGACACCGGCGCGATTGATCTCTGCTCCGATCCCGCCAACCCGCAAGTCATCTACGCCTCGCTATGGCAAGTGCGCCGCCCTCCCTGGAATGTTTACCCGCCCACCAGCGGCCCCGGTAGCGGCCTCTACAAATCCGCCGACGGCGGCCTCACCTGGAATCAAATCATCGGCAACGGTTTCCCCAGCGAGGGTCTCGGCCGCATCGGAATCGCCGTCGCTCCGGGCATCGATGGCAAGCGCGTCTATGCCGTAGTTGACGCTCACGACGGCGGCATCTATCGCTCCGACGATGCCGGCCAGAATTGGCGCCGCGTTTCTTCCGACGCGCGCGTCTGGCAACGCGGCTGGTATTTCGGCGGCATCACCGCCGATCCGCGCGACCCGAACGTCGTCTACGTCGCGGACACCGCACTCTATCGCTCTACCGACGGCGGAGAAAATTTCGAAGCGTTCAAAGGCGCGCCAGGTGGCGATGATTACCACACGCTCTGGATCGCCCCCGACGATCCCGCCCGCATGATTCTCGGCAGCGATCAAGGCGCGGCTATCAGCGTGGACCGTGGCGTCACATGGACCTCCTGGTTCAATCAGCCCACCGCGCAGTTCTATCACGTCACCACCGACAACCGTTTCCCCTATCGCGTCTACGGCGCGCAGCAGGATAGCGGCACCGCCGCCGTAAGCAGCCGCAGCGATTACGGACAAATCACTTTTCGCGATTGGTCTCCGATCGGCGGAGAAGAAAGCGGCTACATCGTAGTGGATCGCACAAATCCAGACATCGTCTATGGCGGCGGCCCCTTCGGCGTGCTGCGCCGTTTCAATTGGCTCACCGGGCAAAGTTTCGACATTTCTCCAGCCGCAATTCCCTTCAACGGCAGCAAGCTGCGCTTCACCTGGACGTCGCCGGTCGTGGATTCGCCGCAAAATCCGCGCGTCCTCTATTTCGGTGCGCAATTCGTGCTGCGCTCCGAAGACGCCGGGCAGAGCTGGCAAGCCATCAGCCCGGACCTCACGTTATGGCTCCCAGCACCTGAGAACCCCGAGCCGAAACCAGGAGAAGTCGGCGGCGTGGTCTACACCATCGCGCCTTCTCCGGTTCGCGACGGTGAAATTTGGGCCGGCACCGACAACGGCGCGATCCAACTCACACTCGATAAAGGCGCGCACTGGACGAGCGTGACGCCCGCCGGCGTCGAAGAGTGGAGCATGATCAGCCTGATCGAAGCTTCGCGCCACGACGCGGCCACCGCCTACGCCGCGATTGACCGTCACCAGGTGGACGACCTTCATCCTTATATCTATCGCACGCACAATTCCGGCAAGACTTGGGAAAAGACCGTCGCAGGCCTGCCCGCAAACGCCTACGTGCACGCAGTGCGCGAAGACCCCGTGCGCAAAGGCCTGCTCTTCGCCGGCACCGAAATCGGCGTCTTCGTTTCCTTCGACGACGGAAATTCCTGGCGCCCGCTGCAAAATAACTTGCCGGTCAGCTCCATCCGAGACCTGGCGATTCACGGTGACGACCTCATTGTCGCAACTCACGGCCGCGCGTTCTGGATCCTCGACGACATCGCGCCCCTCCGCGCATGGAACGAAGATGCCGTGCGGCAAAACGCGCATCTCTTCCCTCCCGCGCACGCCGTCCGCATCCGCCGCAGCGAGAATCACGATTCTCCGCTGCCGCCGGAAACTCCTGCTGGCGCGAATCCGCCGGCAGGCGCCATTTTTGATTACTTCCTGAAATCGCCCGCCGCCGGCACCGAAGTCGCGCTCGAAATTCACGACCAGCAAGGCAACGTCGTCCGCAAGTATTCCAGCTCAGACAAAGAGCCAGCAGCCGCCGAGCCGCCCCAATTCCCCAAATTCTGGCTGCCAAAATTCCAGCCGTTATCGAACGCTCCCGGAACGCACCGCTTCGTTTGGGATTTGCGCTATGCCCCGCCGGCCGCGATGCACAATGAATATTCCATGACGGCGATCATCGGCAGCGGCACCGTCACCGAACCAGAAGGCCCCCTCGCTCTTCCGGGCGAATATGAAGCCTGGCTCACCAGCGGCGGGCAGACATACAAGGCGGCGCTAACCGTAGAAATGGACCCGCGCGTAAAAATATCGCGCGGCGAACTGGTCGATCAGCTCGAACTCGAACAGAAAATAGATAACGCGATCACCAAAGCTACCGACATCGCAAAATCCGTCGCAACGTTTCGCGAGCAGCTCAAAGCGCTCCACACCAGCCTAAGCGAAAAGCCAGACGCAAAACCCCTCCTCGATGAAGTGGACGCTCTCGACAAACGCGCCCAATCCATCCAAGGCAACGCAGAGGCCCAATGGCCCGCCACCCCAGGTGGTCTAATCGGCGAAGACGGCACCCTGGCTGCGCTAGCGACAGCAGTCGGCAGCGCCGATAGCGCCCCCACATCAACAGCCTCGACCGCCTTCGCAGAATCCAGCAAACATCTAAACGACCTGCTAGCGCAGTGGGACCAACTCCAAAAGGACTTCGCCCTGCTGCACCAATAACCAAGCGACTAGCCGCAATAAGGCGACTCTCGTATCGGCGCGCCTCGAATCCGTTTACTTGCCCTATAATTACTGCGCGAGGATCTATTTGACATGATTCAAAAATGGAAGATCATTGGGTGCAATTGTGGAGGACACCTCAAGAGGGGCCGCCGCTGAACCATGTTCGAATTTCCCAAGCTCATATCGAAAAGGACGTGGTTTGTGACCTTCTACGCGATGACGATTATCTATTTAATCGCCACACGTAGCCTTCGCTGGGACGCTGTCTCAATTATCTCTAGTGGCCTCGCACTTGGCCTGATGAACTGCATCGCGTGGATTTCCGCTCGTAGGTACAAAGATTGGAAGTGAGGGACCGAATGCTCAGCCTTTGCCGCTAGCTACAGGTTCGGCCACTCTCGCGTTGGTCTCCAAAATCTGCTCGAGCATCCCCGGAATCTCAAACACCGCCTGGTTCTTCAATCCGCTCGCGTTCGCACGAAAGCGGGCCAAATTCGCCGGCTCGATCATCCGCCCGACCGCCGGCACAATCTCATCGAAGCTGCGCAGCACGACGCCCACGTCCTTCTCCACCACCCACTGCGCGTTATAACGTTCCTGCGGCAAAGTCCACGCGTTGCACGCCACAATCACCGGCAGCTTCATCGCCAAAGCCTCGCTCACGCTCCCCGGGCCCGGTTTGCCAATAAAAAAATCCGCCAGATGCATATACCGGTTCACGTCTTTCGTAAATCCTTCCACGAATCGAGGCAACCGTGGCTTCCCCGCCCGCAGCGCAGCGGCTAATTTCTCATTCCGTCCGCAGATAAAAATTAATTGCAGCTCCAGCTCCGATTCATCCAGCCTCTTCGCGATCTCCAGCATTGCCTGCGAGCCGTAGCCGCCAAAAAGCACCACCGCCGTAGGCAAATCCGCGCGCAATCCTAATCGCGCCAAACCCGCCACGCGCTCTTCCACGGGCGCCTCATAAAATCGCGGATGCAAGATCATTCCCGAAGCGCGAAAAATCCGGTTGTCCATGTGCCCGTGTTCGCGCGCCTGCTCCACCGCCCGTTCTGAGCCGCAAACCAAATACTGCCGCTGCCGTTCAATCCAGAAATGCGGAGGAAAATCAGCGATATCCGTGAGTACTGTAACCAGTGGCCGTCCTGGACACGCATTCGCGAAACTTTCATACAGCGCACGGTTGAAGTGCGGAATGAATGACACAACCATGTCCGGCTGAGTCTCCCGCCAATGCCGCTCCAGCACGCGCACCATCGCCGCATGCCGCGACCAGATCACAAATTGCAGCACTTTCATCAGGTAAACGCTGCCCAGAGTCCATCCGCTGCGCAGCATCCAGTTGTAGTAGTCCTCGATGCGTATCCCCGCGTATTTCTTGAGGATATCCAGTTCCTCGAGCAACTCTTGGATGTTGAGGAGGCGAACATCCCACGAACGTTGCTGCGCCTCAATGGACATCTGCAGGGCCGTGGCTGCCGCGCGGTGCCCGCCGCCGGCGTCGAAAAAGCAAAACTCGATTCGTTGCATGCGCACGGACTCTCGCATCCGAAATGCCGAGGTCTGCTACGGAACTGTTAAAAGACGGTTACTGTGTCGAAAGAGTTAAATATCTGTATTTTCAGAACTTTAGCACGCATGTCATCTGGCGGTAACACTCGCCCTCTATTCTCGTAGTCGTGAGATGCGACCTGCATGTTCACTCGTACTTCTCCGGTGCGTGCACAACCCCCTTTGTCCGAAAGTTTTGCCGCGAAAGTTACAGCGATCCCCGCGCTGTTTATTCCCTGCTACAGCGCCGCGGCATGAACCTCATCACTCTCACCGACCACGATTCCATCGAAGGCGCCGAACAATTGCGGCAGCACCCCGATTTTTTTGTCAGCGAAGAGCTAACCTGCAAAATGCCCAGCGGGACGGAAGTGCACATCGGCGTGTACGACATCAGCGACCGCCAGCATCAGCAGTTGCAACAACGCCGCAACGACATCGTCGCGCTCCTGATGTACCTCACCGAGCGCCGCCTTTTCTTCAGCATCAATCACGTTTTCTCCAGCGTCACTGGCCGCCGCGAGCGCGAGGATTTCGCCTGGTTCCAGGAATATTTCCCCGCCGTCGAAACGCGCAATAGCCACATGCTCGAAAGCGCCAACCAGCGGGCCGCGCAGCTCGCCAAGCAATGGGACAAAATCGCCATCGGCGGCAGCGACGCGCATGCGCTGCCCTCCGCCGGCACCGCCTACACCGAAGTTCCTGGCGCCCGCGACAAGGAAGAATTCTTTGAGGGCCTGCGCGCCGGCATGGGCCGCGTCTCCGGAGAATCCGGCAGCTTCAGCAAGCTCACGCGCGACGTCTTCGTCATCGCCTACGAAATGATGCGCGAAAAATCCTGGACCGCACTGCTCTCGCCGCTTGCCGTGCTCATCCCGGTCATCACGTACTGGAATTATCACGACGAACGCGCTTTCGGCCGCCGCTGGGCTGCCGAAATTCTGGGCACGCCTGAAACCCGCAAACATCCTCGCTGGATATCGGTGCCGCAATCCGCGGCGGAGGAATGGGTATGACCGTCGGCAAAGCTGTCTGGAACCAGATTCAATCGAACGATCATCGCCTGATGCGCCGCGTGCACCGCTGGCGCGCACCGCGCTGGTTTCGCATCCTGATGATATTAATGACGCGCATGGGCGACGGCTGGCTGTGGTATTCGCTCGGCCTGATCCTGCTCGTCTACGGCGGCGAACATCGCTTCCTCGCCATCGGCGCGGCCGCTTGCGCCGCTCTGGTGGGAATCCTGCTATTTCGCGCACTGAAGAAAACCAGCAAGCGTCAACGGCCCTGCGAAATCGAGCCGCATTGCTGGTCCTTGATTCTTCCGCCCGACAAATATTCCTTTCCGTCAGGCCACACCATCACTGCCTTTGCCATCGCGCTCTCACTAGGCCTGTTCTATCCGCACATTCAAGGCGTGCTGCTAGCTGTAGCGCTGCTCATCGCTTCCTCGCGCATCATCCTGGGAATGCACTTCCTCAGCGACGTGCTCGCCGGCTCCGCCATCGGAATCGCGCTGGGCACTGTGAGCTACCATATCTTCGCAGCCCTCTGAACGGATGCGGCACGAACGCTGGCGCCTCCCCGCCGCACGCCTCGCAAAATTCCGCGCATGGTTCAGCCCAAAACGCTTCCGAACAGAAGGCCGCGCGCACCGCTCCCGATTTTTCACGGTGCCGCGCCTCACGCGTCGCTTCTTCGCCTGAACCTCGCGCCATCACAGCCCGCCCCACCACGCGCTCGTGCCCGCATCGCTTTGTAGCGGATCATTTCAAAGCGGAAGCTGACGCGACAAATCTATGACGTCAAAGTGACACGAATCTTGCCTCCCGGCGACAACTCCCCCGCTCCCACGCCGCACAATCCTTCCTCAGAAGGTGGCAACGGCCACAACGTCACGCGAGATGGACCTCAAACGGAGGAAAAAATAATGCTTACGAAATGGATTGCCAAAGTCGCGGGAGTTCTTTTGCTATGTCTTGCCCTGAGCGCTGCGGCATCCGCGCAATACGGCGGAGGCGGCGGTATGGGCGGTTCCGGCGGCTCCGGCTCCTCCGGCACGGGAACCACAAACGGATACGGCTCGGGCAACGGCAAAGCCATCGGCATCGGAGCTGGAGTTGCTGCAGCCGCAGTCGTTGGCGTCGTACTGCTCGTTCATCACCACCACGCCGCGGAGAAGTCGTCGCAAGCGTCGCTCCTCGGTTGCACCCAGCACGATTCACACGGCATCAGCCTGACCAACGAGAACGACAATCAAAGCTACGCGCTCATTCCAGGGAGCACATTGCTCCAACCGGGGGACCGCCTCGAGCTTAAGGGCGTGATGACCGACGAGGGATCAACGACCCACGCGTTTCGCGTGAATTACATCGTGAAGAACTACGGGGCGTGCGGACCGGTCTCGGCAGGAACCAGCGCGTCAGTGACGGGTACGGTCGCAGTCGCACAAGCTGCACACTAAACGACCGGCACAACGGGCCCTGCAACAAAATTGGAGTCGCAGTTTCGATTTGCACCGTGTTCCCGGAAGGATGCGCATTAGATTCATGGACGGGGTCTGAAGCGCACCCTCCGGGAACAATAAATTTGCCCGCGCTTCGGCGACAAACAAACTAATTTCCCCCGCACGCTCCCGTTTTCACTCCCGAAATCGCCACGCCGTATTGATTCGCTCCCGAGATGCGCGTGCCCCCACCTAACAGCACCACGCTATCCACCGGGCTCGGCCAGTTCATCTCGTATAATCCGCGCGACGCATCCACCGCGCGCCACGTCCCACGAAACGACCCGCTCGTAAACGTCCCATTCGGCGCCACGTCCACATTCCATCCATTCGCCCAGTGCCAGGTTCCGGCCAGGCCCACACTCCCCGTCACACGCCCGCCCGAAATCGGATAGCCGTATTGATTTCCTCCGCTCATCGTCCGCTGATCCGGCGAAACCGTCAGCGTCTCAATCATCACGGGCCAAGTGAACGTATACGCGCGACGCTGCGCGTCCACCAGCCGCCAGTGCGCCGTAAACGGCCCGCCGACCATCGTTCCGTCCGCATGAATTACGACCGGCGAGTTGTTGAACCATTGATAGCAACCCACGATCGGGTCCGCGCTCGCGTTCACAGATGGTGACCGCGGCGCCGTCTTGGGCGCCGGCGTCACAGTCTTGCCTCCGCCGGCATTCGGATCACTCATCGCATCTCCGCCACCCGCAGGATTCGTCACGCTCGACCCGCCCGCACCATCCGCAGAGTTCCCCGCCGAATCCCCGCCACTGTGCGAAAAAATCGCCACCAACGCCAATAGCAGCACCACCGCCCCCACGCCAATCCAAATCTTCTTCGCCGATAATCCGCCGCCGCTGGCACCAACACCCGCCGACGGCATTGCACTGGTTCCAGTGATCCGCGTTGTCTTCGCAGCACCAGCCGCAGCAGCCGTTCCCGTCGCGCCTCGCTGCCACATCACCGTGCCATCGGAGAAACCTGCCGACGCCGCGCCCGATACCGATCCCTCCCCCTTCACCGGAATCAGCTTGTGCACCGTCGCCGCCAGCGCATCCAAATGCTGCTCCATCGGCGGCGTCATCGCATCCAGCCAATGCACCGACCCGATGAAGTAATCCAGCGACTTGCCCGGCGCCACATCCTCAATTCGGAACGGCAGGATCGCCACGCCGTTGCTCACCGCGCGTTCCACTTCCTTCGGAATGTGTGCCGAAGTATTCGAGCTCGAGGAAAACACCAGCACCATCACTTTCGCACCGTGGATCGCATCTATAATCGCTTCGCCGTAGGACGTTCCCGCCACAATGTCCCGCGGCGCGATCCAGCAGCGTATTCCCGCAGCTTCCAGCCGCGCGCACACTGCGTCCGCTACGATTTTATCTTTCGACGCATAGCTGATGAAAACATCGAACGACACGAGAAGGGCCTCCGCACTTCGAACTTCGCAAAACGCAACCGCTCAGTGACTCATAAACCTGGCTGCGCCCCGGCCTTGCACCAAAATCTTATCATCTCCCGGCAAACCGGAATTTCCGTTTCGCGCCTCCGGCTCGCGCATCGTACGCTCCTCCGGTCTGCGACACAACGAATTCGCCACCGTCCCACGCAGCCGCACCTGTGTTTCATTTCCGTGCCTGGCGCGTTCATCAAAGTGCGCTGACACCTTTCAATCCCGACGAGCATCTAACGGGTGGCCGTTGAGTCTTGCGAAGTATTGGAGCGAATGGTCGCGAGTTTTCGTCAGGAGGTACACAGCTCATGTTCAGCTGCTCTCGTCTTTCGTGTTTATTTCTGGTCACTCTTCTCTGCACCGCTGCTGCTTCAGCCCAGGAAGGCCGTCCCCGTGCCCAGGCAGGCGACGACAAAATCCACCTCGATGTCGTCGTCACCCCAAAATCCGGGCCGCCCGTCGCCGATCTCCAACAACAAGACTTCACCGTGCTGGACAACAATTCGCCGCAGGCAATCACTGCGTTCGCGGCCGTCACTGGTCGCCAGGCTCCCGTTGAGGTCATCATCGTAATTGACGCAATCAATATCGATGCACGCGAAATCGGTTACGAACGCATCCAGATCGACAAGTTCCTCCGCGGCGAGGGGGGTCACCTCGCATACCCCGTCGCCATCGTGGTCGCCACGGACACAGGCGCCAAGCTTGCCGAGAATTTCTCGAGCGACGGCAACGCCCTGGGCGCCGCCATGGATCGCGATCAGATCGGTCTGCGTGACATCGGACGCTCCGCCGGTTTCTACGGCGCAAGCGAGCGCTTGCAGTATTCTCTGGGGGCGCTGAATCAGCTGATTACCACCGAGGCCCCGCGGCCGGGGCGCAAGATCCTGCTGTGGGTTTCTCCTGGCTGGCCGATCCTCTCCGGCCCCAATGTCGAGCTCGACGCGAAGCAGCAAGATCAGATTTTCGGGCAAATTGTCGCGCTCTCCACTCAACTCCGTCAGGCCCGCATCACCCTTTACAGCGTCAATCCTTTAGGAGCCGGCGAGTCCGT
>Ga0181529_10005751_pt1 | contig 12864 bp, 13 predicted proteins | sample PEATcosm2014_Bin_36_FD_119763 | JGI IMG/M metagenome (GOLD analysis project Ga0181529, IMG submission 119763) | Peatland microbial communities from MTU Mesocosm Facility, Houghton, MI, USA - PEATcosm2014_Bin10_30_metaG | ecosystem: Environmental > Terrestrial > Soil > Wetlands > Peat | place... | reverse complement strand
TCGAGGGCGTCCATCTGCTCGCCGATCGCGCCGTAGATGGCAGGCTCGCCGGTGTGCAGTCTCACGACGTCGATCTGACGGCGGCATGCTTCTTGGAACAGATCGACGATCTCCTCCAGGTTCATCGTGGCCGAATCGTGGCGTTCGGCATCCGCGGGGAGCAACTGCAACAACGCGGGATTCACCAGCGATCCGGCGTAGATACACAGCCGGGCACTTTCCAGCAGCCGGCGCGCTTTAACGGTTAACAGTTCGAGATCTCCCGGCCCGGCGCCCACGAAATATACTTTCATCGCGTTTCTCCTGGTCGATCGGCATTGACGATCAAGATCGAAAGATATCCCGTGGTTGCGGCGAGCCCCCGCAACCGCCGTAGGTCGGTCTCGACCCGTTGTTGCGGCATGCCCGCATGAGAGACGAACACGGCCTGCTCCAGCAGCTTTCGCCGTTGCAGTTCATCGAGCACTTTTTCCAGCCGCTGGCCGACCTTCATCAACACCACCGTGCCGCCGCAATCCAGCGCCGCCAGAAACGGCTGCAGGTCGTCGGAGGCCGGTACGATCGTGACCAACTGCTTGCCCTCTCCCACGGCGCGGTTGGCCAGCGCGGCCGCCGCACTGAAAGCCGTTATCCCAGGCACCGTAACGACCGGCACCGTCGGATCGAGAGCCTGAAGCTCGCGCAGCAGATAAATGTAGGTGGAATACAACAGTGCGTCGCCGAGCGTAAGGAAGCAGCAGTCTTCGCCCTGTCGCAACAACTCGTAGACTTCCCGTGCCGCCGCCTGCCAGCGTTGCCTGAGCAGGTCGGCATCGGCCGTCATCGGAAACGACTGCTCGTGAACGATGGCGTCGGGCCGGAGATAGCTTCGGGCGATCTCCAAAGCTACGCTGTCCGTGGCCAAGCCCGACCGCGGCACGCACACGTGCCGGCAGGCCGAGAGAATCCGCACGGCCTTCACGGTGATCCACTCGGGATCGCCCGGTCCGACGCCAATGCCATAGAGCGTTCCCATTGTCATGCGAGCAAAACCTTTCGAATCAAAAGCACGATCGACAGCGACGAGGCGTCGCTTGCGGCCAGTTGCTCGGCCGTGAGTGGCTGGAATCGCTCGCTGTCCAAGGTGAGATTTTCGGCGAGAAAAACCGCGTGGCTCGCCTCGAGCGCGGCAGCCGTCGTGGCCGACCAACGCAGCGCGTCCTTCGTGCCGGCCAGGATGGCAATCTTATCTGCCTCGGCAAGCTTGTCGGCCGCAATCGCGGGAGTTCGGCCGTGGGCGCTGAGAATGCGGGCGTCTGACCAATCCATCCCCAACCGGGCAAAGGCCGCCTGCACGGAACTTACCGCCGGCACCACTTCGCAGCACGGCCGACCAAAGCGCCGAATCACATTCTGCGCGAGGCTGTGCAGTCCGGGGTCGCCGCCAACCAACACCACAACCTGTCGTCCGGCCGTGCGTCGAGCGTCGATCTGGTCCATGACGGCCGAGATGTCGGCGCCGACGAGGATTTGTTCAGCCGGGCTGTCGGGGAACATCGCCAGGAGACGTTTGCTGCCTACCAGCACCTCGGCCCCGGCGACCGCCTCGCGCGCAGCGTCGGTCAGATAACGGACCGAGCCCGGCCCACAACCGACAATCCAGAGTCTGGCCAGATTCACTGCCACGGTGCAAAATCTCCGTCGCTTCCGAGACATTCTCCAGCCATGTTGACGAGGAACACAGCCACGGGCAGGTGGTTACTCAATCGGCCCGCCACGGCCGCGCGCACCCGGCCAGCCAGCTCGTCGGCCAACGTCTTCTTCTCCTGCGGCCGTAGCCCAGCAAAGACGCCTTCGGCGGTCGTGCCGTCCGGCGCTGGATGCCCTAGAACTTCCGCCCACAACTGGCCGAGGTAAAGCGTGGCCTGGTCGGAACGGGCGGAATGGGTGTCCCAGTGACCGGCGGCCAGCTTGGCCAATTTGCCCGGATGCCCCACGAGCAACAAGGCCGCAAAGGCCCGCTCGGGCAACAGGTCCACAACGAAGCCCCAGGCGTTGCCCACTTCGATGAGTTGTTCGTCGCGCAGGGAGAAATGCCGGCGGGCGGCCCGGGCGCCGACATTGCCCGGCGCGAGGACTGGCGCCGTCACGTGGCAGGCGGCGGCCACGTCGAGCGTGCAGCGCAGGGCATCGTGCAGTGCCCGCGTGCAGTAGGGACGAACGATACCCGTGGTCCCCAAGATCGACAACCCGCCCACGATTCCCAGCCGCGGATTGAAGGTTTTCGCGGCGATTTCCCTTCCGCCCGGCACACTGATCTCCACACGGACGCCACGATGGGTAACCTCGCGGATGGCGCCGAGGATCATCTGCCGAGGCATGGGGTTAATGGCGGGCTCTCCCGGCGGCACTTGGAGCCCCGGTTTGGTGACCGTGCCGACGCCTTCGCCGGCGACGAACGTTGCTTCCGTGGTGTCATCCCAGGAAAGCGTGGCCCGCACTTCCAGTCCATCGGTCACGTCCGGGTCGTCGCCGGCGTCCTTACGTACGGCCGCCGTGGTGGATGGGGGATTCTCGCGTGACTGGACGTAGAGAATCGGCAGGCGGACCGGCTGGCCGGAAGGCAGACATAGATCGACCTCGCCCGGCGCCGCGCCGCCGGCCAGCACGGTGACGGCCGCTTTGGCCGCCGCGGCCGCACAGGCGCCGGTAGTGATGCCGCAGCGAAGGCTCATGGACGTTTCCCTTCCCCCGCCGCGAGGCCAGCATTTTCGGCCAGCCACGTGCAGATTTGCTGCCGCGCCTCGGCCACGGTCAGGGGGATGGCGTCCATCGCCAGAGCGCGCTGATCTTGAAGCTGGTGGAACAACTGCGCGACCAGCGGAATGCGCAAGCCCGCCTGCGCGGCCCGGCGCGGATCGGCCAACACTTCGCGGGGCGAGCCTTCCTGTTGCACGCGTCCTCCGGCCAGCACGCAAATCCGATCGGCCAATACCGGCAGCAAGTCGACACAGTGGGTAGCCACAATCAACGTGGTTTTCTGCCGGCGATTGAGTTTCAGGAGCAACTCGATCATTTGCGTTTCGCCGGCCGGATCCAGACCGGCGGTAGGTTCGTCTAACAGCAAGAGGGCCGGTTGCATGGCCAACACGCCCGCCAAGCAGATGCGTTTCTGTTGGCCGTAGCTAAGATGGTGGATCGGGCGACGACGCAGGTCGAGGGCATCCATCGCGGCCAGCGACTGTTCGACGCGTGCGGTTACTTCGGTCTCGAGAAGCCCCAGATTACGCGGACCGAAGGCGACATCTTCTTCCACCGACGCGCCGAAGAGTTGATCGGCCGGGTTCTGGAAGATCATCCCCACGCGACGATAAAGCTCGGTCGGCTGCAGGTGACGGATGTCGGTTCCAGCCAGCCGCACGTCGCCCCGCTGCGGCTGACGCAGACGCATGAGCAGCTTCAGCAAAGTGGTCTTGCCCGAGCCGTTGGCCCCCATGAGTGCCAGGAATTCCCCTTCGTGGGCGCGGAACGAGACGCCGCTGAGGGCCTCGATCCCATCGGGATAGGCAAAATGGATGTCTTGGGCCTCGATGGCCAGCGGAGCCGTGATCCGTTTCACAGGGGCCACCTTTCCGCCAGCAAATAGGCCGTGGCAATGAGCATCACTCCCATGCCGGCCATCGCCCATTGACGTCGCGGCAACGCCGGCAGGTGGGGCAGCGGCAACCGACCGCGATAGCCGCGGGCCATCATGGCCTCGTGCGACTTTTCGGCCTGGTCGAGCGAGCGCAGAATCACAATGCCCGCCAGGCTGCCCAGCGATTGAAACGACCGCCGCAGTCCGCGGTATCCCAGGCGGACTCGCTGCGCCGAGACCACCGAGGCCGCCTGTTCTAAGAGGATGTAAAGATAGCGATACATCAGCGCGGCAATCTCAATCCAGGCGTGCGGCACTTTGGTCCAACCCAAGGCGGCAAACAACTCTTGGGTGGGCGTGGTCTGGCACAAAACCATCACGATCCCCATGGATCCGAGCACTCGGCAGGCAATCAGCGCTCCGCCGAAGACGCCCTCCCGGGTAGCAGTCAACTGCCAGAAGCCCAGATCGATACTGGCCATCGGCGTTGTGCCTGTCATCAGCGCACGTGTCATAAACACGACGGCGGCCAGCGCCAGCGGTCCCAACAGCCGACCGGCAAAAACCTTTGGCGACGTGCCGAGTACGGCCAGGCTAATCAGAGAGCACACCAGGGCAATCAATCCGAACCAGATGCAGGTCGACATCACCACCGCCACCGTTGCCGCCAAGGCCACGATCAGCCGGACGCGGACATCGCAGCCGGCCAAGACGCGGTGGTCGTGCGAGCCGCCGGCGGAAAACAGTTCGTAGAGGTGGTGCATGATCGGGCCCTTTATTGACCACTTTCGGGTTCTTGCCGCGCGGCCTGCTTTCGCGGCGGAAACAGTGTACGGAAAGTGTAACCGACAATGAATCCGCCAATCGCTCCGGCCAGCAGGAACAAGAACAGCAGCAGGTCTCCCTGATCCGTGTTGATATAGGGTTCGCGAGCGGGGTGACCCGCTGCGGCGGCCGTTTTTTCCACTACCGTCTTATCAACGCCTTCCCAGGTGGTCGAAGCGTTCATGCGTCGGTTCCTCCCGCCCACTGCAAATCGGGGCACGCGCCGAGCAATTCCGGGCGACGATCCAACACAAAACGGTAGGCGATAGCCGTCACCACGCCTTCGGCAATGCCCAAGGGCAACTGCGTGGGCATGAAGGCCGCCATGACGGCCAGGAACATGCCCCACAGCGAACCGTCGCCGTGCAAGGCGGTCGAGAGCTCCAGGGATGTCATCGCGTAGGTAGCCCAATCGGAGAACAGGCCGGCCGCCAGCGCCGCGGCGAACAGTGGCACGCGGAGCCCACGCAACAGGCGAAACACGCCGTACGCCCCAAAGGCGCCGACCACGCCCATCGACACGATATTGGCTCCCAGGGTGGTCAATCCGCCGTGGGCCAACAACAGGGCTTGTAGCAACAGGGCGATGCTAGCCACGACCACCGTCGGGCCGGGGCCAATGAGCAAAGCGCCCAGGCCGGTGCCGCAGGGGTGCGAACAGGTGCCGATCCAGGGAATGGGCACGGGCATGCACGAGATGACGAAGATCGCCGCTCCCACCATCGCCACCAAAGTCATCGCACGCGGGTCTTCCGCCCGTCGCCGCTTGATGGTCCACAGTCCCCAATAGACAAACGGGGCCGCCACCAGGAACCAAGCCGCCGCCCAATCGATCGGCAGAATGCCTTCGGAAAGGTGCATGGCATGGGCTGGCGTGGGCCACAAGACGACGCCCAAGACCATGATCGCAACCAGGATTTTCCACCGCTTTTCCATAATCTTCCTACCGGTCAAGCATGGCCAGGGCGTTGACAGCCGCCGCCGCCACGGGGCTGCCACCGCGAGGGCCAACATTGGTGATGTAACAAAGATCACTCTCCAACAGGGCCTGTTTCGATTCTCGGGCTCCCACCAGTCCCACGGGTAGCCCCACGACCAACGCGGGACGCGGGCCGCCCTGGCGGGCCAACTCCATGATCTTCCACAGCGCGGTCGGGGCGTTGCCGATGGCCACGATCGCCCCCTCCAACTGCGGCGCGAGCAACTCCATGGCCGCCGCCGCGCGGGTGCCGCCCTGGGCTTGGGCCAGCGTGGCCGCCTCGGGCCGGCCGATCGCACAGAGAATCTCGCCGCGAATTTTCGTCATCCCGACCTGGAGCATTTTGACATCGCAGATAATCGGCTTTCCCGCTGCCAGGGCCGCCCGGCCACGCTCAACCGCCTGCGGGTGAATGCGCAACGTGCGGGCGAAGGAAATATCTGCCGTGGCATGGACCACGCGGCGAATGATCCGCCGCGCGTCGGGATCGGTCGAGCCCCAATCGCCCAGTTGCCGATCGATGATCTCGTAGCTCCGCCGCTCGATTCCCGCGGCGTCAACCGGCAAAACCGTCGCGGAATCGACCAGCGGCGTCAGTCGCTCGACCAGCAGGTCCTCCAAGGCGGGATCGTTTTCCAATGTCGGCAGCGTCTCGATCGCGATGTGCGGGAACTGCCGCCGGCATTGGTCCAGCAAGGCGGGAATGTCGACGGTGACGTGTTGGCCCGAATAGAGAAAATAGGGCATGACCAAGATACGCTGCACGCCGCTGGCCACGAGCGCAGCCACCCGTTCGGGAATGTCCGGTTCGGTAATGGAAAAGAAGGTCGGCAGGATCGGGGCTTCGCCCAAGCGCGACGCAACCCGTCCGACCATCGCCTCGAAGCCCTGGTTGGCCGCGGCGCGAGGGCTGCCGTGGCTAACGATAAGGATGCCCACGGTTTCCCGCGGATTGCCAACGTTGCCCGCGACCGGAGATTTCTGGTTCATGATTGTTGCTCGCAGCAGCAGAGAAAGTGATCGATCGCCTCCGGCCGAGAGGCCCAGTGTAAATGAACGTACCCGGCCAACACACGATCTCGGAAGAAACCGCCGTTGGTGGGCTCGGCCCGGCGGCGGCAGACCGTGTAGGCCGGCTGCCAGTCGCCGGACGGGCGCGGCTCCGCGGTGATTTCGGAATAATGGAACTCGTGACCGCGGGCGACCTGCCCGGCCGCGCCCCAGAGTGACCCGGCGGCCCAGGCGACCTCGGCATAGCCCAGCACCTTGAGCTTTTCGAGCATGGCCGTTTCGATGGGCAGTACGCCGGCCATCGCGTGGCGGGCGCCGTCCAAACAGGTAAGCGTTTGACCGAGGTACATCAGCCCGCCACACTCGGCATAGACGGTGCGGCCCGAGGCAGCAAACTGCCGCACGTCGGCGAGCATTTCGCAGTTATCGGCCAACCGGGCGGCATGCGCCTCGGGATAACCGCCGCCCAGATACAGGCCGTCCAAATTGGCCGGCAGACGCGCGTCGCGCAGCGGCGAGAACGGCACCCACTCGGCCCCGGCACCGGCCAGCGATTCCAGGTTGTCGGCGTAGTAAAAGTGGAATGCCTCATCGCGGGCGATTCCCAAACGAACTTTCCGCGGCGGGGCAGCCATACTGGCCGGTGGCAAAACCTCTTCCACGTCGAAATTTTCAGCCGAACGGGCCAGATCGATTATCGTCGGCATGTCCAAGTGCCCGCCGCAAGCGTCGGCCAACTGATCGATGCTGTCGGGCGGAAGGTTTGCCTGATCGGCCGCGACCAGCCCCAAGTGTCGGCTGGGTAGTGCGGGCAGCGATCCGCGAGGCAGCATGCCCAAAAGTGGCGCCGTGGCCACCTGGGTCAACGATTCGGCCAGCCACGCCCGATGACGCGGCGAGCCGCCCTGGTTGGCGATCACTCCCGCCACACGCACACCCGGCTCAAACTCGGCAAAACCCTTGACGGTCGCCGCCAGGCTGCGGGCCGTTCCGTGAGCATTGACCACCAACAGCACCGGCGAGCCGAGCCACTGGGCAATCTCGGCCGTGCTCCCTTCGAGCGTGCGGGGCGATGCACCGTCAAACATCCCCATCACGCCTTCGATCAAGGCGATGTCAGCATCGGCCGTGGCCCGGGCGAAGAGCCGACGAACATACGGTCGCGAAGTCATCCAGCCGTCGAGGTTGTAGCAGGTCCGGCCCGAGGCCATCGCCAGGTAACTCGGATCGAGGAAATCGGGCCCCACCTTGAACGTTTGCACCCGCAACCTCTGCCTCGTCAGCCAGCGTGCCAGGCCCAGCGCCAGCGACGTCTTTCCGACGCCGCTGCCGGTCCCGGCAATCACCAGTCTGGGGCAAGCGGTTCTCATCGTTCGACTCCCGGTTGGGCACGATATCCCGCTTGCAGACCGTGTTTGACGCAACGCATCTCGGTGACCGTGTCGGCCAGGGCGATCAGCGCGGGTGTGGCATCGCGGCCGGTGAGCACCAGACACGTCTGCGGCGGCGACTGGGCCAGCAGCTCGACGACCTGCCCCTCGTCGATCAAGCCCCGTGCCACGGCCACGCAGATTTCGTCGAGAATCACCAATGCGAAGCGACCGCTCACGAGCACCTCGGCCGCTTTGCACAGACCGGCCTGCGCCGCGTCGCGATGCTCGGCGAACGGCGGCTGATCGGCCGAGGGGAGGAAGCCCAGGCCCGTGGGATGAATCTCGATGTTCGCCGAGGCCGCGGCGGCCGCCATTTCGCCCACTGTGGTGTCGCTTTTGATGAATTGGATCACGCAGGTGCGCAGTCCGTGGCCGCTGGCGCGAAAGGCCATGCCCAGGGCGGCCGTGGTCTTGCCCTTGCCGTCGCCGGTGAAAATCAGGATGCGTGGCTGGTGGCTCATCCGGCGGTTCTCCAGGTGTGCCAAAGATGCAGGGTTCCGCTCCGCAGCACCAGGCAAGCCGTGAGAAACAGTCCCGCCGTGACGAACATCAAGGCGTTTGCCAACCGGATGTGTCGCGCCGACAGTGGCACGATGGCCTCGCCAATGGTCGGTTTCTCCAAGGCCTGGCCGTCGTAGTGATTCACCCCGCCGAGTTGCACGCCCAGCGCTCCGGCCATGGCAGCTTCGGTCAGTCCGGCGTTGGGGCTCGCATGGTTTCGTCCGTCGCGGAGCAAGGTTTGCCAGGCAAGCCCCGGCCGCAGCCGCAGCAGCAAGGCCGCCAGGCACAACAGCGGCGCCGTACAACGTGCCGGAATGTAATTCGCCAGATCGTCGATCCGCGCCGCGGCCCAGCCGAACTGCCCATATCGCTCGTCCTGATGACCGAACAGAGAATCGAGCGTATTGATGGCCCGATAGACCATTGCGCCCACCGGGCCCGCCAGGACGGCGAACATCAGCGGCGCGGTGACGCCGTCGACGGTGCTTTCGGCCACGCTTTCCACGGCGGCCCGCGTCACGCCGGCTTCGTCGAGCCGATCCGTATCGCGGCCCACGATCGCGCCTACCCGCCGCCGGGCTTCGACCAGGTCGCCGGCCCGGAGCGGACGCAAAACGGCCATGCTGTGCCGAGCCAAATCGCGGGCGGCGATGGTTGTGTAAATCACCAGGATCGACATGACATCGCCCGCCAGGGGATGCACGGCGGCGGCCAGGCGAATCGCCGCCCACGCGGCCGCCCCGGCCAGCGCATACGTGGAAAGCGCGGTCACTAGGCCGGCAATGCGCGTTCCGCCCAACATGCGGCGGGCGAGCGTCTCCAGCCCTAGCGCCAGCCGACCGATGCCGCGCACGGGGTGGGGCAGCCACTCTGGATCGCCCAAGAGCAGGTCGATGGCTACGGCAATCAGGATTTGATATTCGAGTCTCATCGCAATCCCATGAGCCGATAAATCTCGTCCATCCGCACACTCGCGCGGACCACTTCGGCCAGGCGATCCAGGGCCGGCTCGATGTCATAGCGGCCGACGACCGTTCCCAGCGCCGCCAGCCCCCGCCGCACGCGCAGGCGATCGACAAACCAGCGACGGAAGGCGTCGGCATCGAAGACACCGTGCAAGTAGGTGCCCCAAATCCGCTGGTCGTCGCCAGCGATGCCTACGACCTGGCCGTCGGCGCGAACCACCAACGGCGTGCAACCGGCATAGTCCGTCTGACCATGATGAATTTCGTAACCGGTCACGTCCAGGCCGGAGGCGACGTGCCGGGCCGTGGTACGGACCAGCGTTTTCTCGGCCGCCATCACCGTGCTCGCGGTGAGCAGTCCCAACCCGCGGGAATTCGCAGCCGCCGACTCGATCCCCAGCGGATCGCGGATTTCACGGCCGAGCATTTGCAGGCCGCCGCAGATGCCGACGATCTCGGTCGTGCCCTGCCGGGCCAAAGCGGCGATTCGTTCGGCCAAGCCACTACGGCCAAGATATTCCAGGTCGCCGAGGGTGTTCTTGCTGCCGGGAATAATGACGGCGTCGGGCCGGTTCAATTGGCCCGCCGAGCGGATGATGCGCAGCCGCACGTCGCTTTCGCCGCGGAAGGCATCGAAATCGGTAAAGTTCGAAATGTGCGGCAAATCGATCACCGCGATCTCCACCGCCGCTCCATTGCTGGCGGCTTGATCGAGCGCCCCGCTTTTGAACTCGACCGAGTCTTCCTCGGGCAGACCCAGTTCGGGCAGATAGGGCACCACCCCCAACACCGGCCGGCCGGTATGCTCGTGCGTGTACGCTAGCGCCGGACCCAGCAGGCTGGCGTCGCCGCGAAAGCGATTGACGATCCAGCCGGCAATCAGCTTGCGTTCCCACGGGGCCAGCACCTCCATGGTGCCGACAAACGAGGCAAAAACGCCGCCGCGATCGATGTCTCCCACCACCAGCACCGGTGCGCCCGCATGCTCGGCCATCCGCATGTTGACGATGTCATGACTTTTGAGATTCACCTCGCCGGGCGAGCCGGCGCCCTCCAGAACGATGGCGTCGAACTCGGCGGCCAGACACTCGTACGATTCTTTAGCGGCGACGAAGGCCTGCGGCTTGTAAGCCACGTACTCGCCGACGCGCATGTTTCCCACAGGCTGGCCTCGCACGATGACCTGACAGCCGGTGTCGGAATTGGGCTTCAGCAGAATGGGATTCATGCGCACGTCGGGTTCCAGGCGGCATGCCTGGGCCTGCACGACCTGGGCGCGACCCATTTCGCCGCCGTCCCGGGCGACGAACGAGTTGAGCGACATGTTCTGCGACTTAAACGGCGCCACGCGAATGCCATCTTGCAAGAGAATCCTGCAGAGGGCCGCCGTCAAAACGCTCTTGCCGGCGTTGGAACTCGTACCTTGGAGCATGAGAGCCGCGGCCCGATGCGTTTTCTTTCGAGCCGGACGCGGCACGGCGAGCGCGGCAGCTATGGCATCGCATAGCCGGGCGTTTTCCGCCGCCGTGCGTACGGCCACGCGGAAGAACCGTTCGTCGAGATGCTGTTTATCGCTGAACGTCCGGATGGCGATGCCCTGACGTAGCAGCCGATCGGCCAGTTCCGGCGCCGTAATAGCCGCCCGATCGAGTCGCACGAGGAGGTAGTTCGTGACGCTCGGGTAGACGTGGAGCCCCACGAACTTGGCCAGTTCTTCACTCAGCCACCGTCGCTCGCGATCGACGAGGGCAATGCTCCGCTGGGCATACTGCTCGTCGGCCAACAGCGCGGCCGCGGCCTCCTGCGCCAAAACGCTCACCGACCAAGGCAGTATTTGGTCCCTGATCTGCCGGGCCATCGCGGCCGGGACCACGGCAAAGCCCACGCGCAAGCCGGGGATGGCATAGAACTTCGTCAGCGAACGCACGACGATCACATTGGCCGGCGACCGCCCGGCCAGCGACCGGTAGCCTACCACGAAATCGGCGAATGCTTCGTCGACCACGAACGTTGTCGCCGGATGCCGGGCGGCCAGGGCCAGCAGGGCCTCGTCGTCCAGCGCCCGGCCCGTGGGATTGTTCGGCTGGCCCAACAGCACAAGCTCTTCGCCATGAAGCTCCGCTTCCAACGTCTGCCAGTCGAGGGCAAAGGCGTCGCTTTCCTGGAGTTTCAAGCGACTGACTTCGCGACCAGCCGACTCGACCGCCGTAGCATAGTCGGCGTACGAAGGCACGGCGATCACCGCGCGGTCGAAGCTCAGAGCCCGGGCCAGGGCGAAGAAAATCTCCGTCGAGCCATTGCCGACCACGATTTGATCCGGGGCCACCTGATATTTTCGTGCCAGCAGGGCGGCCAACTCGGTGCAGTCGGGATCGGGATAATGTACGAGCCAATCGATGCTTCGCGAGAGCACGGCGCGGAGCCCTTCCGGCGGGCCCAGCGGATTGATGCTGGCGCTGAAATCGAGAATCTGGTCTCGATCCAGCCCGGCCCGTTGGGCCAACTCGCGCAGGTTTCCGCCGTGTGGCATGGTCATCGCTTACTTTGCTCCACCCAGTGGTCCCAGGGTCAGCACGAGCGCCGGCACGACTTCGACCAACTCACAAATAGCGCCCAGTGTGTCGCCGGTAGCGCCGCCGATTTTGCGATGAACATAGGCCGAGAGGACAAGCGCCGCGGCCACGCATGCCGCCCAGATGCCAAGTCCCCACGCCCCCAGGAGGCCCCCGGCCACGGCGGCCAGAACGCCGGCGGCCCAAATCGCCGCCCCGCGGGGATTTCGGCGATAGAAAATGGCACCCAATCCGCTTGGGCGGGCGTAGGGCAGCAGGGCCATGTGGATGACCAGCGCGCAGCGTCCGGCCAGCGGCATTAACAACACGGCCGGCCAAAGCCTGGCCATCGGCAACGATGCCAGCGCTGCGAATTTCAGCAGCAGCACGCACACAATCGCGATCACTCCCATGGCGCCAATGTGGCTGTCCTTCATGATCTCCAGAATTCGCTCGCGCGGGCGGGAACTGAAGAAGCCGTCGGCCGTGTCGGCCAAGCCGTCCAAGTGCAAGCCGCCGGAGAAGCTCAGCAGAATGACGATCATTGCGGCGGCGACCACCAAGGGCGGCGCCACCGACGTCAGCCCGTAGGCTAGCCCGGCCGCCACTACGCCCAACATCAGACCAATCACCGGAAACCAGACGACACTGCGGGCCAGATCCTCCTCGGCCATGCCCCAGTTGCCCGGGATCGGTACGATCGTGAGGAATCGCCAGGCTGCCAGCAAGGGCTTCATGAGTCAGCCTTTGAAACGTGGGCTTCGTCGAACGTGGCCACCTCGGTGAGGATTCGCTGGGCCGCCTCGACCAGATTCATCGCCAATGCGGCTCCGGTGCCTTCACCCAACCGCAGGCCTAAGTCCAAGAGCGGCTCTTTTTTTAGTCGGGCGTGCATGGCTCGATGTCCCTGTTCCGCGCTGCGGTGTGCCGCGATAACATATTCGCTCGACGCCGGACAAAGCGCCTGGGCCAGCAGCGCGCC
>Ga0181529_10005748_pt1 | contig 12874 bp, 11 predicted proteins | sample PEATcosm2014_Bin_36_FD_119763 | JGI IMG/M metagenome (GOLD analysis project Ga0181529, IMG submission 119763) | Peatland microbial communities from MTU Mesocosm Facility, Houghton, MI, USA - PEATcosm2014_Bin10_30_metaG | ecosystem: Environmental > Terrestrial > Soil > Wetlands > Peat | place... | reverse complement strand
TTCGCTTTCCGCCCAGATGCGTCCGCCGTGCTGTTCCACAATGCTGCGGCAGAGGGCCAGGCCCAGGCCGGTGCCGCCCAGCGCGCGGGAGTCACTGGCGTCGCCTTGCTGGAAGCGGTCGAAGATGGTTTCCAGCTTTTCCGGCGCGATGCCCCGGCCTTGATCCTCAACCGTGAAGCGCACTTCGCCGGGACCCATGGCCAGGGTACCGGGAGCGGGCGGGGCGCTGGGCTCGGCCATGAGCTGGATGGTGGTGCCGGGCGGCGAGAACTTGATGGCGTTGGCCACCAGCTCGTTCAGCACCTGCAGAACGCGTTCTTCATCGGCCAGCACGGAACAGGGTTTGGCGTGAATCTGGAAGTGGATGCGCACCTGGGTGGCGGCGGCGTGGCCCACGTCGGCGGCGCGGCGCAGCAGGTTGGCCGCATCCACCGTCTCGCGGTTCAGCGGCAGCTGGCCGGAGCGGATCTTGTCAAAGTCCAGAATGTCGTTCACCAGCCGGGTCAGCCGGTCGCTGTTGGCAATGGCCATCTCAATCAGCTGGTGCTGCTTCTCGGGCCGCTTGTCCAGCGAGCCGGACAGGATCAGCCCCAGCGAGCCGCGCAGTGAGGTGAGCGGCGTCTTCAGCTCGTGGCTCACCGTGGAGATGAACTCGTCCTTCATCTTTTCCAGACGTAAACGTTCGCTCACATTCTGGAAGGCAACCACCATGCCGGAGATCTGGCCGGCCTCCAGAATGGGGCTCGCCGAGTATTCCACCGGAATGGGCACCCCGTCCTTACGCACAAAGATCTCGTCGCGCATACGGATGGGCTCAGCGCGGCGCAGAGCCTGGAAGATGGGGCTGGCGGTGCGGGTGTAAGCCGCGCCACCGGCCGGGCCGTGATGCACCAGTTCGTGAATGTCGCGTCCGGTGAGCTGCTCCGGCGTGTAGCCCAGAGCCTTGGCGCCGGCCTGGTTGATAAAGGTGACCTTGCCCTCCAGGTCAATGCCGTAGATGCCGTCGCCCACGGAGTCGAGGATGAGTTCGCGTTGGCGCGTGGCCAGGCGCAGTGCCTCTTCCGCTTCATACTGTTCGCTCACATCCATCCCGTGGTTGAGCACAAAGGGGCGTTCGCCAGGCAACTGCATGCGGCGGCTGCGCACGGCAATGCGGCGGTAGTCGCCATCGCTGCGGCGCAGGGTAAAGGTTCCTTGCCACTCTTCCTGGCTTTCCAGCGCACTCAGCGAGTCGGCAATGATCTCCGCGCCCAGGGCGTCGGTCAGCTCCGCCAGCGCCCGTCCCACCAGCGCCTCCGCGCGGTAACCCATCGTCTCCGCGGTGAAGGAATTCATCGACGTGAGCCGGCCGTCCATGGTGCAGGTAAAAACAAAGCCCAGGGAGTTCTCCACCACTTCGTGGTAGCGGGCTTCGCTGGACAGCAGAGCCAGCTCCATCTGCCGCTGGCCGGTCACGTCCTGACCGCTCACAATCAGGTATTGAATCTCGCCGTCGGGGCCAGACAGCGGACGCACCGTCCAGCTGACGCGCCGGGTGCTCTCCTCGGAGTGGGCGTCGGCAATGCGCCAGGGGGTTTCATGGGGGCCGGACTGCTGGCCAGTTGCGGCATCGTGCAGCTTGACCGCAACCCAGCTGCGGTCTTCCGTTTCCAGCATCTGGTCCACAAAGGGGCGGCCCACCGCCGCAGTCATGCCGAGCCCGGTGAGCTGGGCGCAGGGGTAGTTGAGCCGGACCAGGCGGCCGGCCGTGTCCAGCACCACCACCAGCGCCGGAATGGCGTCCATGGTGGCGGCCACAAAGCAGCGCTCAATGGCCAGAGCCCGCTCCGTGTGCTGCCGGGCTCGCTGGGCCTGCTCCTGCAGACGAATGCGATTGTAGAGTTCCAGACGCGTAATCACCTGGCGGCCCAGAATCTCCAGCAGGGTCAGGTGTTCCTGCGTAAACTGGCCCGGCTGCGGGGCCAGTACGGCCAGCACGCCCACCACCAGGCGGTCGCTGCCAATCAGCGGCACACCGGCATAGGAGCGGCAGGGGTAGGCGCTGGGCAGGGGAATTCCCTCAGGCAGAAAGCGGTTGTCCTGGCTGGCATCCTGCACCAGCATGGGCTGTCCACGCTCCACCAGCCATTGGCAGGCCGTGGTGGCGCGAGGCTGATCGCTGGCCTTGAAGCCATAGCGCGCTTTGAACCACAAACGATTGAAGTCCAGCCAGCCCACGTAAGCGTAGGCTGCATTAGAGAGCGCCGCGGCCAGCTCGGTCAGCTCGTCCAGCGCCGGATCGGGGTTGTGGTCAAAGAGAGCAAAATCCTGTCGCAGGCCAGCATCAGGTGCGTTACCGAGTTGTAGGCCCTGCATGGCACACATAGGAGCCCTCGCCAGAGAGCCAGTATGGCGGATAACACACAGAATTCCTCTTCCCCAAACCGGGTACAAGGGCAAAAAAGGACTACAACTGGAGTACTCGGGGTAGAACGGCATCCAAGTACCCTGCCGAAGTTACCTAGGTGGGATAGAAACTTCTGGATGGATTAGAGCATTTTTCCTTTTGCGCTAGACCTCCGTGCCCCATCCATTTCCGCGTTCTTTGCGGAAATGGGTGGGATACCCATGAAGCTAGAGCGGTTCCAGAATAGGCATACCCAGGCCAGAACCCTCAAAGGTCGTCGTTCCCTGATGGTCGCGCCGACTTGAGAGCAATGGTTTCTAGGTACAGCAATTCTGGAACCGCTGTAAAGTCTACATCCATATCCATTCAAAAAATGCTCTCTAATGCCCGGGCAGTCTGCAGCAGTCGCCAGACTCCGCGGGCTCGGTGGCACCGGCGTCCAGAACCACCTTCCATTGGCCGTCGGGCTGACGGCGCCAGATGGTCATGTAGCGGCCGCTGACCACTACCTCGTTGCCGTTGGCGTCCTTGCTCTTGCCGTCGTAATGGCCCCAGGTGTAGCCCATGTCGCCGCTGGGGCCCATCAGGGCGTCGGTCGGCGTCCAGCTGAGCCGGTAGACCTTGGGCGACCAGTTGGCGTTCTTGGCAATGGCCACTTTGCCGATCAGCGGGGCTGCGCCGTTGCCCAGCGCTACGCCGTCCTCGGCAAACCAAGCGGCAAATCCCTCGCCCCCGCGCTCCAGCACGTCCTTGTCAAATTTGGCTTCCAGGTCGTAGAGCAGCGCCTTGCCGGGCTGCATGGAGGCGTCGGTCAGCAGATTCGTGGCCGGCTTGGCGGGGTCAGGAAAGGCCAGCTGGCTCCACGCCGTGCGCGTGCCTGCCGCTGTGGCCAAAGCTGCCACCATCGTCGCGATCAGAATCCGTTTGCTGTGCTTCGTCACTGTCTTCTATCTCCCTTGTGAGAGCAATTCCTTCACCTGCCCATCCTACAGCGGGCATCGCATGCAGCGGACTCTTGGAGCATTCGATCCCTGGTCCCCAACTGCGAGGGACCAGGGGCACCCGGCGCGAAGCGCGCCTGTTGCATGCAATGCCTTAGTGGGTGTAGTGGTCGCCCTTCTTCTGTCCACCAAAATCGGTGGACAATCTGCAGCTCTTCAAGTGGCCATCCTGATACAAGACAACCCCTGGATCGCCGTGCAGCGTGGAGGAGACCAGGCCACCGTGCGCGCAGGGAACCCCGTCCACTGTTTGATCGCCGGCAAGAAAGAACTGGCGCACCTTGCCGTCGGTATAAAAGGCCACCACCGGACCTTCGGATGCGCCCAGCAGGCTTCCGCCCTGAGCGTGGTAGCCGCTCACCACCGTGTCATGGCTCAACTGCACCAAGAGAGGCTTTCCATCCGTGGCCAGGTCGATGATCGAACCCGGCGGAATGGTGATCGAGCCAAACGGAATCTCCACGGCCACGGTGCAGCTCTTCAGCTTCTGGTCGGCATAGAACCAGGCCCAGCCCTTGGCGCAAGGATAGTTCTGGATCATGGACCCCTGGCTGAGCTTGCGCCGTTCCGGCACCTGCGCCGACGCTGAGACTGCGGCCAGCGCCATACCCAGAAGAATGAGCGTGCATCCGATCTTTTTCATCTTGACCTTCTGCCCCAATGGGCCCTGCGGTTATAGATCCGGCAACTAGAGCATTTCCCTTTTTGCTATAGACTTCCGTGCCCCATCCATTTCCGCGCTTTTTTGCGGAAATGGGTGGGACACCCATGAAATTCAGGTCTATACCATTCCAGGAAATGCTCTAAATACTGTTAGTGTGCCCCATCCATTCCCTCGTCTTTTGCGGGAATGGGTGGGAATGAGATGCCACGATTCAATGGCCGGATCGTTGGAGCGCAGTCCTCTCTGCGCGGTTATGCTGTTGCCTGTTGCTCCGGGGCCGTGCGCTGCCAGCCGTAGGCCAGCACCATGCCCAGCAGCGTGAGGAGGATGATGGCTAGCACCAGCACGCTGCCCTCCGGGCCGTCAGCGCCGCCGCTCCAGAAGGTGTTGCCGGTGGGCTTTGAGATCATGAACGAGCCCTGCGCCTGCATACCGCTGTCGGCCGTGCCGAAGAAGTAGGTTTCAGCCCAGTCCCATGCGGCGTGGAAGCCAATGGCCCACCAAGCCGAGCCGGTGAGCCGTACGCTGGCTACAAACACAAAGCCGATGGCGGCGGCGGCAAAGATGCCAATCCAGTTTTCGCCGTTGTTGCCGGTGTGGATAGCGCCGAAGAGCGTGGAGGTGACCCAGGCAGCCAGCCAGAAGCCGGCGGATTCAGCCTTCTGGAGCGCCAACCACAGGCAGGGAGCCAGTCCCAGCAGCACCAGCAGGTAAACGCCCCACACACCGTTGCCTTTGGTGAAGACCAGCAGGCAGCCGCACAGGATAGCTTCAATGCCAAGGGCCCACCACAGGTTGATGCCGCGGGTCCAGGTGGCTTGCAGGTAGCAGCGGAAAAGGCCTTCTTCATGAAAGCCAACAATCAGCATGGTGGCGCCCCATACCAGTGCGTACTTGAGCAGTTGCGGCGTTGCCAGTCCGGAGGAAGCAATGGTGAGCCAACCACCGGCCTTGAGCGTGCCCACGAGTGCGCTGAGCGCCGCAAAGCCCGCAAGCGTGCCCACCACAAAGTGGCGCACCCGGTTGGGTCCGATCAGGTTGTATTCCAGCAGGTTTCGCTTCCGCCCCTCAATTAAGGCCACAATGGCCGCGGCGCCGGCCAGCCCGGCCAGCAGGATGAGTTTGTCGAAGAACGTGCCTCTGGGGCTGACGTGGTCTGAATGCAGGCCGATCAGGTGCGCAAAATAGAGAGTTGCGGCCACGATGCTGGAGACGATCAGCATGATCGGGATAAAGATCGCGATGGACCAGCCTGCCCGCAGGCCGTTGGCCCCCATAAAAAACCATGGAAGACTGCCCGGTTCCGGCGGACCCTGGGGCGTGGGTGGCATCGCAGCCTCAGTCAGGGTGGGGAAGGCCGCCAGCGCGTCGTCTGCCGCGGCCTCTTCAGTTACGGGTAGCGCGGATTGCGTGGCATCAAGCTGCGTCGAAGGGACGTTCGGTTGGTCTTCCGGCTCCATGGAGCCTCCTTCTGGATCTAAGTCTGGCTTGGAAAAGTGTCACTCGCATTCTACCGGCGCGCAGGGTGCTACGAAAGCGGTTTGTGCAGGGTTCCGGGCTTTATAGAGAGGCCGGCCCATCCCGCGCCGTGTGCCAGATGCCAAGCACTTCCACTGTTTCTGCTTCAATCCGGTAAACGACGATGTACGCTGTTCCCGGAACAACGGCCTCGCGGGTACGAGGGATGCGGCCTTCGCGCCCGGAGTAGGGCATCTTGCCGAGCCTGCTCACGGTTTCAAAGATCCTGCGCCGGACCGTTGCTGCACCCACTGCCAATGGGTCGCGGATGTACTCGACCACTTGCTGCAGGTGGCGGACAGACGCTACTGACCAGAGGATCTTCATCTGCCAACCTGTGCCCATTCAGCGATCATGAGGCCAACTTCTTCATCGGGGATGGTGCGGCCTGTATCGGCATCCCTGATCCCTTCTTCCACCATCGCCCGGAACCGTCTCTGCTGCTCCAGGTAACCCTCAACGGCCTCGTTGAGCAGGTAGCTGCGGTCGCGGTCCAGGTTCTTGGCAAGCTGGTCCAGTTCAGCCACTTTGTCGGCGTCGATGCGGAAGCTGATGGTGCGCGGGGAAGCCATAATACAAGATAATACGCTGTATTATGGGCGGGTTCAATCCCCACCGCACCCAACCACAACCTCCCCAGTCGATCCAGCATTTCGCTATCTTCTTGACAGAACGAGCCATCCCCTTGATGCTTACTAGTTCCGGTTTTTATTTTTTTCACCTTCACCGCCAGGAAAGGTTCGCTGATTTTGCGGATTCGCGTCTTCTATCACGACAAATGTTTCGACGGAGCTTGCTCCGCTTCGCTGTTCACGCGCTTTCATCGCGAGTGCATTGGCACCGCTGCAGGCTACGACTACCAAGGCTTGGTGCATCGCGCCGGCGCGCTCTTTGAGGAGAGCGACTTTATTGGCGAAGAAAACGCCATTGTGGACTTCAAATACTCCAGCTCGCCCAAAATCACCTGGTGGTTCGACCATCATCAGTCCGCTTTTTTGGACGAGGCCGATCGCGAGCACTTTCTGGCCGGACAGCGCGATCCGGTCATCTCCATGCGCAAGTTCTTTGACCCCAAGTACACCAGTTGCACCAGCTTTCTGGCCCACATTGGCGAAACCCGCTTTGGCTTTGATACCAAGCCGGTGGCTGAGCTGATCCACTGGGCCGACATTGTGGACGGAGCCAAATACGAGAGCCCGGAGCAGGCCGTGGAGATGCCCGCTCCAGCCATGAAGCTGACCCTGATCATCGAGTCCACCCAGGACCCCACCTTCATCCCGCGCCTGATTCCGCTGCTCAGCTCCATGCCGTTGGCGGAGATCCTGGAGCAGCCCTTTGTGGCGCAACTGCTGCCGCCGCTGATGGAAAAGCACGCCGAGGCCATCGAGCTGATCCGCGATCGCAGCGAAGAGCGCGACGGGACCATCTTCTTCGACATTTCGGACCATCTGCTGGAGGGCTTCAACAAGTTCATCCCCTACTACCTGCACCCGCAGGCGGTGTACTCCATCGGGTTGTCGAAGTCGAGCTTCCGCACCAAGGTGGCCGTGGGCTCCAACCCCTGGACCGAGGTGGACCCCGCCAAAATGGTGAACCTGGCCAAGGTGTGTGAGCGCTACGGCGGTGGTGGACACGCCCGCGTGGGCGCCATCAGTTTCTCGCCCAACAAGGAAGACGACGCTCGCGCCGCCGCGGCCGTGATTGTGTCGGAGCTCCGGGAGCAGGACCCGCGGTAAGCAAAACTCGACCGGTTCAAAGATCAGAAGAGCCTCTGGCCATTGTGGCGGGAGGATCTTTTGATCTTGGGCAACTGGGGGTGGGTCGCTGAGGGGATGGATTTGTATTTTGGCATCTTGGATTCCCAGGTCTCAAAATCTAGACCCTTCGACTTCGCTCAGGGCAGGCTCTGGGGCACCCAAGCGTTGTACGAAATCATGCGGCCAGAGACCTAGTGAGCGGTGGTAGACGGCTGTGCAACTGGATTCTGGTGTTGTGGCTGGAGGGCCGCCGGTTTGCACTCTACCGGCAGCGGATAGCCCTCCACCACGCTGGTCAGCACCTGGCTGCCAGGCAGCTTGGCGTTGCCCACGTCGTGGAAAGCAATACCGGCTTCCGTGAGCCGCTCGCTCCAGGAGTCGGCAAAGCGGTGGGTGGACACGTCGTAGGTGAGGCGCGAGTCGCGCAAGGTGCGCAGCTCATGGCCCAGGCGAAGCGAGGCACGGGTCTCCCAGTCCAGCCTTACATAGGCCACTACCCCGGCATCCACCAGCAGCAAGCCGAGCAGCGCATAGGCAAAGCCGGTGCGCCAGTGGCCGTTGGCATAGCGCAGGGTGAAAGCAATGGGCAGGATGGGCAGCAGCCAGAGCTGCGGTCCGTAGCGCGGCCACCAGAGCTGATGGTCGATCAGGAGCGATGTGGCGACTGCGGCCATCATCGTCAGCAACAACCAGCGATGTTCGTGGCTTCTGGTTATTGCCAGGCCCAGGAGCGCGAGCGAGAGCAACAGGCAGCCGGAGAAGAATGGCCCGAAGCCGGCAACACGGGTCTCGTGGTACTTGTAGGCGTAGAGGTCGTCCAGGGTGGCCGTGAAGGGCCACATCAGCTTGGCGTCGCGGCCCTTGATGTAAGGTTGATTGCCGGGGCGGCCGAAGATGGAGTACCCAAAGCGGACAAACCGGTTGTGGCCTACCATGTTCTTCGGAGTCTCCCACCGCTCGTTCAGTTCTTTGCCTTGTTGCGCGAGGCTTGGGTATTGGGCCGATCCGAGCAGCGGATAAAAGGGCTGATGGCGGTAGATGGTGTTGGTTACGTAAGGATTCCAGCCCCAGACGCAGACGGCGAGAAAGAGCGTAGCCAGTGCCACCGTGGCGGCGCGCAGAAGCCATGCACGCCGGAAGCGCGCGCACCAAAGGGCGGCCACAAGCAGCCAACAGCAGAGAAAGACGAGCCCGTTGAACTTGGCGTTGACGGTAACGATGGTTCCGGCCGCGCCCGCTGCCACCGCCGCAATCGATGGCCGGTGCAAGCAGCCGATGAGCGCCGCCGCAGCCACAAGGAGAGCAGTGGTCATGGCAGCGTCCACCAGGTAGGTGGTCACCTCGCTCATCGCCACCGGATTCAGGGCCATGGCGGCGGCAATTGCCAATGCGGGCCAGCGGTGCATTCCGCATTGCAGGCCCAGAGCGAAGACCGCCGAGAAGCTGGCCGCCAGCAACAGCCAGTTGTAAGCCTTGCCCCACTCGATGTGTCCGGTGGTTTGGTAAAGGGCGGCGGCAAAGTACCAGGGACCCTTGGCATAGTGCCGTTCCCACAGCTCCAGATGGCTGGCAAAGCCGCGCATCGGATCGGTGAGCGGGTTCCAATCGCGCGCAATGTGGAGGATGCCGGTCTGGTGATACCACTCGCCGTCCCAGGAGAAGTCGTAGAAGAAGGCGGAGAGGGCCACGGAGGCCAGCACCAGAGCGAGCACAAGGGCCACCAGCACCGCCATCGCGCGCCACGAGGTATGTACCCGCCGCATCATCCAGCCGCCAGCAGCCAGAGCCGCAACACCAGCCGCCGGTGCGGCCAACGCAAAGCCCCTCCCGCCAGCCAGCAAGGAGGCCATGGCGAACAGTTGCACCAGGCAGACGAATAAAACCAGGACGGCGGCGAGAATCCAACTCCTGCCGGCCAGCCAATCGGTTTCGTTGCTGCGATCAAGAGAATGTACTGAGGTCATATTGGGTCGATTCAGAGTGTTTGCAGCTTCAGCACCCGAGGGCAGTGAGGCAACAAACACTCTATCCTGTGGGCCTGCGCAAGGCTACGGGAATCGATGCAGGGCAGGCCGCTCAGCCCAGGGTTGCCATGGACACCAGCCACAGCGCCAGCGCTCCTATCAGGTGCAGAAAAATAATCTGACCCAGCGCGGAGGCCACTGAAAGCCCGCGGTTCAGGCTGTTGCGGGCCAGCAGGCCTTCCAGCGGGAACTGCAGGTAGAGCATCAACTGGGGAAGGGTGCGGGTCAGCTCGTCGCTCATGCCGATCTCATGCAGTCCCAGCAGTTGCACAAACGGGAAGACCAGGCGCAAGCCCCACGGGGCCAGAGGGCTCAGCAGCGACCGCAGCAGGGGAGAGCCTATGCCCAGGGCCACGCCCACCGCCAGCGGCAACCAGGCGATCCAGCTCCTGGGCCGGGGGTGCGCGGCCAGCCATTGTTGCTGCCTCGAGGGCATGGTGGCCCCATCCAGCTTGCGGCCAGTGCGGCGTACGGCGGGCATCTCCGGAAGGGGTGAATCCTTGCGGCTTGCGGCGCTGACCTCCGTGGGGCCGGCAACTGCAGGGGGCGGTGTGGAGGCTCCGTTTGCTTCAGGCAGGGAACTGGTGGGCTCAGACGAGGACATGTTGGTCGGCTCGTTTCTATGGAGTTTGTCGTCCGTTCGGCGCACCCCCGGAAGGCTATGTGTGTCGTTTCAGGGCAAACGATTCTTGGAAAACCGCACCCATGTAGCAACCCTGGTTCACCCGACCGCCCCCGTCCAGGCCCAGCTCGGCCGCCCGGCGTTGCATGGCCCGGATGCAGAAGCCGATATGCGCGTTCAGATCGACGCCCAGCTCGGCCGCGCCCTGGATCACGTCGGCGCGGTTCACGCCGCGGGCAAAGGCCTTGTCCTTCATCTTCTTGCGGACGCCCGCCACCTCCACGTCGGCAATCGCCTTGCTGGGCTTGACCAGCGCGCAGGCGGTGAGGAAGCCGGAGAGTTCGTCCACTGCAAACAGCGCCTGCGCCAGGTGCGTGGCGCGGGGCACGCAGGCATACTCCGCATGGCCCAGAATCGCGGTGCGCATGGGCTCCGGCCAGCCCAGCCGCTCCAGCTCGCGGACACCCACAAAGGGATGCTCCTCGGCCGTGGGGTGGCGTTCGTAGTCAAAGTCGTGCAGCAGGGCCGTGGCGGCGTAGATGTCCAGCAACTGCGTCCGGGCCGTTGCGTCCAGGCCTAGCCGGTTCGCCTCTGCCTCCGCCATGGCTACCAGACAGGCCTCCACGGCCAGCGCATGCTTGCGCAGGCTCTCGCCCTGGGTCCAGGTGCAGAGCAATTCCCATGCTTGGGGGCGTCCGTAGCTGCTTTCAGCCTCACTCATTTGCATCTCCTGTTAACGACTATGGTTCGCGCTTCTTCGGGTTTTACCGGAGATTGTACGGGAATCTACCTTTGGGCCCAAAGTTTCCACTTGACTGTTATGGTTCACTGCTGCGAAAGTACCATTACTCGCGGTGCAAAAACAGCACCACGGAGCCCTTGCTCTGGCGCTCCGCAACCAGCTTATGGCAACCACCCCTGTAATGTGTGTGGATTCACGCGAGGTCGTGCGTTGTGAGCACTGCCGGCTGATGCAGTATAGAACCATTAACTCTATGTGCCGCCGTTGCCACAAACCCCTGGACATTGATGAGCCTTTGCAGTTTGCGCCGCAACTGGTGACCAGCCAGGCGGTTGCGCCCTCGTCTGAGGCCGGCTTGCAGGTGGCCGGACAGGTGCGCGAGATTCGTCGCGCCCGGCACTTGAGCCAGCGGCAGTTGGCGGGCCGCATGCAGGTGCCCCGTACCTACATCTCCAAGATCGAGAACGGCAAGGCGATCCCTACCCTGGGCTCGCTGGAGCGGTTGGCGCTGGCGCTGGAGGTTGACATCAGCCAGCTGGTGCGCGATTCGCGCAGCCGGCGCGACGCGGAGGTGGTGGCTATCCTCGCCGATCCCTTCCTGGCGGAGCTGGCCGAAATGCTGCCCCATTTGGACCAGCTGCAGCGGACCATCCTGCTGGGTGAGATTCGCGACGCTGCCACTGGACGCCGCCGCTCCGCCTAACGGACGAGGCGCGCTCCACGACCGGTGCGCAGCTGCGCGCCGGAACCTGCTTGCGATTGCAGCGGGTGGGCGCATGTGCTAGCTTCGGAGAAGATATCTGCGGACGCTGGCGCAGCGATTGGATGCGCCGGTAAATGCCTGCCGGAAGGCCCGCGGTCGTTGGCGGGCGTAGCGGTTGGCTTTTGTGTTGGTTGGCCCTGGCGTTGTGGCGTGCGGTAGCCCGTGCAGGGCTGCGGTGGCCGCACATTCCTTTTGAGGCGAAACTCTTTGCACCCTTCTCCCAAGCTGCGGATTGATGAGCTGAGCGACGATGAACGCGCCGTCTATGACCGGCTCAAGCCCGCTGCCATGCCCGAGCACGTGGCCATCATCATGGATGGCAATGGGCGCTGGGCGGGGAACCGTTCTCTGAAGCGCTTCTTTGGCCACCAGCAGGGCGCGCGCAGCGTGCAACTGGTGATGGAGACGGCCTCGCGCATCGGTCTGCCGTGGCTCACGCTCTACGCCTTCTCGCTTGAAAACAATCTCCGCCGTCCCCGTGCCGAGGTCAGCTTCCTGATGCGGCTGCTGCGCTCCTACCTGGATTCGAATGTGCAGCGCATGATGGACAACAACGTGCGCATGCGCTACATCGGCCGCATCCACGAGCTGCCGCCCGAGGTGCTGGAGAAGATGCGCTGGGCGGAAGAGACCACGGCGCGCAACACCGGCACCACCCTCACCCTGGCGCTCAACTACGGCGCGCGGTCGGAGCTGGTGGACGCCTTCCGCCTACTCAGTGTGGAGATGACGAAAAAGGGCATCTCTCCGGATCGCATCACCGAGGAAGACATCCATCGCCACCTGTACACGGCGCACATGCCAGACCCGGATCTGCTGATCCGCACCTCCGGCGAGATGCGCCTCTCCAACTTCCTGCTCTGGCAGATTGCCTACACGGAGATCTTTGTCACCGAGCGGTTCTGGCCGGACTTTCGTGGGCTGCACCTGCTGGAGGCCATTGCCAACTACCAGTGCCGCGAGCGCCGCTACGGCGGCCTGGGTGAGGACTCCGGCAAGGTGGACGACGAGACCGAGCAGGCGCGGATCGTGGCCACCTAGGTACCTGGCACCTGCGGTGCGGCAGACCGCTTCGCGTCGTTCCATTTGAATTTGTTGTGGGGTTAGCGGCTCCCTGCTGGCACCTGCGGCGCGGCCAACCCGCTTTGTGCCTCTCTATTTAACTCGAGGATGTCTCACAACCTGGCTTTGAAAGGGCACGGCTTCAGCCGTGCCGCAAAAAGTGCAATAAAAGTGGGGGCTTTAGCCCCTGAGGAATCTGTCGGAAACGCCAGCGGTCGGTTATGAAACAGTGTCTTATTGATCCGGCCCTGAAGTATTGCTACGCAGCGGCATAGTAGACATCTTTCTGTCCGAAGTAGCTTTGGACACGATCTGGCTGTTTCTGGATGCTGCGC
>Ga0181529_10005740_pt1 | contig 12882 bp, 13 predicted proteins | sample PEATcosm2014_Bin_36_FD_119763 | JGI IMG/M metagenome (GOLD analysis project Ga0181529, IMG submission 119763) | Peatland microbial communities from MTU Mesocosm Facility, Houghton, MI, USA - PEATcosm2014_Bin10_30_metaG | ecosystem: Environmental > Terrestrial > Soil > Wetlands > Peat | place... | reverse complement strand
GGCGGATCTCGGGCGGGTGCGCACGGGCGCGCTGGCTTCCCGAACGGTGGATATCGATATCCTGCTCTTCGATGACTTGCGGATGTCCACTCCTCGGCTTTGCCTGCCTCATCCCCGCATGAAAGAAAGGGGTTTTGTCCTGCTCCCGCTCTCCGAGATAGCCCCCAATTTGGTTCTCGACGGTCGCAAGGTCGCGGTTTGGGCCGCCGGTGCGGATGGGAGGGGAATCCGACGGCTTGAAGACCCGCACAGATGGCCTCCATCATTCCGTTTATGAGCCTTACGATCGGAATAGACTCCGGAACCCAGAGCACGAAGGCGGTGGTCCTCGATCTCGAGAAGCGGCGCATTGTCGCACAGGCGCGCGCCCCGCATCGCCTGATCGAGGGGCTGCCCCTTGGGCATGCCGAGCAGAATCCCCGGGATTGGACGAAGGCGATGGACGCCGTGATCCGGGAAGTGTGCGCAAAGGTGGACCGGAGCCGCGTGCGGGCTATCGGAGTCTCGGGCCAGCAGCACGGTTTCGTGCCATTGGACGAGGCCGGTGAAGTGATCCGGCCGGCCAAGCTTTGGTGCGACACGAGCACGGCCGAGGAGTGCGCCTGGCTGACGAAGAAGCTCGGGGGAGCCTCGGCCGTGATCCGGAAGGCGGGGCTTCCCTTTCTGCCGGGCTACACGGCGCCGAAGATTCTATGGCTCAAGCGGCACGAGCCGAAGAACTACAGGCGTTTGCGCCATGTGCTCCTTCCGCACGATTACCTGAATTTCCAATTGACGGGGAATTACTCGATGGAGTTTGGCGACGCATCGGGGACGGCGCTCATGGATATTCGCCGTCGGGAATGGTCGCGGGCGGTCGTTTCGGCGATCGATCCAAAACTGGCCGAATGGCTTCCTCGGCTGCAGCCTTCGCACGAGGCCGCGGGAATTCTCCTGCCGGCGAGGGCGCAGGCCTATGGTCTGTCCGCAGAGGTCGTTGTGAGCGCGGGCGGAGGCGACAACATGATGGGGGCGATCGGAACGGGAAACGTGAAACCGGGCATCGTGACCGCGAGCTTTGGCACAAGCGGCACGATTTACGCCTGCGCGTCGCGGCCCGTGGTCGACCCCCGGGGAGAAGTCGCGGCCTTTTGCTCGTCGACCGGGGCCTGGCTTCCGCTTTTGTGCACAATGAACGTGACGACCGTCACGGAGCGGGTGCGGGCGCTTTTCGGGATGGATCACGCCGCGCTCGACGCCGCGGCGGCGGGGGCGCCCGTGGGGTGCGGCGGAATGGTGCTTCTGCCCTACCTGTCCGGTGAACGGACTCCTAACGTTCCGGACGGCTCCGGAGTCCTGCTGGGCTTGAACGAAGGCTCCTTTGACGCGGCCACCTGGGCTCGGGCGGCGATGGAAGGAGTGACCCTCGGCATGAATTTCGGGCTGCGGCGGTTGGCTGCGCTCGGGATCGATGCGCGCGAAATACGCGTGACCGGCGGGGGAGCCCGTTCGGCAACCTGGCGCCAGATCATGGCCGACGTGTTTGGGGTGCCTGTCGTCGCGATGGTCGAGGACGAGGGAGCCGCGCTGGGAGCCGCGCTCCAGGCAGCCTGGTGCATGGCCAGGCGGAGCGGGCGCAGCCATGCGAAAATCGCGGAGTTTACGGCGGGAATTGTGGAGACCGACGAATCGACACGGTGCAGGCCGAATGCGGCAAACGTCGCCTGCTACCGGGAAATGCAGGGCATACAGGACGATTTGAGCCTGGCGCTCCGCGGTCTGTTCGCCAGACACCGAAAAACCGCCGCAAGGGCGCGAATCAATGCGCCGAAGCCGTCTTGAGAAAACGGATCTTGTTCGCGATATCGATCAGGCGCTCCTTCAACAGGTCGTTTTCCTGCTCCGGCGTTTGCTTGTAGCTGCTTCCTTCCGTCACTCGCTCGGCTAGTTCGGTGCTGATGACGAAGACATTGTCGTTCTTGACGAAAAGCATGTTTCCCCGCTTGGCCACGGGCTGCTTGTCGTCGTCGGTCAAATGCGGAAGGCGGCTTGCAAACATGGAACCCCCGGGAAGCAGGGTATAGGCGATGAGCGCGCCGTCGAAGTTGGAAACGTAGCGTCCGCTCTTTTCCAATTGGGTCTTTGGAAACGCGCGGGCGAAGTCCGGCAGGAAGAAATTGGTCAGGAAGTACTGAAGGTATTCCTTCATCCCCAAGACGGACAGCTGCCATCGCTGGGTGGCATCCATCGGGAAAGCCGCAATGCTGATGTGCGTATTGAACTCATCCTGGAAAGTGACGACGTTGGACGTGTCCGTGATCGTGCCTCCAAGGGCGGAAAGCACTGGAATCGGAACCTTGAACGAGCCGGTCGGAGAAACGTAGCTGTCGCCTTCGATTTTTCCGATCAACGCCGCGGCGCCCTGGCCGAGATCGGCAGGGATCTGCGCTGCCGGCTCGGTCGGCTGAGCCCGCGCGGCAAGAGCGATCAGTGCGAGGAACGGGGCGAGGGCAGAGAGTCGCATGTTCGGAAAGGTATTACTTAAAAGGGGTTGTCCGGTTTCTTTCAAGCAGGTCTTGAGCCTCGATCGTTGCGGCTGAACCGCTCCGGAGGCTACTCCGAAAGATCTGCGCAAAGTTGGATCCAGACGGGGACGGGAATCGACTCGGGGCGGCTTTGGGATGAGAGTCCCGCGCCGGCGAGTTGTTCCAGCCAGCGCTTGCAATCGTCGGGCAGGCGTCCCCGGAGTATCGCGCCAATCTGCTTTCGTCTCTGCTGAAAACAGGCGCGGACGAGGGTCTTGGCGGACCTTGAAAAGACGACGGGCGCCGGCTTGCGAACGAGATTGAGCAGGCACGATTCGACCTCCGGGCGCGGGTAGAAGCACGCTGCGGCGACCTTGTGGCCGGGCTCGGCTGCGTACGCCGCCTGCAGAAAAACGGATATGGCGCCGAACGACTTGCTCCCCGGTTGGGCCGTGTAGCGCTGGGCGGCTTCCTGCTGCAGCATGAGCACCATGCGCTCGGGCAAGGGCTCTTCCAGGATGGCGTCGAGCCAGGGGGTAGCGATTGCGTAGGGAAGATTGGCGACGATCTTGAAGCCCTTTCCAAAGTCCGCGGATCCGGGCCATTCCGCCCGCGGATGGTCGACCGCATCGCCGAGAAGAAGATGAAACGATTTCGAAAAGCGGGGAAGGAGGTCCTGCGCCAGAAATGCATGGAGCGCCGGATCCCTTTCGACCGCCCACACCTGCGCGCCGGCGCCGAGAAGGGCGGAGGTGAGGGTGCCGAGGCCGGGTCCGACCTCGATCACCGTTTCTCCGGAACGGACTCCGGCCAGCGCGACCGATTTTCGGACGATATTTCCATCGACGAGAAAATTTTGGCCCAGAAAGTGCCGGGGCCGGTGGCCAATCCGGTCCAAAAGCGCTCGCGTGGCGCTTGGAGACAGCGGTGCGGTTTCCCTCGGAGTTTCGGGCATGGTTCGGGGCGATGTTGCGGGGTTGACTGGGAACCGGCAAGGGGAACCGCGCAAGGTTGGTCTTGGGCCAGCAAACTGGCCCACGTCTCAACGATCAGTTTTCTTGCCCCGGGCCCGCGTTTGCGCGTATGGCTCTTTTCAATGAGCGCGATCGACGAACTTCGGAACACCATGGCCCGGCTCCGCGGCAAGGACGGCTGCCCCTGGGACCAGGAGCAGACGCATCAGAGCCTTGCGCGATGCCTCATCGATGAGTGCAGCGAACTGCTCGAGACGATCGACCGGGGGGACATGCCGCACATGCGGGAGGAACTGGGCGATGTCCTGATCCAGATCGTGTTTCACGCCAGGCTTGCGGAAGAGGCGGGCCACTTCGACTTCGACGACGTGGCCCGCGAAATCAACGAGAAGCTGATCCGGCGCCATCCGCATGTTTTCGGGACGGATCGCCTGCAGACCTCGGAGCAGGTCTTGACGCAATGGGACAAGATCAAGGCCACGGAAAAGAAGAACGGGGCGGCGGTCGCGGGCGACTCCCTGTTCAAGCCGCTGCCGCCGCGCCTGCCCGCCCTCATGTTCGCCGAGGCCGTGTGGAAGCAAATCAGGAAAAAAGGCCTTGTCGCGGAGGGCGTGGTCGATACCGGGCGGGTGCAGACCCTGGCCGGGTCGCTGGACGACGAGTCCCTCGGACAAAGTCTGTTCGAACTTGCCGCGGCGGCCCGGGAGCGGGGGCTCGATCCGGAAGGGTCCCTGCGCAGGCACACGGACCGGATCACGGCCGCCCTGGGAAAACGTGCCGAAATCGCAGCCAGTTGAGGCGGTTCCCGCCGCGGTTCTTGCGGAGTGGTGGACGCCGTTCGCGGAACACCTCTCGATGGAGCGGCGCTGCTCGGCCTACACGGTCCGCAACTACAAACAGGCCTTTGAGGACTTTTATCGCTGGCTTTCGGGCTCCGGTCTGTGGTCGCGCGGACCGGAGGCGCTCGCCTCGCGGGAGGTGCGGGATTTCGTGATCGAGGCCCAGCGCCGCTTCGACCGCCGCACCCTCCATAACCACGTTTCGGGCCTGCGCACCTTTTTCCGCTACTGGCAGCGCCGGGGCCGCATCGCGCGCAATCCATTCATCGGTGCTTCGCTTCCCAAACTCGAAAAGCGCCTGCCTAGATTCCTGACCGAGGAGCAGATGATTCTTCTTCTTTCGGGTCCGCAGCGCCTGCTTGAAAACGGCGCGCTCGATGGATTCACGGCATGGCGCGACCGGCTCGCGCTCGAGCTGCTCTATGGCGGGGGATTGCGCGTGAGCGAACTCGTCGGTCTCGACCACGGGTCGGTGGACGAATCGACGGGCGTTGCTCGGGTGCTCGGAAAGGGGAGAAAGGAGCGGCTTTGCCCGCTCGGCCGGACGGCTCTGGCCGTGTACCGGCGCTTCAAGGACGAATTAGACTCTCGGCGCGGCCCCGCCGACCCCGTCCTGGTGACCCGAACCGGCCGCCGGCTGGGCCCGCGCGTCGTGCAACTCATGCTGAAGCGCTACCTCGCGCTCGCCGGGCTGCCGCTCGACATGTCTCCCCACAAGCTGAGGCACGCCTATGCCACGCATCTTCTGAACGGGGGGGCCGACCTGCGCGTGGTGCAGGAGCTTCTGGGACACGCCCGGCTTGCCACAACCCAGGTCTATACCCACGTCGGGGTCGCGAGGCTCCGGGACGTCTACAACAAGGCCCACCCGAGGGCCTGATCCCGGTCCTCTTTTGGCTGGGGTGGATTCCCTATTTGAAGGATTCGGCTTGAGGCGCCGGGGCCGGATCCCAATACGAACGGAAGGCCCATGAAATCCGCCTCCGCCGTTCCAAGCCCGCCCGCGGCGACTCGCCGCATCGTGATCGTCGAGGACCAGACCGCGATCCGGGAGATGATGAAGGGTGCAGTCGAGGCCCTGGAGGGATACCACGTGATCGCCCATGCGGGCGACCTCGGCGAAGCGGGCCGGCTTTGCCGCCAGCAGCAGCCGGATATTCTCGTGCTCGACCTGACCCTGCCATCCGGATCGGGCTTCGACCTGATTCCCGGCCTGAGGGCGACGTGTCCGCGCACGCGCGTGGTGATATTCTCCGGGCACCTGCGGCCCGGGATCATTCGAAGAGCCCTTCTGTCCGGCGCCCATGGTTTCGTCGAGAAAACCGCGCCCCTCGGGGAGTTTCACGACGCGCTTCGGGCCGCGGGTTCGGGTCAGGTCTATTTCAGCCGGTTTGCGAGCGAACAGGTGCGCCAGCTCGTGCAACGCGAGCCGAGGGGGCCGCACCGCACGGTCCGCCTCACCGAACGCGAGAAGGGAGTCCTGCGCCTGATCGCCGAGGGGCTCGGTTCGAAGCAGATCTCCGGCGCACTCGGTCTCAGCCGTCACACGATCGGCAATGTGCGCGCCCGGCTCGCTCGGAAGACGGGCTTGCGCGGAGTGGCCCGGCTATCCCGCTACGCGGTTCAGATCGGCCTCATCTCCGACGCGGTCGAAGGCGCGGCCGACCCTGTCTAGCCAAGCATCGCCCGAAAGGCGTCCTCGAACGCCGCCGGCGAGATCGTCCGGTCCGCCAGATGGCGTTCGAAATGTTTCCAGGAGGCCGCCTCATCGAGCAAACCCTCCGGCGCAAGCACCCGGCTGAAGACCTTGTTTTTCACATGTTCGGATCCGAACAACCGCAAAGACACGGTGTCGTGCGTCCTCGGGTCCGGATAAAAGTTGAACTTGATCCGGCGATGGTCGTATCCGTCGCGGTTGTGCATCGACGCCATCGCCCGCACGGCCGCGCGCGACATGAAGGCGTGGAGCCGGTCGTTCTCGACGGGTCCGGAAAGCCGGCCCCAGGCATGATAACCCCGGCCGCTGGCGATGATCAGCGGATCGCACCCGAGATTGGCCAGGTCCTTCCGCAGGGCTTGGACCGTGATCTCCAGCTCGGGAATCAGCTCGGTGTTGTTGACCTTGTGATTGTTGTCGAGATTGAAGCAAAAAAGGCTGCTTTTCGGCGAACCGAAGTAGAGGCAGAGGTTGCAGGTCTTCTCGACGTGAGACAGCAGCAATTCGTCCATCCGGCGCTCCGGTATGTCGGTGAACTTGTACTTGTGCAGGAGCCCCACGAGCGTCAGTTCGCCGTACTCCAGCTTCATTCGGCCGGAGAGCATCGCGTCCAGAAACTCGAAACCGTGCCGGTAGGTTTCCACCTTGGCCCGATCCTTGGGCATTTCGCGGTAGAATTCCCTGAGGAGGGTTACTCTTGGATCCATCTCTTCACCTCCTCGAAGCTCCCGAACCCCCGGGCCTGTCCCGCCGGCAGGGATTTGTGCTTGTCCATGACCGGGTAGAAGACACTTACGCCGTAAGGCGGTCCGTGGACGATGTTGAAGACATCGTCGTCGATCAGGTGGGGGATTCCCCAGGCGCGGCAAAACACGATCTTGTTGCCGGCCATGAACAGGTGGTCGAAGGGGATTTCGTTCTCATCGAGCCATTGTCTTGTGCGGGGCGCGGCGCGGCGCAGGTCGCGGCTGCTGCAGATGACGATGCGCCAGCCCGCGCCCCTCAGCCACCGCATGAATTCGACTCCGTCGGGCCGCGCCCTGGCCAGGGAGTAGCACTGCAGGTGTATCCTCTGGCGGAAAAAGGAGAACTCGTTGACCAGCAGCTCGCTCGCGTCCTCCGAGCCGCTGCGCAGCCTTTCCAGGTAGGCTTTGAAAACCGCATCCGGCAGCGGGTACCTTTCGTCCGCGGGGAATTCGGTGTTCCGCAGGGTCGCCGTGAAATCGTTCAACGTGTCGTCAATATCGACGGCGATCGTTTTCATCGGAAGAGTTCTGCCGGGCGGCGCTTGGTGAGGCAAGGCATCCTGTCGGGCGGGCGGTTCGCGTGGTTCTGAAAGTGACGCCGTTTTTTCTGGATTGTTTCCCGTTTTCGGCAAAGCATGCCGCCATGCACTTCAATGCGCTGCCCGCGTACGGGTATGGCGCCCGGGAGGTCTGGGCGCTGGCGGCGCCGCTGCGAGTGGCTTTTTCCCACGCGGAGGCCTCGACGGACCAGGCGGGTGCTTCCTCGGACGAGGACGACCAGGAAGTTCGCTCGCACCAGCGGATGGTCTCCATTGCCTCGCATGCCATGCGGCAGATCGAAGCGTTGGAGCGGTCTCTGCAGCCGGTCGAGTAGCGGGTTGGTTGCGGTCGGATCAGCCGCGCGGAGTTCCGGTGAACGCGCCGGCCTGCTTGGCGTATTGCTTTTCCAAACTGCCGCACACAAGTTCGCACAGCTTGAAAATGGATGGATCTGCGATCGAATAGAACGCTTGAAGACCGTCCTTGCGGCGGGCCAGCACATTGGCCTGCGTGAGCGTCTGCAGGTGGCGGGAGATGTTCGTCTGGGTCCCGCCCGTTTCTCGGACGAGCGAGGTCACGTTCTTCTCGCCCTCGAAGAGGGCATGGACGATGCGCAGGCGTGTCGGATCCGAAAGAACGGCAAAGCGGCGTGCGACGAGTTTCAGCGCGGCGTCCGATAGGGGAGGGCGTCTGTCCATGGGGAAATCTGCGCAAAAGCTTGACACGATTTCAATAATATGCATATATGCGCATATAAAGGCAAAGCAAATATGAAAATCGAATCGTTCATCCGGATCATGGCCGGCAGCCTCGTGCTGATCGGGACCGCGCTTGCCCATTTCGCGAGCCCATGGTGGCTTCTCCTGCCCGCGCTTGTGGGCGCCAATCTGATCCAGTCGGCGATCACCGGGTTTTGTCCGCCCTCGCTCCTCTTAGGCAAACTGGGACGGCTGGACCGGGATGGCGTGATCCATTGGGGCGGACACCGGGCGGGCGGCTGACAAAGATGACCTCCATTCTCGCGCCGTTCCGGCCGCTCTTTGCCGCCGCCGCCGCGCTCTGGGCCGCCGCGGCCTCGGGCGGTCGGATTGCGTCCTTTGGTGCACGCCGTGTTGCTTTGGATGGTGATCGGTGGGGCGACCTTGGTCGCGATTCAGGTCGGAATGATCCGATAGGGAGTGGGTATAGTATTTAAAATGTTTATTTAAAGAAACTTATGTGTAAACGGGAAAAATATCTTGCTTAATTCACACTAGTTTAGTGTACATACAAAAAATACACTAATCGCTTTGACCATGCCAACCAAACCTACAACTAACCTATTATTGAGCCTAACGGCTTTCGTCGCCTTTCTCGCGCTGTCCGGGAACATCCGGGCTGCCGATGCGACCGCCACATCCGCTGCGGCCGCGGCCCCTGCCGGGGACGCCTCACTCTTCACCAAGCCGAATTGGCTGACGGACCTGTCTTTTGCGGACACGCAAAGTTTCGACGATAACCTCCTGAATGTTTCCGGATTGGGGCTTCTCTCCCAATCGTCCTGGGTGAACACGGCATCGGCAAAGGTCGGCTTCGATTTCGCTCCCTTGCTGGCGGATGGCGCTGCGGTCCAGACGCTTTCCCTGGTCTATCAGGTCGACAAAGCCACGTACTTCCAGGACTCGCAGGAGAGCTATACAGCCCACCGCATCAACGACACATTCAAGGGCCAAGTCGGAGACGTGAGCTACAGCTTGGTCAATGCGTTTCTCTACAACGACGGAAGCAAGCTCGCCGATACCTACGCGCTAAACCAGCTTTCGGGCTCGGCAGGCAATCAGAACGACAAGTACCGCAATAACTACGCCCACGCGGTGCCTCGCGAGCGCCGAAACCAGGACCAGGATCGCTACACGGCCACGGTGCAGGACAATCTGGGGGATTTCTTTTTTCGGCCGGCCTCCTCGCTCCTGTACTACAATCTGAATACCTACCAATACAACACGTCGTTCGCGCCCTACAAGGGTTACCAAGATTACATCGACCGCTGGGACGTGAACGGAGGGGCGGACGTCGGTTACCGGCTGACGAAGGATTTCGCCTTCACACTCGGATACCGCGACGGATTTCAGCACCAGGATCAGTTCGCGCTCGCGATCAACAGCGACCAACACTACTCCTCCAACCATTACCAGCGCGTGCTGGCGGGAGTGGAAGGCAAGCTAACGAAGTGGCTGACGCTGACCCTGGACGCGGGCCCCGATGTCCGCGATTTCAACCCGAATACGCCGATCACCGAACTGCACACGACCCGGTTCTACGGCGAGTCCACAGCGACCGCGACCCTCCCGGCAAACCAGACCCTGACCTTCAATTTCAAGCAGTGGGTGTTTGTCTCGAGCACCGGACTGGTCCCCTATGACGACATCACCTATGCGCTGACGTACCACTGGAGCGCGACGAAGAAATTGGGGCTCGATCTCGGCGCGAAGTACCTGGAGGGAAACTATACGCTTGGCGACGACTACGCGGGCTCGGCTCCGAGCCTCCGCGACGACCTTGAATACGAGGGCTCGGTCGGCGTCAGCTACACGATCGTCCCGCATCTGGTGGCCAGCATCAGCGATGCCTACGACAAGGGCTTGAACGGCTTGGCGACCCTGGCCGCTACCTACGCGCCGGCCTACCGCAACTTCGAGCATCAGGTGGTCGGGCTGAAGCTGCAGTACTCATTCTGATCGATTTCGGTTTCGCGCTTTTCGGGGATGTGTTTCCGCCGGTCGGCGATCGCTGGCCGGCGGAAATTTTTCCGGGAAACCAAGGCTCCTCTATCGCAAGAGTCCAGTTTGGTAGTCAAGAATCGCCCGTTGGATGAATTCATCGTACAGGGCGTTTGCGTCGGCGATCTGGGCCGAAGTCGCGTTGACCTGGGCATCGGTCAGTTCGACGATCGAACTGCTGCCTATCTTGTACCGGGCTTGGGCGAGCGAAAATGCCTCGTTGGCATGCCTCAAAAGCTGCTCTGTCGTCCGGAATTGTTGCACGGCAGAGTTGAAATTGAGCCAGGCGACTCTCACGTCCCGGGTCACATTGTCTTCCTTGTCCCGGAGCGCCTGTTCCGCAATCCTGGCCTTCAATTCGGCCTCGTGCTGCTTGGCGAGGTACTCGCCACCCGCAAACAAGGGAATGTCGACGGCGATCCCTCCTGCCGCGTACTTGTCGGGAAGCCGGTAGTCGTGGCTCATCGCGTTGCCGATCGTGCCCACGGCGGAGACCGTCGGATAATTCTGATCCTTCCGGGCCCGGGCAAAACGGTCGGCCGCGCTTTGCTCGTACCGCAGCCGCTGCAAGTCGGGACGGTTGTTTATCGCCGTTGCGATCAACGTTTCCGCATCCGGAATCTCGCCCGGCACGCTGGGTTCGTCGACAAGCTCAAAATGACGCAACTCGCGATAGCCAAGGGCGGTGGACAGGCCCGCTTGCGCGCCCTCGGCCTCGCCTAATGCCTTCTGAAGGATGAGCCGGCTCTGTTCGAGGCCGACCTCGGCAAAGCTGACGTCCAGCTCCGACCGGAGCTGGTTTTTCTCCAGGGCCATCACTTGGTCGACCAGCAATTGGCGGGCCTGCACCGTCTCTTGCGCAACCCTGAACACGGCCTGGGTCTGCAGCACATTGAAATAGTTTATATCTACATTGAGCAGGATCTGCTGATCGGTGGCCGCGGTGTTGGCAGTCTGGGCCCTGGCGGACAGCTTGGCGCTGGCAAGGAGATTCCTCGTGCGGCCGAAGTCGGTGATCAGTTCGCCGACGCCCAGACCGTCGGCCACCCGGTCGTAGACCACCGGATTGTTCAGCCCGCCTGCCAGAATCCGCGTATTGCGATTGCCGGCTTCAACGCCGTCAAAATAGCCGTTTGCAGTCGGAAAATAGGCGGCCCGATTTTGTCTCACCGTCTCCTGGGCGACCAGTTCCTGCAATTGGGCGATCGCCACCTGCGGATGGTTGCGAAGCGCCGTGGCACCCGCCTCCTGCAAGGTGAGCGGTTCAGCGGAAACCGGCAGATCCGCCCCGAAGACAAAAGCGAAGAATAGGACCGGCGTAAGAAAGGCTTTCATGCGCGTTTTCGTTCAATGCCCGGCCGGCGCTCCGGCCGCGGGAATGCCCGTGGTCTCCCGCCGGCGGTGATACAGATAGTATGCGGCCGGCACCACGTACACGGTCAGCACGACCGACACGGCCAGTCCGCCTATGATTGCGCGCGCCAGGGGTGCATAGGCCTCGCTGCCCGCTCCGAGCGCGAGCGCCATCGGAATCAGGCCGATCAACGTGGCGAGCGAGGTCATGAGGACGGGCCTCAGGCGAACCCGGCAGGCGGTGGACACCGCCTCGCGCAATGGCTGGCCCTGGGCGCGCAACTGACGGGTGAATTCCACAATCAGAATGCTGTTCGAGGCGACGATTCCGACCATCATGACGACCCCCATCAGCGACATGATGTTGAGCGTCGTGCCGGTCAGCCAGAGGATCCCGAGCACCCCTGTCAGCCCGGTTGGCACCGCCAGAAGGATGACAAGGGGGTCGAAGTAGGACTCGAATTGAGCGACCAGGATCAGATAGACGAGGAGCGTCGACAGGATCAGGCCGAACCCGAAACTCTTGAACGAGGCCTGCATCGCCTGCACGGACCCGCGCACATTGATCCGGACATTTCCCGGAGTTTTCGTGGTCGCGATGATCGTCTGCAATTCCCCCATCACATGGGACAGGTCCTCGTGAAGGGGCGAGACATAGACATCGATGACGCGACGGAGCTGATAGTGGTCCACCTCCGTCGGAGAATCGATGTGCGCGACCCGGGTCACCGCATCGAGGTATGCGGTCTCCTTCGATTGGGCGCCCCGGAGCGGCACCGCCGCCAGGTCGCCAAGATTCTTCACTTTGTCTTCGAAGTACTGAACGGCCAGCAGGTAGCTATTGCCCGATTTGGGATCGATCCAATAGTTTGGGGCGATCATCCCATTGCTCGTGAGAGCGGTTATCATGTTGTCCACGATCTCCTTTTCGTTGAGGCCGAGTTCGCCCGCATGCACTCGGTCGATGCTCATTTGCAGGGCCGGGTAATCGACGTCCTGGGGCACCAAAACGTCGCTGACATCGGGCAGGGCGCGCGCCTCGGCCGCGATCGCCATCGCAATGGCGTGCCCCTGCTTCATGTCCGAACAGTCGATTTGAATGTCGATCGGCGCCGGCAGTCCCAGGTTGAGCACCGCGTCGACCAGGCCGCCAGTCTGGAAGTAAGCGCTCATGTCGGGCATCTCCCGAATGAGCCTTTGGCGGACCCGGTCCATGTACTGGAAGCTGCTCAGCCTGTGCTCCGGTTCGAGCCCCACCTGCACGAAGGCCGTATGCGGCCCGGAATTGGACGTGTAGATGGCCGAGAAGTCGGCCGTGATCCCGATGTTGGATACGATGATTCGAAGCTCTTTCGGAGGCACCTCTTCGCGAACGATCTGCTCGACACGCGCAATCCGCTCATTGGTCAATTCGACGCGGGTGCCGGTGGGAGCCTTGAGATTGATGACG
>Ga0181529_10005739_pt1 | contig 12883 bp, 5 predicted proteins | sample PEATcosm2014_Bin_36_FD_119763 | JGI IMG/M metagenome (GOLD analysis project Ga0181529, IMG submission 119763) | Peatland microbial communities from MTU Mesocosm Facility, Houghton, MI, USA - PEATcosm2014_Bin10_30_metaG | ecosystem: Environmental > Terrestrial > Soil > Wetlands > Peat | place... | reverse complement strand
CCGGGGCGCGAGGCGGAGGCGGAGTCGGCCTTTCGCACGGGGCTGCACTTGCGGCCGGATTTCGCGCTCGGGCACTTGAACTACGGCAAGCTGCTGGCCAAGCAGCCCGGGCGCGGCCAGGAGGCGGTTGCAGAATTGAAGGCCGCCCTTATCCTGCAGCATGACGACGCGGCGGTGCAGGCCGAGGCGCATGCGGCGCTGGGCGCAATGTACGTCAAGCTGCCGGGCCGTCGGGCGGAAGGACTGGCCGAGCTGCGCGAGGCTGTCCGGATCGATCCAGATCTGGACGTGGCCCACGCCGACTTGGGGGCGGCGCTGGCGGATGAGCCGGGCGCCCTCGCCGAGGCCATCGGTCAATTGGAAAAGGCCAGGGATTTGCAGCCGGATTCCGCCGAGGCCTGGAACAATCTCGGACTCCTCCTCTACCGGAGCCGGCGGGCTCCGGAGGCGATGGCGGCCTACCGGGAGGCGCTGCGGCTGAAGCCCGACTATGTGCCGGCCCATTACAATCTGGGCATCGCCTTGCTGGATTCCAGCCAGCCCGGGAAGGCTGTGGCGGAGCTGGGGCAGGCCTTGGGAGCGGAGCAGCACAGGGCGGAAGCGCACCTCTACCTCGGCGACGCCCTGGCGGACCTCAAGCGCGACCGCGAAGCCGCGGATCAGTATGCGGAGGCTGCGAGGCTCCTTGAACCTGGCGATGGCCCCGGGTGGCTCGGCCTCGGCAACAGCCTCGTCCGGCAACGCCAATTCGCCCAGGCCGCAGCCGCGTTCGTCTCAGCCGCGAAGGCGCAGCCCTCCAATCCCGAACCGATGTTTGCGCTGGGCAATGCGCTCGCCGCCCTGGAGCAGTATCCCGCCGCTGCGGAGGCCTACCGCCGGACACTTGCATTGGCGCCCGACCTTGTCGACGCCCGCAACAATCTGGGAAACGTCCTGCTCTTGAACGGAGAGGTCGCCGCAGCAGTGGCCGAGTACCGCGAGGCCCTGCGCCGCCGTCCGGGCGATCCGGCCATCGCCGAAAGCCTGCAGCGGGCGCTGGACATGCAGAAGTAGGCCGCCGCCTGTCAGCGCATGCTCGGCGGGAGCAACGCGGCGGCCATGGCGCGCAGGGCTGGATCGGGGAAGGCGACCCCGAGATGGTCGCACAGCGAGAGAAGGTCGGAGAGGGTGCCTGCGGTGAGCCGCCGGAGGGTTCTTTCATCGATTTGCGCCAGGCATCGCTCCAGGACGGACCTAGCCATGTCGAGCTTCCCGCCGATCGCGAGCGCCACGGCCACCCGCACCTGGTCTTCCGCCTCGAGCCCGGCCGGCGAAGTACCAAGGGCGGCGATTCGCTCCACCGTGGCCTGCGCTCCTGCAGCGTCGGAAGACTGGCCCTCGATGCGCGCCAGCTCCGCCAAGGCGGGCAGATAGGAATCCAGGGCGCGCAGGCCCGGCTCCAGCCCTTCCGCTTCCGCGTAGCGGCCCATTTCCATCAGGTAGGCGGCGTTGTGCACGAGGATTTCCTCGGGTCGCTGGGGGCCTGTTACTTCAAACACCCAGGCGCGCTGACCCCTGAGGGCGGGATTCTGCGGGAGCGGGTAGGGAATGGCCCGCAGCCAGGGCGGCACCGGCGTCCGGCCCAGGAGCGCGTCGGCGAATGAGCCCGGAGGCCAGGGGGCGCCATAGGGCAGCCCGCGCGCGAGTTCCACGTAGGCGCTGACGAACGGATCCCATGACAGGAGAACGATGTGGGTCACGTGGCGCCTAAGGATTAATGCATGCGCCTCTTCCGGCACGGCGGCGAAGATTTCCGCTGCGGCCTCGAGCCCGTCCTTGTTCTCCCAATAAAGCGTCCCGAGGCCGCGCAGGCTGCCGTGATAGATCAGCGAAGTCGTGGTGTTGGGCGTGCTCAGCACGACAGCCGGATCGGCCCCGGCGCGCAGGCGGAGCCATTGGGCGATATCGCGGTCCTCGATTCCCTGGAGATTTGCCGTGGTGAAACCCGATTCGCGCGAAAAAAGGCTGACCGCATTGAGCGCACCCGGTGCGAGGAGAAGGGCGCAGGCCGCCAGGCACAAGCCGGTGCGGCGTCCCGGAAACTGCCTTTCCATCAGCCCAAAGAAGGGCAGAAGCGTCGCGAGCGCGACCCCGGTGGCCAGGCCCCACCAGCGGAGCTGCCCGACGGCCAGGGCCAGCTCGACTCCGGCCGGGGCAAGGGCGAGGATCAGTTGGGCCTTCCCAAAGCCGCCCGTGCCCCGGCGGCAGAGCAGGGCAACGGCCGGCAGGCTCAGCAGGAGCGGCAGCAGGCGGGCGATGGCGGCGAAGCTCCAGTGGCTTTGGGTCAGTTCCCAGAACATGCTGTGGAATTCGGCGATGAACTCGGTGTGCAGACGCCACAGGAACGGATCGGCCACCCAAAACGTCCGACTGCGTGTGAGGAGCAGGACCGTGGGCAAGAGGGCGACCAAAGCGCAGGCGCCAAGGACGGAGCGGCGGTTGAGGGAGGCCGGGTTGGGTCCGGGGGCCCAGAGGCGTCCGAGCTGGCAAATCAATTCCCCGCCTCCAAGCCATGCCAGGCCGTACAGCGGATGGTTCACTTCAAGCCGCCAGCCCATCTGGGAGGGAAAATATTCGATGGCGTACGCCGCGAAGCTGGTGGCGCAACCGGCAAGGCCCCAAAGGCGCCACAATTCGGGGCGCAAAGTTCCCCCTGCAGGCCCCGTTCGCCGCCTGACGATTGCGAGCGATGCGATGGCGCCGATGCCGGTGCCTGCAAGAAGGGGAGCCTCGCTCGCGGCGCTCAGCCACAGGCCGGCGCCTCCTGCCACGGCCGAGGCAATGAACCACTTCCTGGCCTGTCGGGGAGTGGGCAACTCTCCCGGTTCGCCGGGCCCCGGGTTGGCCGGCCGGTCGGCGCCGGTCCAGCCGCCGGCTCCCCCGAGGAGGCAGACGACCGTCAGCAGCGCGCAAACCTCGGCGGCACCCTGGTGCTCGGCGTTGCCTGCGACAAAATTCAGGTAGAACGGGTGGCTGGCGACGGTGCCAATCGCCATCAGCGCGGCGCCATGGGGCCCGAAGCGGCGCGCGACAATCGGGATTGCGACCAGGAGAAAAATGGCCAGGAGCACCGGGTCCGCGTAGAGGGCGGCCTGTTCGGCGGCTGCGCCGGGCGAGCGGCCCGAAACGCCGCTGTCCAGGAACGCCAGCAACGCGAGCCACCAGCGCGGCGGCGAAGCCCAATGCATTTCCCGGCCATCCGGAGCATTGTCGTAGTCGACGCGGTGGAGCCGCCAGGGTCCGCCCGCGAGCATCTCCTGGGTTTGCATGATCCAGTGATAGGTGTCAGAGCTGTTTCCCGGTTCGATCAGGTTGCGGCGGCCGAGGTCATAGCCTGTCGGCGAGGCGGCGGCCGGGGCCGGGGCAGCCACCTGCACCCCGTACAGTTTCTCCATGACGATCAGGTGGCGGATCCGGGCGGCGCTATCGACGGCGACATAGGCAAGGGTGGCCGCCAGCGCGGCGACCCACCAAAGCGACGCGCGTCCCGATGGAATCCCGAACGGGAGACGGCCGGGCCGGGTGGGGCGGAGGCCCTGGGGAGGGTTGGACGAAAAGGGTTTCAAGATTCTGGGAGTAATTGCAGGCCGGGCATGTCCGCCGGTTCACATGGCGGTCATCAGCGGTTGCCGCCGGCTTGGAGCCGCAGGCCATTTTGCCGGTGAAGTTCGGCCGCATCCGCCCGGCCGAGCGCCTGCAGGCATCGGCTCAAGTTGAGTTCGGCCGCTGCAAAATCGGGCCGCAGTCCGATGGCGGCCTCGAACTCGATCCGGGCCCTGTCGAGCAGGCCCTTCGCAGCGAGGCAGGCGCCGAGGTAATTGTGGGCATCCGCATTCTTTGGATCCATGCGAATCAGTTCCGCGAACTGTTCAAGGGCCCGGTCGATCCGGCCGTTTGTGTAAAGGGCGTTTCCAAGCGCGCTCCTGGCCGCCGGATTGGCCGGGGCGATGTCGGCGGCGCCCTGGAAGGCGCTAATGGCCTCGGCGGGCCGGCCTAGGCTGGAAAGGGCGAAGCCGAGATTATAGCGGGCTTCAAAATAGGCGGGATTGATGCGGATCGCCTCCTCGTAATGCGGCACCGCCTCCGCGACTTTGCCCGCGTTGCAGAGCGCGACGGCGAGATTGTTGTGGGCGACGTAGTAGTCCGGGCGAATCGCCAGCGCCCGTTTGTAGCTGGCGATGGCCTCGGTGGGGCGGTTGGCATGCTCGAGCGAGACCCCCAGGTAGAATGCGGCCTCGACGAACCGCGGGTCCAGCTGCAGCGCGGCTTCGTATTCGGCGATCGCCTGGTCGCCCCGTCCCGCCGCCGCCAGGGCGAGCCCGAGGTCCACGTGGCCCTTGGCCAGGGCCGGCTGAAGGCGTACCGCGGCCGCGTCCTCGGCGACGGCGTCCTGAAACCGCCCGGCCTTGAAGAACAGGGAACCGAGCCTTGTGTGCACCTCGGCCAGGTCGAGATCCAGGCGAAGCGCCTCTTCGAACTGCACCATCGCCTCCTGGGCGCGGCCCTCGGACTCCAGGGCTATACCCAGATTGTTGTGCGCTTCGATATAATCCGGCTTCAGCCGCAGGGCCTGCTCATAATGCGCGATCGCATCGGGCAGCAGGGCGTGGTTCTTTGCCAATTCGACTCCCAGATTGTTGTGCGCCATCCAGCATTCCGGGTTTGCGTCGACGGTCGCCTGATAGAGTGTGCGGGCGTCACGGTAAATCCCGTTCTGGCGCCAGGTCGCGGCTGCGAGAAGAAGGATCGCCGCGGACGCGGCGGCCGCCGCGGGAACCCTCCAGCGCGCCCTTGCCACGGCCGAAGCGCGCGCCCACGCCAGGGCGCACGTCGCCGCCACCCAGCAGACGACCCCGATCAGGGCGAGGTGGGCATAGTGGTCGGCCACCAGCGAATACTTCATGAAGTAAACGTCGGTGAAGCCGAGCACGGGAATCAGCATCGCGCAGAAATACCCCCAGGCGTACAGCGAGGATCTGCCCCAGCTCCGGCGCGCGCTCCAGAGGACGCAAGTGACGCCGGTCGCAGCCGCCAGGGGCAGCCACCAAAGCGGGTTCGCCGCGGCTATCCGCCACTGCGGGTAGACGAAGATCAGGTTGGCGGGCCACAGTGCCTTGAAAAGATAGAACCATACGGCGGTCGCGGCCCCGAGCAGCCGCTCCGCGAATCCCGCGCTGCGCACGATCTCGTGCGAGGCGAGCCGCTGGGTCCAGACGGCGACGGCGGCCAGGGCCGCTGCGGCCGCGAAGAAGGGCGCCAGGAGCGCCAGATCCCGGAACGCAGGCCTGCGATGCCATGCGATCAGGCCCAGCAGGACGAGCGGCAGAGGAGCCACGGACCCCTTGCCGAGCATGGCGAAGACGAATGCGAGCAGGCTTGCCCAGTACCAGAGGTTGACGAGCGGGGCGGCCCGAGCCGCGCCGTCCGACTTCATTCCGCGTCGAGGAGATTCGGCAGACAGCGCCATTCCGGTCTTCAGGAAGCAATGGATTGACACCAGGAAAAAGAGCATTGCCACGAGGTTCTTGCGCTGGGCCACCCAGGCAACGGTCTCGACGTTGAGGGGGTGCACGGCAAAGAGCAGCGCTGCCAGCCAGGCTCCGGGCAGGCGCAACCGGCGCAGGATGCCCCAGAGAAGCAGCACCTCTGCGCAGTGGAGGGCCAGGTTGGTCGCGTGGTAGCCGAGGGGATGCATGCCCCACAGCCTCCACTCGATCCAGAGGGTTGTCGCGGTGACCGGCCCAAAGAAATTCACCGGCTGGGCCGTGTACCAGAACTGTCGCCATCCGTCCGCGGCGGCGATCAGCGGGTTGTCCGTCAGCATCGCGTTGTCGTCCATGATGAACCCCGAGCGCAGGCTCGGGAGGTAAACGATCAGCGTCGCGATCAGGAGCAAAGCCGGCTGCCCCAGCGCGGCGGCGGTCTCCCTCCATCGCGAGGGCGAGGGCGGCCGGACGGATGGGGAGGGCGGCATGGCGAGCACGGTCCCAGAAGCGCCCGAAACTTTCAAGCGCTTGAAACGCGCGCGGACTGCGGCCAGGATCCCTTGCATCCCAACCCATTCGACATCCGCCAACCCCAAGCCCAAGCCGCCCTGTTCCGGCCGGTTCCGGCTGCCGCTCCTGATCGCGCTGGCAGGAGCAGCCGCCTATGCGGGCAGTTTTTCCGTTCCGCTGATTTTCGACGATGTCGATTCGATCGCCAACAACTTGTCCCTCCGGCACTGGTCCACCGCATTCTGGCCGCCGAGCGAGGCGACGGTGGGCGGCAGGCCGATCCTGAACCTTTCCCTCGCGCTGAACTATGCAATCAGCGGCACGACGGTCTGGAGTTATCATGCCCTGAACCTGTCAATCCACATCCTCGCCGGACTGACTCTCTACGGGATCGTCCGGCGCACGCTGGCACCGAGGGCCGGGGAGGCGGCCGCGCTGGCCGCATTCTCCGTCGCCCTCCTGTGGATCCTGCATCCCCTGCAGACCGAGTCGGTCACCTATATCGTCCAGCGGGCGGAGTCGCTAATGGGCCTGTTTTACCTGCTGACGCTCTATTGCTTCATCCGGCACGCCGGGGAAGAGTCCTCCTCCGCTCACCCAGGGCGAGCTACGGCGGACAAAAAGGCAGGGCGGCGCCTTTGGGGGATACTTGCGGTGTTTTGCTGCCTTTTTGGCATGGGCACCAAGGAGGTGATGGTCAGCGCGCCGCTGGTTGTGCTTCTCTACGACCGCACGTTTCTTTCCGGCTCTTTCAGGGAGGCATGGCGCCGCAGACGGGCGGCATATTGCTGTCTTGCCAGCACTTGGCTGGTGCTGGCGATCCTGGTCCTATCGACCAAGGGCCGGGGCGGGACTGTCGGGTTTGGCAAGGGAATTGGCTGGTCGGACTATGTGCTGACCCAGTTTCCGGCGATCATCCATTATCTGCGCCTTTGCTTCTGGCCCCACACCCTGGTTTTTTCGTACGGCAACGCCCTGGTGCTCGGAACAGGGCGGATCCTGGCCTGCGCCGTTGCGGTCGCCGTCCTCCTCGCAGCCAGCGCATGGGCGCTGGTCAGAAAGCCGGTCATCGGGTTTCTTGGGGCCGGTTTCTTTGTCATTCTGGCGCCCAGTTCCAGCGTCATGCCGATTTCGACTGAAACCATGGCGGAGCAGAGGATGTACCTGCCCCTCATTTTTGTGGTCGCCCTTGCCGTTTCAGGGCTGAACCGGTGGCTGGGCCGGGGCGCCCTTGTTTGCTGCATGGTCATTGCAACTGCGCTTTTCGGGGCCACTTGGAGGCGAAATCAGGAATACTCCAATCCGCTGGAGCTTTGGCGCGACAGCGTCGCAAGCTGCCCGGGGAATTTCTTTGCGCACTACAATTACGGATCGGAACTGGCCAAGGTTCCCGGCCGCTCGGAGGATTCAATCGCCCAGTTCGAGGAAGCGCTGCGCCTCAATCCGGAGTCGATCGAGGCCCGCTTCTTTCTGGCTTGCGATCTGCAGAATGCGCCCGGCCGGCTGCCCGAGGCGGTCGCCCAGTACGGGGAGGTGCTCCGGCGCGCCCCGGACTACTACAAGGCGCATATCAATCTGGGAAACGTCCTTGCCGCACAGGGCAGGGCGCGGGAGGCAATTGCCCACTACGAAGCCGGACTTCGGCTGAAGCCGGATATCGCCGAGATTCATTTCAATCTGGCCATGGTGCTCCTGGCGACTCCCGGAGGAACCGCGGAGGCGGTCGAGCACCTGAAGGCCGGACTGCGGCTCCAGCCCGGCAACGAGCAGGCCAGCCAGATGCTGGCGAAAATCACCGCGGCTCAACCGGAATAGCGTCCCGGGTTCAGCGGGGGGCGGTCCGGAGGCGGCCCAGGTATTGGCGCGCCGGTCCGTTGCCCGGGTCGAGTTCGATCACGCGCTCAAAGTGCATGATGGCCTCGTCGATGCGGCCCATCCTCGCAAGCGCGACGGCGGCATTGTAATGGGCTGAGGTGAAATCCGGCCGGATCCGCAGCGCCTGTTCGTAATGGGCAGCGGCGTCGGGCAGCCGGCCGGGGATCTTTGCCAGCTGGTTCGCCAGGTTGTAGTGCAGGTCGGCGTCATTCGGGCTTAGTCGCAACGCAGCCTCGAAATGGAGCAGGGCGTCGGGCATCCGCCCGGGGAGCTTCGCCAGCGCGACCGCCAGGTTGTTCTGCGTGTCGGCGTCATTCGGGTTGATCCGAAGCGCCTGTTCGTAGTGGGCCGCCGCCTCGGGCAGCCGGCCGGGGATCCTGGCAAGGAGATCGGCCAGGTTGAGGTGGGCGCCGACAAAATCCGGATCGATCCGAAGCGCCTGCTCGAAATGCGAAATGGCCTCGGGCTCTCGCCCGGGGATCTGCATCAGCGCCAGGCCGAGGTTGTAATGCGCGTTCGCATAATCCGGGTTGATCCGAAGCGCCTGCTCGAGGTGGAAGATGGCATCGGGCATGCGTCCCTGAACCTTCATCAACGCGCCCCCCAGGTTATTGTGGGCCTCGGCGAATTCCGGATCGATCCGCAGCGCCTCCTCGTAGTGGGAGATTGCCTCGGCCATGCGCGCCGGGATTTTCGCCAGCTCGTTTGCCAGATTGTTGTGCGCCGAAGCGTAGTCTGGCTTGATCCGCAGCGCCTCCTTGAACTGGGCCATCGCGCCGGCAGCCCCGCCGGGGATCGCCGAGAGTTCCAGCCCCAGGTTGTTGTGGGCGTCCGGATAGTCCGGCTTGAGCCGAAGCGCCGCTTCGAATTCGGCGCGCGCCTCCGGACCGTGGTTGGGCTGCGCGGCGAGCAGCTGCCCCAGGTTGTTGTGGGCCATCCAGCAATCGGGGTTGAGCGCCAGGGTCGTTCGGTACAGCACGATTTCGTCGCGGTACATGAGATTCTGCCGCCATGTGAGGCCGGCCAGGGCGGCAATTGCGACGACGATGAGGACGCATGGGCCCAGTCGCGCCGAAGCTTTCGTCCGGCGGGAAAGGCTGTCCGCAGCGAACCCGGCCCAGGCGGCCACGCCGATCAGCGCCACGTGGGCGTAGTGGTCGGCCACCAGGGAGAACTTCATGAAATAGACGTCGGTAAATCCGAGAACCGGAACCAGGGAGACGCAAAAGTAGCCCCAGGCAAAAAGGGTCGCACGGCCCCATCTCCCGCCCGGGAGGGATTCCCTCCTGGCCAGCCCCCAGAGCAGCGCCGTGAAGCCCAGCGCGCCGAAGACGGGAAGCCACCAGGCGAGGCTCGCAACGGCGATGTGCCATTGCGGGTAGACGAAGATCAGGCGGGCCGGCCAAAGCGCCTTGAACAAGTAGAACCAGACAACTCCGCCGGCCCCGAGCAGGCGCTCGAGGAACCCGGCGTGCCGGATGACTTCCGGCAATCCGTGCCTTTGAAACCAGACATCGACCGCAGCCAGGACGCCGGCCACAACGAAAAAGGGGACCAGCCGCACCAGGTCGTCAAGCGTCGGGCGGCGATGCCACGCAATGATCCCCGCAAGCACCAGCGGCAGTGTCGCGACCGAGCCCTTGCTCAGCATGGCAAGGATGAAGGCCAGCAGGCTCAGCCAGTACCAGAGTGGGGCCGACGGAGCGCGAAGCGCGGAGATGGCGATGCGAAGCATCGTCCCGAAGGGATGCCTCCGGCGGGTCCCCTTTGGGGGGCCGGAGGCACAACACGCGGGCGGTTCGCCTCCGGCGATCCCGGACCTGAGAAACCACCGGATCGACAGCAGATAGAATACGAGCGCCAGGAGGTTCTTCCGCTCGGCGATCCATGTCACCGACTCCACATTGATGGGATGAATGGCGAAGAGCAGCGCCGCCAGCCATGCGCCCGGCACCCGCAGGCGGCGCAAGACTGACCAGAAGAGCATCACGCCTAACAGATGCAGCGCGAGATTCGTCAGATGGTAGCCGAGCGGATTCAGGCCCCACAGGCGCCATTCAAACCAGAGGGAGGTCGATGTCACCGGCCAGTAGTCGATGGCGTTGCGTGTGAACCAGAATTGATACAGCCCGTCGCTGGCCCGAATCAGCGGGTTGGCCGTCAGCATGCTGTTGTCGTCCCAGATGAATCCGGCCTGCCAAAGTGGAGCGTACGCCGCCAGCACCAGCACGACTATGACCGAAATTCGCCAGAAGCACCTGTGCGCCGAAACCTTTGCGATGGCGGACCCGGCATGATCCGGCGCGTCCGGCATCACCGTTTTCTGTTTTGGCGGGCTCATGGCGCCCCGCGCGGTTGCGCCAGGAGCTGCCTGGCCTGGCTCAGATTGTCGCGCGCCTGGGCCAGCCCAGGGTCGAGGCGCAGGGCCGCCTCAAAGTGGACGGCGGCATCGGAGATGCGGCCCGCGGTGGCCAGAGCGGTGCCGAGGTTGTTCTCCGCCTGCGCGAAGTCCGGCCGGGCGCGCAGCGCGGCCTCGAAATGGGCAATGGCCTCCGGCAGCCGTCCTGGAATGTTGAGCAGCGCCAGTCCCAGGTTGTTGTGCGCGTCGGCAAAGTCCGGCCGCAGGCGCAGGGCTTCGGCGAAGTGGCCAAGCGCTTCCGCCGTGCGCGCGGGATCCTGGATCAAGAGGTTGCCGAGGTGGTAGTGCGTGTCGGCGAGGTCGGGATTGATCCGCAGCGCCCTCTCGAATTCAGCCTGGGCCTCGGCGAAGCGCCGAGGATCCTGCATCAGGGCGAGCCCCAGGGCATCGTGAAGGGACGGGTCCTTTGGATCGATCTGCACCGCGGCCTGATACTCCGCGATCGCCTCGGGCAGGCGTCCGGGAACACCCGACAGGGCGAAGGCAAGCTTGACGTGGGCGGTGATCCTGTCCGGCCGGAGTCGGCGCGCAGTTTCGAAATGTTCCACGGCTTCTTCGTGGCGCGCAGGGTCCGCCATGAGAGCAGTGCCGAGATTCTCGTGGATTTCGGCAAATGTCGGGTTGAGGCGCAATCCGATCTCGAACTGCTCGACGGCCTCGGGCATGCGACCCGGCAACACGGCCAGCGCGGCGCCGAGATGGTTGTGCGCCACCGCGGAGCCCGGGTTGAACTCCACTGCGGACCGGTAGAAGGTGACTGGATCACGGTAACGCCCGCACTGACTCCAGGTGAGCGCGCCAAGCGCGGCAAGCAGCGCGCAGGCGGCTGCCGGCGCGAGCCGGCGCCAGAACGCAGGCGCGCGATCCGCACCCTCTGCCAGTGCCGCGGCCAGCGGAATGATGAGGCAAAGGCTTGCGAGGTACTGCAGATGGTCGGCGACGTAGGAGAACACAAACCACTCCACCTTCAGGAACCCGAGAACGGGGGCCAGCATGGCGGCGAAGCAGAGGAAAGCGGCGAGAGGGCCGCGCCGCCGCCGGGCCAGAACCAGGAGCATCGCCCCAAGGAGAGCCGCAGCCAGCGGATACAGGAATTGCCAACCCTCAGCGGGGTCCACCGCCCAGCGCGGATAGAAGAAGGTCAGGTTCGCCGGCCAGGCGAGCTTGACCAGGTAGAACCAGAAAGCCCGGCCCGCCACCAGCACGCGCTGGACCGGTGTCAGTGTGAAATCCGCATGAATGTCGGCGAGGAGCCGGTTTTCCACGGTAACGGTGATGAGGCCGACCGCTCCGCCGAGGACCGACCAGAGCAGCATCGGTTGGACGTCGCGCCGCCATTCGAGGCGGGAGCGCCGCCACCACACCACGACAAGCATGGCAAAGGGCAGCGTCACCACCGCGGTCTTGCTGAGCAGGGCCAGCGCGAAGAGTCCGAGGGCCAGCCAGAAATGCGGCTTGTGGCGCTCGTCGTCAAATCGCAGGTAGGCCAGCACGGCGCCGAGGGCCAGGAAGGTCGAGAGCGTGTTCTTCTGTTCGGCGATCCAGGCGACGGATTCCACGCACACGGGATGCAGGGCGAAGACAAAGGCCGCCAGCCATGCGCCCCTCAGGCGGAGACGGCGCATGATCGGCACAACCAGGCAGGCGGCGCACGCGTGCCACAGGACGTTGACCCGGTGGTAGCCCTCAACCGCGTCGCCCCAGAGCAAGTGCTCGACCCAGAATGCGGTGTGGAGAACGGGATAGTACTGCTGGGTGGCGCCGACATCGAACCAGATGCGCCAAAGGCCGCCCAGGGACTGGAGCTCCGGCCTGGTGATGTGGAGGTCGTCATCGAGAATCAGGCCGCCGTGGAGGGCGGGCAGATAGGCGATGAACGCGGCGGCAAGAAGCAAGCCCGCCAGCAGCAGGTCCCGCCGGCGGTCCAACGGAGTTGGTGTGCCAATAGACCGAAGCGCTGGCGCCATGAATGTTAACCCGAAGATTTCATGAAATTCGCCCAAATCTCATCCAAATCGCTCTCGAAAAAGGACCTCAGACTCCCTGCGATGTGCCTGCAAGCACACCTCGGTCGTCTTCGGCCCTTTTCCTTCGGCGGTTTGGCGATCTTTGGCCGTTTTCATCAAATCTTCGGGTTAGAGCAATGTGGCCGCCGCGGCCGGGGGCAAATCTTAAAAACGCTCCGCCTTCGCCAAGGCTTCGGCGGGCAAGCTCCAACGAAGCCGGAATATCTGTTGACCAACGGCAATCCGCCGGAACTACTATCGCCGCAAACACTTTGCAGGTCATGGATGGGTCCATTCGGAAGCTTGCCAGCGATCGGCTCGACTTTGGATCGCCCCGCTGGGCAAGTCCGGTCGTGGCGGCGATTTTGGTCGCGGCCTTTTACGGCCTTTTGCTGGCGAGCACGGCGGACAAGAGCCTGACCGCCGACGAGACCCGCCATGCAACCGCCGGCTACACGTACTGGCGGTTCAATGATTACCGGCTCAATCCCGGAAACGGCACATTGGCCCAGCGGATGATGGCCCTGCCGTTGTTGGAGGGGCAGTTT